>Ga0302285_10002363_pt1 | contig 10543 bp, 9 predicted proteins | sample III_Fen_E2_2_FD_200455 | JGI IMG/M metagenome (GOLD analysis project Ga0302285, IMG submission 200455) | Peat permafrost microbial communities from Stordalen Mire near Abisko, Sweden - III_Fen_E2_2 | ecosystem: Environmental > Terrestrial > Soil > Wetlands > Permafrost | place: Sweden: Abisko...
TTTCCATTTACAATTTAAGCGGAATTTTGGTACTGGCGCAGCAAGCCATTGGAAATACATTTATCAACATTAGTTCATTACATCCCGGAGTCTATGTGGTAAAAGCGAATGGATTGGCAGTTAAATTAGTAAAAGAATAACTCCTCTCATGGGCGCGCTTTCTGTTCAGCGCGCCCGTGTGGGCGAGGGTTTGTAGCGCGTGATTAATGAGAAGAAAGAGAGCATTGCATCTACTCAACCGAAAGAACCGAATACTCCTCCGCCGGAGGGGTTAGGGGGGCAGAAAAAGAAAATAGACATGGGTCAGGAGCCCCGCCACTTGTGCGGATCTCCCGATCCGTGCTGTAAATGTCTGAACTGGGATGAATCAGAAACCACAGAGGCACAAATTAAAAGAAGCAAAAACAATTTAAACCAATAAGCATAAATCAACATGAGTATAAAGAATAAAATAGCGTTAGTTACCGGCGGTAGCCGTGGATTGGGAAAAAACATGGCCTTGGCTCTTGCTAAGAAAGGAATTGACGTAGTAGTGACATACAACAGCAATAAAGAAGCGGCAGACATAGTGGTTGCAGAAATTCAATCACTCGGACAAAAAGCATTCGCCTTTCAATTGGACACAAGTAATATCAACTTGTTCGATAATTTCATGAAATATGTATCAGAACAGTTGCAGGCACATACTGGAAGTCCAAAGTTTGATTTTCTCATCAACAATGCGGGGACAGCTTTGTATGCATTGGCAACAGATACTTCCGAAGAACAAATGGATGCTATATTCAACATCCACTACAAAGGTGTGTTTTTCTTAACGCAAAAAGCATTGCCGTTTATAAATGATGGAGGAGGCATTGTCAATATTTCATCGGGACTTACACGAATCATACTGCCGGGTTCTTCGGTTTATGGTTCAATGAAAGCCGCAGTAGAAACCCTCACCCGTTATTTGGCGAAAGAATTAGGTGCAAGAAAAATTCGTGTCAATGTGGTAGCACCGGGAGCAATTGAAACAGACTTTGGCGGTGGTCGCACCCGCGACAATAAAGAGATCAATGCGCATATTGCAAGTTTAACGGCTTTAGGTCGTGTAGGTTTGCCAGATGATATTGGTGGCGTGGTGGCATTCTTATGTACCGAAGATGCTCGTTGGATAAACGGACAACGCATAGAAGTTTCAGGCGGACAGTCTATATAAAAGAACTTTACACTAAGACAAATTCCAAACTGAGTTTGTAACCAGTGAATAAGCAAGATAGAAAAAAACATGATATGAAACACACTTTATTATTAGCACTACCTTTTTTATTTTTCAGTTTCATTGTTTGTGGACAAACAACACAACGGATCAAAGGAAAAGAGACTGGAAATGGTTGGAAAAAGCTTATCGAAACAAATTATTCCATTCAGTACCCTGACAGTTGGGATTTGAATAACTCAGGACAAATGGGAACTAGTTTCGCTATTTTTTCAAGACAATCCTCTCCCCAAGACAAATTCAGAGAAAACGTTAACTTGATAATTCAAAACTTACAAGGTCAGAATATAAATCTGAACAAATACGTTGAAATTTCCGAAGGACAAATTAAAACAATGATTACAAACGCCAATCTTATTGAAAGTAAGAGATTGTCTGCAAATGGGTATGAATACCAGAAAGTAATCTATACTGGTGACCAGGGAATCTTTAAGCTCAAATTTGAACAATATTATTGGATAAAAAACGGGAAAGCGTATATTCTGACTTTAACTTGCGAACGAAACCAATTTGACACATATATGGTGACTGGAGAAAAAATTCTAAACAGTTTTAGTCTGAAATAAAAAACTAAGCAAAAGCAAGATAGAAAAGAAACAGAGGTCAAAGATGTACTTACGGAAGGAATGCAAAAAAAAGACAATAAAAAAATTATCAAACAATGAAACAGATATCAAGAATTATATTGCTACTTATTTTATTTTTGACTTCTTTAGATAGTTTTGAACAGACAAAAAAGGCTCCTAAAAAAGACAATCTAGTTGTATATGGTGAGAAATTTATGTTTAGTGTAAAGGAACCGTCAGGATGGATTGGAGACATTGATATAGCGAAAGAATATAGTGCTAACATTGTTTTTTATAAGACACTAAGTGACTTAAAAAATGGAGGAGCACTCATACAGGTTTATAATTTCAAAAAGACTGACGAAAAGACTGAAAATGATTTAGAGTATGATATAAAAGAATATAAAGACGAAAACAAGAATCTAAAACAACAAAACTTAGTGGTCTATCACAAAGAATATAAATGCTTTTCAAAACTTGTTTACGTGGACAAAAACTTCTATCAATACATAGTTTATGTAAATCCAGGTTCTAAATACAAATCAGGAGTTTCAATAGCTATGAATATATCAAAACGACAAGCAACAGAAGAAGAACTAAGTGCATTCAAACTAATAATTGCTTCAATAATAATGATGAAAGGCTGACAAAAGAAATATAAACCTGAGCACCACTTGATATAATCGTGCTGTTAACGGAAAATACTCAAAATAAAAATGATTATGAAAACTCAGACTAAAAAATCGAATATCACTTCAGTACTGTGTATGATTTTATTTCTAAATGTTACCTATCCATTATTCTCCCAAAATGCAGGATTGTCTGCAAGTGCTTTATTTGGTAGAAAATATAAAGTGGGTGATATATATCGCTATAAGCTTACAATGGAAGAATTGCACGATGGGAAATTTGACCACACTAATATTGCAATTTGTGAGTTGAAGGCCATTAAGGATAGCCTTGGGATTCCTTATGATGAAGTGCGTTGGATTTCCAGAAAAACGATAAATACAAAAGATACAATAGATGCAACAAAAGCAGCACTTTCGGTTAAGCCTTACTTAATTTCTTTGGATCCAAAGGGTAAACTTGATATTCCAAAAATTGAAGTACCGGATATGACAGAGCCAATACAAGATTTTAATACTTTTTTTGTTGCCGTAAGCCCTATGGTTGGAGCGACAAAGCTCAATATCAAGGGTGATAGTATAATAAATAAAGAGCCTGTTATAGCTGATTTTTCAAATGGATCTTTCATTTTAAAAGGTGAAGATTGCATTGCCTTTTCTGTAAAGATGACCGATATTACAAAAAATCAGGTAATGATTCTTACAACTTTTTTCCCGCCATCCAAATCTTGCCTTTCTTTTTTAATACCTGAAATGAACACACCTGTTGTTCCTAATACAATTAATAATTTTCAAATGGTAATGCCTACCGGAGCTGACAAATATATGGTTCAATATGGTAGAGAATATTTTTACGTTAATAGCACAATTCAAAAATCGGACGGGAAAATCATCAATGCTACAATGTTTAATCAACTCAATCTTAAACTTAAAATCAATTGCGACAAAGAATATAAGAACTGCCAGTTTGAAATGCCATTTTCAGAGCAACGTAATTTAAGACTGGAAATATTATAAAAAGTGACGAAATAAAAAGGGTTGTTTACAACGCTGCTAGTGCGGATCTCCTGATCCGTGCTGTAAAAGTCTGATATGTAATAAAGCAGATTAATCGGATTAATCAAAAACCATAGGAAAGATAGAAAAAAGCTCAGATCACAAAGATGCGCTGGAGGGAAATGCTTTCGTTGGCAAACATTGGAAAAGACACTGTATGAAAGATAAGATTAAATTTTATATCGGATTAATAATTTGCTTAATAGGAATCACTTTGATACTATATTTCTCATTGTTGAAAGTTTTGATCCTAATACCAATTTCTCTTTATATAATATCCATAATTATTAAGTCGCGTATTATTTCAATTGCAATTAACTCACTGATTGTTTTACCATTCCTGATTGTTTTTATTGGAGAAATAATTCCGATAAGTGGTAGCATAATTGTTGAATCAAGAATTAGATATCAGATGATAGATATTGGACAAGGTGATTACCTTCGCAATGGAATTGAATATAAACAAAAAAATAAAAGGATTTTTCTTCAAGATACAGTAAATGGAATACAATGGCTATATGTCGATTCATGCGACTTTAAAAAACTCTGGCCAGAGCCACCCGTTACCATGAAAAAAAAGAATTACACCATTAAAGCCAAATTTAAAACGCACAGACTTTTAAACAGAGAATATGCAAAAGCAATTTTATTGGAATATGATAGCATTGAAGGGAGCCCAATGATTACTAAATAAAAACTACGTTTGTCAACCCTTACTGCCGCGGGGTTGTAGCATATTCCTAAGAAAGAGAAGAAATATAAGTTTTAGTGAAGTATAAGCAAAGCATGATTCGCATATTCACTCTCATATCTAAGCGCCATTACTAAAATATGTTGTGAAACATATAAATAAAAGATATATTTCTTAAAATATATTCGTTTATTTGTAGATGTTTTTATGTTGTCCGACACCAGAATAAAAAGAAAAAAAATCCTACCTGACTTTGTGCCAGCCAAATATCCTCTTACTCAACCCTCTTAAAAATCAAAAAGATGAAAAAAAATTTCATGTTGCGGTTAGCCGTATTGTTTAGCTTGTTATCCATTGTGGGATTCCAATCGGGAAATGAATGGAAAGCATATTCAACACTCGATGGGCATTTTTCAATCTCATTTCCCGGTAATCCTGAAGAATCATCACAAGATGAAAAAACAGATGCTGGAATTCCATTTAAAATTCATTTTGCAACCTATTCTCCCTCTGATAATGAAGTGTATATGGTAGGCTGGATTGATATGCGTAATTTTTATCCGGAGTCAAAAACTATTAAAGAAATATTAGAAAGTAGTAGAGATGGGGCTACAGAATCGATGAAAGCTACAAACGTTACTACATTAGCCACTGTGCTTACCGGTAATCCTTATATAGAATTTACATTTGAAGCAGATCAGGCTATTGGAAAAGATAGAATATACTTAATAAACAAATTCCAATACTCAATAATTACAATCTTCTCTAAAGAAACAGGTATAAGACCCAACGCGGATAAATTTATAATGTCATTCAAAAGCACATTTTGAATTTAAAATGGCAAAATAAATATCACACTAAAAACACCTGATTTACGCGCATAAGTGTGCATTAGTTAAAAGCCTGAAGCGAACTCCATTTATAACAACACCGCCTTTGAAACATAGTTACAAAGGCGGTGTTGTTATATTGAGCACAAGTAGCAATTAATATTCTATTTTTGAACTACTAAATATTTTGATACACTCCAGAATTTGGTGGGATTAGTAATTTCGATAGTGATATTCTTGTCGGCACCCGGCACCAGATTATAACTGCTTTGGGGATGCGAGGAGATAATTTTGATCTTTTTGCTATCGGTAGGAATAGATGAAATGGTTCTCAGGTCAACTTTTGTAAAGGCTGAATTATCAAATTCATTACCCATCAATTTCTTAGACTGAAAAAGGCCACCGCCCGAAATAATCTTAGCTTCTTTCAGCTTTTTAGACGAAGCCACACAGTACCATACTGTATTCATATCCGTGATTGTGGATTTTTGTTGTTCCATCACATTTTGCTGTTCGGCAATGTTTTTACCCTGATCAGTCACTGTGGTATTAAGCTCAGTGATTTTGATGTTCTTCTTATCAAGCTCTGTCTGCAATGTTTGAATTTGAGCAGTTTTATCATCCATTTCGGTTTGCAGGCGTTTTATCGTTTCGGCTAACATGCCATTCGCTTTTCCTGTTTTAGACGACAGCTTCCGTAATTCCGCAATCTTAGCTTTATTTTTTTCAATGCCTGTTTTTATAGCAGTCATTTGAGCTGCTATCATTTCTCTTTTGTTGGTTGCCGAACCTTCTGCACCCTTGAGATTAACCTTCATATCTTTCTCTGTTTGAGTTATTTCAGAGAATCCGGTTTCAATATCGTTCAGCATCACAAGTGTTTGGTTGTAATTAGAGTCCAGAGCTTGTTTTACTAATTCCAATGAATCACGTTGAGCAATGGCGGATTTGTATTTTTCTGAATTCTCAACACACGATACCGTCATCAATGCGAGTGTTGTAATAATTGCATAAAATCTGAATGTTTTCATATTTTTGAGTTTAATGATAGGTAATATTCATGAAGAAGCACAATAATCAATCTCTGTTTTTTTGTGATAAATACAAAAGCAAAGGTCAGTAATTTTTCAAGAGTATGTGTTACACAACTCCGGGTATGAATTATATAATTCACACATTCACAGTAAGATTGATTGTCCACTATCTGTCAATAACAGATCAACGCAAATCCTCCTATCCTACCCGACTTAACATTGTTAGTATAAAGTGTAGAACCCATAACACAACCGCAAGAATTGTGTAAAAACTTGCTGAAAAACATATAAATTGATGTTGATAACTTAAAATATTACGTTAACTTTACGACTGTTTCTGTAATTGAAATAAAAATAGAAAAAATGGATTAAAAAACCAACTATCATTATAAAAAACAGGCTTTCAACGCAATAAAATGCTGAGGTAAAACAAACTTAAGATTATGCCTGTTTATACGTTCCTGCTTATTAAATCATGTTTTGTGCCGTTATTTCAGTACTCCCGAAAATGAAACATTCACTAAGTTGCTTTTCAATTTCGTAGAACGTTGATCACCAACTCCCCACTATCATAATCATGTGCATTAATATTTAATAGTCAATAAAATGGAAGTGGAAACTCCAAAATGGTTGAAAGTACTTTGGATTATTGTTATGCCGGGATTATTACTATTTATTGGTCGAATGACTTATGAATATATTTATTTGACATATACGTACGGTCAACAAATGATTGGATTTTCGTTGATTCACCTTTATCCATATTTGTTTATCTATATGCTTTTTTCTTTTTTTGCATCTATTTGCTGGACAATTATATAGAAGTCGTCTTGACTTTTGAACGAATATGCTTAAAAGGGCATTGTTTGCTAAATTTTAATTACCGACCCCTCCTAACCTCCCCAAAATGGGGAGGAACTCGCCCATAAAACGAGCAAACTTTGTTCATTTTACAAAGTTACAGCCCCTCCCGATAGCTATCGGGGGGATTGGGGGTTGGGGGTCAAAAAATAAAAAGTCAAGACGACTTCAATTTGTAAGTCTTATAACTCACGTTAAAATAGATTAGACATGAAAGAAAAATCAAATATCGGATCTTTTCCTATAGTTTGCGTAGGTGGTTCGGCCGGTGGATTAGATGCTTATATCCGCTTGCTAAAACATTTACCATCCGATATGGGCGTTGCTATTGTTATAGTCAATCATCTGCGTACAGTAGCTACCTTACTTCACGAAATCCTTCCGCAATACACCGACATGCAGGTAGAACTTATTACCGAAAAACTGGATATTCAGCCCAATCATGTGTTCATTATTCCTGAAAAGCGCGATTTGCATGTGCTGAATGGTGAGTTTCGTTTAAAACCAATATCCAAACCCAGAGGCTGGCCCGATGTGATTACTGTCTTTATGCATTCACTGGCCGACAACTGGGAGGGGAAACTCATTGCAGTGATTGTTTCCGGCTACGATGGTGATGGAGCCGATGCTCTGAAAAGTATAAAAGAAGCGGGCGGCATTACTATTGCCCAAAAACCGGAAACAGCAAAACATCCTGATATGCCCGAAAGTGCTATAGCCAGTGGATGCATTGATTTTATTCTTTCGCCCGAAGATATTGCGAAGAAAATTGTCCAGATAGTGAATGCATAGATGACCCTTCACTATATCTCCTGATTTAGGTTTCGGAAGTCCCTGAATTACTATTCCATGTATAGAATGAAGTAAAAAAATCTTGTGACTCATAACCCGAAACTTGTTACTTGTTACAGCAATAAATCCCAATTCAAAGTTCCTGATAATAATTGAGATACATGCTCAAAATGGTTATTTTATGTCTACATTTGTGTACTCGTAAGATTTATCTTTCGGAGCGAAGTAATTTACAGTTTACATTCTAAAATACAGACATTGTGAAACCTCCAAAAACAGAATCGGGTACTGTTTCAAAAGTCAAAACTTCTGATGTCGGTAAATTTCCCATAGTATGTATTGGTGCTTCGGCAGGGGGACTGGATGCTTTTGAACAGTTTTTGGGTAATGTACCCGAAAACAGCGGAATGGCTTATATTATCATTCAGCATCTGGATCCTACGCAACAAGGGATGTTGCCCGAACTGCTTCAGCGAATTTGCAAGATGCAAGTTTCGCAGGTAAAAGACCGAATGACGGTAAAGACCAACAAAGTCTATGTGATACCGTCCAATAAAAGCATGTCTATTCTAAAGGGTGTCCTTTATTTATTTGATCCAGTGGAAACACGTGGCCTTCGGTTACCCATCGACTTCTTTTTAAACTCACTGGCCGAAGATCAAAAAGAATATGGCGTGGGCGTTATCCTTTCGGGTATGGGTTCCGATGGTAGTATCGGAGTTCGTGCATTGAAACAAAACAACGGAATTGTGTTGATACAGGAACCTGCTGATGCAAAATACGACAGCATGCCCCGCAATGCTATGGATTCCACACTGGCAGATATTGTAGCTCCGGCCAATGAATTGCCGGTAAAACTATTCGAATACTTCAAACAGACACATGTAGTGGCATCGGATACCAACATTGAAATAAAAGATCAAAGCGTTTTAAATAAAATTATTATTATTCTGCGTACGCAAACAGGAAACGATTTTTCGTTGTACAAAAAGAATACAATTTATCGACGCATTGAACGCCGGATGGACGTTCATAAAATTGATAAGATAGTTACTTATCTGGATTTTTTGCTGAAGAATCCGAAGGAAGTGGATATACTGTTTAAAGAATTGCTGATTGGTGTTACCAATTTCTTTCGCGATCCGGCAGTATGGCACATGCTGCAAGAAACCATTCTTCCTGATATTGTCAAAAACAGACCTGAAGGTACTGTATTACGGGCCTGGGTAGCCGGTTGTTCTACCGGCGAAGAAGCATATTCGCTTGCCATTGTATTTAAAGAAGCGCTCGAGAAAAATAATCCGCACGGCGGAGTTTCCATTCAGATATTTGCTACCGACCTCGAAGATGAAGCAATAGAAACTGCCCGCAAAGGGCTTTTCTCTGATAAGATTACGAGTGACGTATCGACTAAACGCCTTGATCGTTTTTTTCATACCACTGAAGACGGTTATCGTGTAAATAATGAAATTCGTGAAATGGTAGTATTTGCCAAACATAATATTATCATGCACCCTCCTTTTACCAAACTGGATATTCTTACCTGTCGCAATCTGCTTATCTATATGGATGCCGAGTTGCAAAAAAAGTTATTGGGTTTATTTTACTACAGTATCAACCCCAAAGGATATATGGTGTTGGGCAGTGCCGAAACACTTGGAACCCAAAGTCATTTTTTTCATGCTCTGGATAATAAACTAAAGATTTATCAACGAACGGATAGCAATCAGACACCTGAATTGTTTGATTTTCCCTCTTCATTTTCGCGTACCCAACAAACCAACATAGAGCCTATGATTCCTGTAAAAGCCACTTCGAATATTCAAACCCAGGCTGATAAACTCTTATTGCAGTATTTTTCGCCACCGGGGGTATTGGTCAACGATAAAGGCGATATTATTTACATCAGCGGACGTACCGGTAAATACCTGGAGCCTGCTGTAGGAAAAGCCAATATGAATATTTTTGCCATGTTGCGCGACGGGTTACAGAATGAGTTTCCGTCTGCATTCCGTCAGGCACTTTTAAAGAAAGACCCTGTGACCTTACATAATATCAAAGTAGGTACCAACGGTGGAACACAATACATCAACGTTACTATTCAGTGGATTGGCAAGCCAGAAGCTTTACACGGGATGGTGATGATCATTTTCAGCGATATTCCCAAAACAGCCGGAATCAAAGAGCTCGGAGGAAAAGATAAAAAATCGCTTAATACGCTGAAGCAAGTGGAGCTGGAAACAGAATTGCAACATGTTCGTGAACAGATGCAAAGCACACTGGAAGAGATGCAAACTTCGCAGGAAGAACTGAAATCGGCCAACGAGGAACTGCAATCCACTAACGAGGAACTGCAATCGACCAACGAAGAACTGACCACTTCGAAAGAAGAAATGCAAAGCCTGAATGAAGAATTGCAAACCGTGAATGCCGAATTGTTATCGAAAGTAGATGATTTCTCGCGGGTAAACAACGATATGAAAAACCTGCTGAACAGTACTGACATTGCTACTTTGTTTCTGGACAAAGATCTTAATATTCGTCGGTATACCAATCAGGCTACTAAAATTTTCAAACTCATTAAGAGTGATATCGGTCGTCCGTTTACCGATCTGGTTTCCGATCTGGAATATCCCGAATTGGCGAACGATGCATTGGAAGTGTTACGCACACTGGTATTTATTCAAAAGCAGATTACTACTTCCGATGGACGCTGGTTCTCTACACGCATAATGCCTTACCGCACGTTCGACGATAGGATTGACGGATTGGTGATTACTTTTTTCAATATATCCGATCATAAACAACTGGAAGTGGACCTGAAAG
>Ga0302285_10002365_pt1 | contig 10539 bp, 11 predicted proteins | sample III_Fen_E2_2_FD_200455 | JGI IMG/M metagenome (GOLD analysis project Ga0302285, IMG submission 200455) | Peat permafrost microbial communities from Stordalen Mire near Abisko, Sweden - III_Fen_E2_2 | ecosystem: Environmental > Terrestrial > Soil > Wetlands > Permafrost | place: Sweden: Abisko...
GGTGAATAGTTTTACGTTTAATACTGAAATAAGATCGATAAGGTAAGAAATTATTATAATTGTCAATATGACACAGTCAATTAAATCAGGGCAAAGATAAATAATATTATGATAGTTTGCAATACAAGTTGGTCGTATTTTTAAATTGTTGAAAATCTATTAAATAAGTAAGGGGAAATTCCGTAGAAAATCCCCTTGCAGCATTGATTTTGAATATGTAAAACAGATAAAATAATTAATAATTAACAATTAATAATTAATAATTGGCAAATAACTGACAAGTAAGTGTTTATGAGTTAATAAACAGATTATTAAATTTCAACATTACTTAAACCTCAGATTGTTTGAGCAAGTTGTTTTTAGTTTTATTTATTTGCCAATAATATGCCCAACATGTTGTAGCAAAATAAATTGCAGTTTGTACCCATAAACTCAGGTATTCAAAAGTGATGTGATGCAAATCGGCTCCAAGAGTATTTATTTTTATATAAGCCTGTACTCCGGAGGTAGATGGAAATATCCATGCAAAAGCTTTCCAGAAACCATTAATGTTCGATTGCGGCCATGAAACGCCACTCAAAAAAACCAGGATAAGCGACATGAACATAAAGATAACCATACCTGTTTCCCTGTGAGGCAGAAATACCGATACCGTCATTGAAAAGAAAATTGAAGCCAGCAGAAAGGGTATCAATAACATCAGTATGTCGAATGGAATGCCAATATGGGGCAGATTGAATGCCCTTGGAATAAGCATCAGGATAAAGAATGACCATGCAGCATATAATAAGAAGTAGCAAGTACTTTTTCCTATAATTACCCTGAATGTTCCACCCCGGTGAACTGCAGAACTAACCAGTACATGAAACCTGTTTTCTCCGCGTGAAGTGCCAGCTATCATCCCAATGCCCAGAAAAAGTGTCTGGAAAAGGATAATTATAAGTATAGCCGGCATAAGAAAGCTTGCAAAACCGGCTCCCTCGTTATACAGGGTTATTCCTTCATAAGGAATCGGATTGGAAATGATAGCAGCCGATTCGCCCGTTATGCCATTTGCATGTAATCTATCTGCCTGAACTTGCTTGTTGAGGGCCATAATGCAATTATTACATGCCTGATTGATAATCCGATAATACATGAAACTGCTGATATCGGCGTAAATGGAAACGGTGGTCTGATCCCCTGATTGTAGTCTCTTGCTGAAATCAGACGGAATATAGACTACACCGTGCACTTTCTTTTCATAATACGCTTGTTTTGCATCAGCCAGCGAGGAATAACTGCTCACAATTTCGATATTCTGGGTTGCATCAATATGGCGCAGCAATTCCCTCGATTCCTTGCTCCGTGAACAATCCACCGCTGCAACAGGGACGTCAATCAACGTTTCGTTTTTGTACAGACTGCAATACAGCACCGGGTATGCAAGTGGTGCCAGGACCAACATGATAACTACACCACGGTCTTTAAACAAGGTTTTGAATTCGCTTTTTATCACATTCAATATGTCTTTGACTATTGAAGATGCTTTCATGAGCAATGGTATTTTTTGTTGAATATTCATTACAAATCTTATTTGATAGGAAAATTTTGATTAATGGCTGCTTTCTTTAACCGGTTAAATACAATAAGAGGCAGTACCGTAAATGATAGCAAAGCAACGAACGAAAGCAACGAGTAATGTATTCCGACTCCGTTTAGAGCCTGATTCACGTATATGTTGAAATAATGGTGTATGGGGAAGAACTCACTGAATATCCGTGACCCTGCAGGCATTTGTTCTATGGGGAATGTCGAACCGGCAAATGTGACTCCCAACATGCCATAGAGTCCGGCAAACGTAACCCCGTCACGCAATACCGGTGTTATCCCGATAAATACGATCCCGATTGTCTGGCTGGCCAATACTAACAGGAATGTAGCCAGAAACATCCAGCCAATGCCCGAATTTAACGGGTAATGCATGTATTTGTAAAGGAGCAGGTTGCCAATGATTCCCAATGTCGTAAATATGACTGTATAGGGTAATAGTTTCCCTGTTAATGCTGCAAACATAGAGTTGCCTGAATTTGCCAGCCATTCCTTTGACGTACGTTCCTTGTATTCTACTCCGATTGGGAAAACGGTCATCATCAGTACCATCAGTTGCAGTACGCCCGGCAAAATAACATTGAGCAAATACGTGCCATAGTTTGCCCATGGATTTCCGATAAGGTGTGTATCGAGCACAACGGGTTGCAATATGCCCATGATCCTGCTTTCTTCCACACCTTTAGCTCTTAATACCTTTTGTTGCATCCCAATGGAGGTTACCATGCTCATATAGGTGATATCTTTTGAAATGAGTGATCCGGCAATCAAATATCCATCGTTAATGTAAAAAGTAATGGGGGGCCTGCGGTTTGATACTGCATCTTTTGCAAAATTCCGGCTGATTTCAACAAATGCATAGATATTCCCGCGTTGCATTTCTTCCCGGGCTTCTTTGTGGCTGTTCAGTCGCATAACGATATGACTGTGCTGCATGACTTCAAGGTTTCGTGTAAACTGGCGTGATATGGATGAATTATCCAGATCGACCACACCAACCGGCATCTTATTGGGTTGACCTTCGTTGAAGAAAGTCAGGAAGAATACATAACTAAACGTCATGATAACAACCGTTGAGTTGAAATAAATCGGCCGACTGGTCATTCGCTTTAATTCACGGGTGAATGTATTTGATATGGCTGTGTAAAGATTGTTGAACATATTATTTGTAATTACCCCAACCCCTAAAGGGAGTTAAAGACGTTGTATAGATTAAAAACCAGTGATTTTAAAGCTGAATATGCACCTGGTAAAGAATAGAAAGGTTCTGGTCACTTCACTCTTAAATTTCCCTTTAGGGGATAGGGGGCTATTTTATTATTTCTTCAAATAAGGCAGTCATTCCCGGGCGTAAGTCGTTGATTTTACCGGTTGGACGTGCACGCACTTCGAATGTTTTTACATCAAACTGTCCGGTTGTTTTTGTTGCTTTCCAGGTTGCATACGAGGCGAGTGCCTTGATATAATTCACTTTTACCGCTATCAAACGATTGTTCAATGCAGGTACTTTTACATTGAATGTCTTTCCCATTTTTAAGTCATCTAATAAATCTTCGCGAATATTGAACGTGAACCACATATCATTCAGGTCCACAATGCTCATAATCGGAGCCCCTGTTCCAACCAGTTCCCCACATTTTGGATAAATCTCAGTAATCTCACCGTTGATAGGTGAAGTCAGTGTGGTTTCCCTGATATATGATTTCACTTCGTTCACAGCACCTCTGGCCCTGTCAACCAATGCCAGTGCTGCTTCTTTGTCTTCTTTCTCAGCGCCGTTCAAAGCCATGTCGTATTGCGATTTTGCAGCATTTGATGTTGCAACCGCAGCTTTATATTGTGCTTCAGCTTCATCCCGCTTTTGAGCAGTTACTACCCCTTTGTCGAATAAACGTTGAACACGGTCGTATGATTTTTTTGTGATGTCAACTCCTACCTGTGCCTTTTGATACAATTCGAAGGCACCTAAAATCAGTTCTTTCCGGGCACCTTTGTTTGCTTTCCGGTCCTGTGCCGTGGCAGCATTCTCGGCAGCGCTCGCTTGTTCCAGTTTGGCTGTAAGTTCCGGACTGTCGATGATGACAAGAGTATCACCGGCTTTTACCTGCGATCCTTCTTCACCCCTGAATTCCTTTATCCGACCAGGTATTTTTCCTGATATCCGTATTTCCGAAGCATCGGCTTCACCCTGAATGATGACCGGTTCATGCCTGTTAATAATGATACCGACGATGAATATCAATACTACGACAACTATCAACGCTATTAAGCCAATTCTTAAATCCTGATTACTCTTTTTCATTGCTGTGGGAAAATTTTATTCGTTTATATATCATTTATTTTTTAATAGTAGTGCTTTTTAGTTCGGGTGCTTTGAGAGTTCCCAGTGATTTTGCCAGATACAAGTTGCATAGTTTGACATCGATATTGGCATCTATGAAGTCAGATTTAGCCGATAGCCAGGCTGTCTGAGCACCTAACAGATCGGTAGAAGTAATCACTCCGGCTTCAAATCCTTCACTGGCGTAGCGCAGGTTTTCTTCTGCCTGATCAATATTATGTTGTGTTGCACTTTTCTTTTTCATACTTTCGTTCACCCTGTAGGAACATTGTTTGATCTGAAGTTGCATTTTCTCTTTCTGTTCTTCCAGTTGCATTGTGGCAATTTTACGTTGTGACTTAGCTGCATTTAAGGTGTGGAATTTATCGCCGAAATGAAATAAGGGAACATTTGCCACGATTCCAACATTAAACATCCCGCCGAATTCGTTTTTATATCCATTGAAACTATTAGGATTGGAAATCAGGTAATTTCCTGTTAATCCGATATTGGGTAGAAAACGTGAAAACATGATCTTTTCATTCGATTTAGCAATATTCTCAACCTGTGTTAATGCTTTTATCTCAGGACGGTTGTTGATTGCCTGATCTATCGGAATGAGTTCTGTGGAAACATCGTTGTTTAAATCTTCATCGGCTAAGGTGTATACGTCGTCAAGTGGAATGCCGCACAGTTGATTCAGCGCCATTCTCGACAGGTTCAACCCATCCTCCGCTTTGGTTACCGTGATGTCAGCCTCATTCAGCTTTACCCGTACTTTCAGTGCCTCCGACTTGGTAGCAATGCCTTCATCAATCATTACATTCACATTAGTATCTACTTTTGCAATCAGATTTCGGTAATCTTTGGCCAGTTTTACTTTATTTTCAATTGAAACTACCCGCCAGTAAGCTTCATCCACTTCGAGCAACAGTTCGGTTACTTTGTTTTCATGCTGTGCCTGTGCCAGGTTCTCGCCATACCGGGCAATGTGGTAAAGTTCCAGGATCTTTCCACCCATAAAAATCGGTTGTACAAAGCCGATGGTTCCGGCAAATACATTTTTAATGTCAAACTCCATGGCACTTTTGGGTAAAAGGGAATATCCTTTCCATTGAATTTTATCCGGACTTGTTTTTGGATTGAAGGGTGTATTGTTGGCATCCAACGGTACCGGTTGTCCGTTGACTAGCGTCCACTTGTTTGAAATCTGGTCGGCAGTAAATCCAAATGAACCATCAGCCATTTTGCTCCCTACGGGTAGGAGGGCATCCTCAGATAATAATGAGAGATTCTTTTGATTCCAGGCATAGGTTCCGTTTGCCGAAAAATTAGGCAGGAACTGGGTGAATGCTGCTGCCTTAAGTTCCCGTGATGCATTGACATTTTCCTGAGCCATTTGCAGGCTTTTATTATGGGTGAGTGCCATTTGACGGCAATCTTCAAGCAACAATACTTTTTGCGACTGCAGTTGCATGCTAACTACGAAACCAACTACTACTAATACAATCTTCTTCATATACTTAATTCATTGAATAATTATTATTGTTCGAACAATAGTTGCATGTGCAACTATATGCCTAAATTTTTTATTGTAAGTTGGCCATGATCTTTTTTAATACCTTTCTGCTAATGTTCAATTCTTCGTCTGTGATGTCGTTAAGTGTCCGTTCCGCAACCTGTTGCACTATTTCGGTTGCTTTTTGTTCCAGTGCATTTCCGGCATCAGTCAAATGAATCAGGTTTGTACGGCGGTCGTTATGATCGGATACCCGGGTAACCAGATTTGCCAGTTCAAGCTTGTCAATAAGTCTTGTCATACTTGGCTTGTCCTTGGAGGTCAAATCGCATAGTTCTTGCTGGGTAACTTTATCTTTTTTCCATAAACAAGCCAGTACTGACCATTGCTCAGTGGTAATTTCAATACCTTCGAGAGCAAATGCCCGGAGAAACGTCCGGTTGATGGCTGAAGAAATCTTGCCGGTTAAAATGCTGAATACTTCATCGTTGTGTATCTCTTTCATGATAGTTGTATGATTAATGGTTGCATAAGCAACGATACAAAAGTACAACTAATATTCTATTTCGCATTTGCTTTTATGTTATTTAACACAAAATTGATCAGATCTAAAACTAATAGCTTCATAATATGATTGTAAAGAGTAGGTTAGCACTGAAAAAATAATTCATTTACTTTTAGTACAGACTGTATACAATTATTGTCTGATAATTGACGGGTAAAAGAAAATCATATCGGAACCTAAATTGAATACTGAATCAAAAAAAAATGCTCAACGAATAAAAGTTGAACATTCTTTTTCAGAAAGAGAGGCTATTGCTTGCATTGTACCCTTTCTGCGTAATACATCCTGTTTATTAAAATTCTGCTTTAAAGTCTAATACAATATTTTTAATGGTGATATTTTATCCCACACTGTGCAGAATTTCTATAGTCATCAATTTTTGTTCTTTGGTACATTTGTTTTACATCTCTTTTACACTTGTTTTACCATATTTCATAGTTGACTCGACTTTGATTCGCATCAAACCCGTAGATATCCTATATCATTATAGAGACGGTTTATATACGCCTTTGATACTCCTCAACTATGGAATGTGGTAAAAGAGATGTAAAAGGGGTGTAAAATGTATATTAAAGAAATCAGCTTATTTTGTCTTGTTGTATTCAAAAAATTGAAACACAATTTTCAACTTCATTTCTTTAACCCGGAATCGGAAAATGGAATTATAACTCAAATATGTGTACTCATATTGCTCACCTATTTTTTAATATATTGAGAGTACGGTTAAGTTAAATAAAGCATTTTCTACAGTTGTTTTTGTAATATGAATCCATTTGATTCGTTCTAAAAAATATTTTGGTTGATAGAGAATTGTAAACGAACTAATGCCAAAAGTAAAAGTATGTTTAAGAAAACAAGAGTCCGGGAACATAACTTTCCTTTTTTTAAAAACAGAGTAGGATTTCAAAAATGCACTGTTTTAGAATTTATATCATGATATATCAGCGTTTTAGAAATATATTTAGATGACTTTTGATTATAGTCGGTTTATAGTGATTTTATAATATTTTTAGGTTGTTAATTGGGATAGATGCCTTATCTTTGTATTGTTAATAATATATCGGTTGGATATATCGATTCTTATAAACTCATTTCTTTAAAAAAATACAATTCTTTCGTAGAATTTCTTTTCTCATGGAATCCAAGTTAAACTTATCATCCCAATCTATTCGAAAAAAAGCTGAGAAGTTGTTGAAATCCAGTCACTCTTCATTAGATTCACATTCCATGAATGTTGAAACACAACTACTGATACAGGAATTACTTACCTACCAATCAACTATCGAAAAGCAAAATGCTGAACTTCTCAGGGCTGAATCGGAGTTTCACAAAGAACGTCAGTACTTTAATGATATTTTCAGCAATCAACCGGCTGGTTTATACCGCATCCAGGTACCTTCCATGGATAAATGGAAAAATAAAAGCTGGGAAAGTTCGGAAAATCCTCCATACAGAATGGAATTTGCCAGCGATCGATTTTGCGAGATATTAGGTGTAACACGTAAGGATTTTGCGATCAATCCTTTTATAATAAGCGATCTGATCCATTCAGATGACAAAAAATCATTTGCAACAAAAAATGAACAAGCAAATAAACGATTTATCCCTTTTCAATGGGAAGGTCGCCTTGTTGTAAAGCAGAAAATTGTATCTATTCGTCTGGAATCGTTACCCAGGATGCTCGAGAATGGGGATATTCTGTGGACGGGTATCTTGTACGATTTAACGGAAGAAAAACTGACTGAAGTTCAACTCATTGAAACCCGTTTAAAATTGGATGACGTGCTCGAAGGAGCGAATGTAGGAACCTTGGAATGGAATGTACAAACAGGCAAAATAAAATTTAATCAGATATGGGCTAAGAATCTTGGATATACGAGTGTCGAAATAAAATTAGGACTGGTTCTGTTTGGGATGAAAGGGTGGAAAGTAATCACTCATCCGGATGATATCCCTTATGCCGAAGAGATGTTGGAACGACACTTCTCGGGCGAATTACCCTATCATACGGTGGAAGTAAGAATGCGTCATAAAAAAGGACACTGGGTATGGATCAGGCAGGAAGGAAGAGTTAAAACATGGACGAATGATGGGAAACCATTGTTGATGTATGGCACACATACCGATATCTCAAAACGGAAAGAAATGGAAATAGAGTTGCGGGATAACGAGGAGAAATACCGCATTCTTTTTTCAAATAATCCACAGCCCATGTTGATTTACGATCAGCAAACACTCAGAATCCTTGAAGTAAATGACGCTTTTATCAGTCACTACGGATATGCCAGAAAAGAGATTATGAAGATGTTTGTCAGTGAAATAAGACATCCTGAGGACATGCCTGTAATGATAGATACTGTATCAGATACAAAGGAAGGTGCAAGAAATACAAGCTACAAAAAGCATATTAAAAAGAATGGTGAAATTATCTATGTAGAATTAAAAATACATTCCATAAAGTTTAAGGAGTACTCGGCCATTCATGTATTAATCAATGACATAACTGAACAGCGACGAATTGAACAGGCTTTGTTTGATTTAAATAACCAGTTAGAGGAACGCATTTTAGAACGTACATCTGAGTTAACAGCACTGAATGCATCGTTGCTCGAAACGGAAGTTAAGTTCAGGACAGTAAGTGACTTTACCTATGACTGGGAGTACTGGAAAAGCCCACATAATAAAATATTGTTTATGTCACCCTCAGTGGAACGGATAACCGGCTATACCATTAATGAATTTGAAGAAAATCCTCTTTTAATTGATTCTATCGTGTACCTGAACGATATTGACAGATGGGAAAAACATAAAAATGAACGACACGTTTTAGAACCGGATGAAAATAAACTGGAGACTTTATTTCGTATTGTCACTAAAAATGGAGATATCCGTTGGTTAGGTCATGTTTGCCGAAATATTATTATTGAAGGGAAATACCTTGGAGTAAGGGTTTCGAACCGGGATATTACCGATAAAGTAAATACCGAAAACGAACTCTTAAACATAACGGTTAATGTGGAAGAGCGGGAACGCAATCGTTTCTCGAGTGAACTGCATGACGGAATGGGACCGTTATTATCGACTATTAAGCTCTATTTTCAGTGGCTGGCAGATACAACGGATGATGAAAAACGTAAGCTAATTACCGAAAAAGGTAATTACAGTATCGAAACGGCCATTCAGACAACACGTGAGCTGGCTCGTGGATTAAGTTCCAGGAATGTTTCAGAAGCAGGGTATGTAAAGGCAATTAATGACTTTGCACAACACATAAATGATGCCAGTAAAATCACAATCAATTTCGAAACAAATACAAACGAACGATTCAGTGGATTCTTCGAATTAATGTTGTACCGGATTACAACTGAATTGATTAAAAACACCCTCACTTACGCCGATGCCACAACTATTGATATAAGGTATAGATATGAACGTTCGAAAAAAACTGTTTCGTTTTCGTACAAAGATAATGGAACCGGTTTCGATTGGGAGAAAATAAAAAAAGAACGGAAAGGTCTTGGATTGATGAATATACAGCAAAGGGTTCAGATTCTGAAAGGAAATATTGAGATACAATCGAAACAGGGTGAGGGATTTATAACTTCAATAGTAATTCCTGTCGAAGAATATTTAAAATAACAATTGAGAATTTACAGGTATGAATAAAATAATTATTGTTGATGATCACTCATTATTTCGGGAAGGAATCAAGCTGTTGATTGAAAATGAAGGATTGGGAGAAGTAATTGCAGAAGCTGAAAACGGTTCGGTATTTCTTGATTTACTACAAACAGTTGTTCCCGATCTGGTCATTATGGATATTGAAATGCCCGTGATGAATGGGTTGGAAGCCACTCAAAAAGCATTGAAACTTTACCCCGATTTAAAAATACTGGTACTTACCATGTTGAACCAGAAAGCGAATTATTTCGATATGGTGAATGCAGGTGCTCTGGGGTTTGTGCTAAAAACTTCCGGAAAGCAGGAATTTGAAAAGGCTATTAACACCATCATGCATGGAGAGAATTATTTCTCAAACGAATTATTACGGCAGATCATTATCAATATAAACACAGAAAGCTTCCCGGTAACAGAAAAGAATGACTATAACTCCGACAATCTGACAGCAAGGGAAAAAGAGGTGTTACATTATTTCTGCGAGGGATATACTCCTACCGAAATGGCAAGTAAGCTTTTCATTAGCCCCAAAACCGTGGAAGCTCATCGTTCTGCATTGTTGCGAAAAACAAATTCAAAAAACACAATTAACCTGGTTCTATTTGCTATTAAGAATAAATTGGTGAAAATATAAAATCAACATTTTTACTCCTCCATCTATTGAATTACAGCCTGCAGAAACTTTGTGTTTCTGCAGGCTGTGGCTTTTTATACGGTTTTGCAATCTACCGAAATCAGGGTACACATATATAAAATCAGGGTTTACACGCATCAGATATTTTAAATTACCACGCATCGGATATTTTAAATTACTAAGGGTTTACACCAATACAGATGTAGGGTTTACACCATGCGGAAGTAGGGTTT
>Ga0302285_10002366_pt1 | contig 10533 bp, 7 predicted proteins | sample III_Fen_E2_2_FD_200455 | JGI IMG/M metagenome (GOLD analysis project Ga0302285, IMG submission 200455) | Peat permafrost microbial communities from Stordalen Mire near Abisko, Sweden - III_Fen_E2_2 | ecosystem: Environmental > Terrestrial > Soil > Wetlands > Permafrost | place: Sweden: Abisko...
TGAATGGACTAATAATTAACTATTTCTAAACCTCATTAGTTCAATGATTAAAAGGCAAGTTAGTGATTGAGTATTAGCTGATTCTTTCATGAAGTTTTGTTATTGAATTGCTTTCAGAATAAAAGAATGAATGCACTTGAAGTTTTAAATAAAAACACCTTCAAAAAAGAATTGATTTAAAAGTTGTTTGTATCGAGATTACTTAAAATTGAGAGTGATCCTCACTCAAAAGAAAACATTCAATTAATTAAAGTTGCTACCTTTTTGTTTCTTAAAAAAATTCAAAAAGCAAACACGTGGGAATTATTACAATTATTTTCAATTTAAATTTAGATTAGAGGCTAATTTTGAATTTTGAGATGACCCCATCTCATTCAAATAAAGCATTTTGTCTGAGCCATCCTGAACTGGAGGTTTTTTAATATTAATTGTACATACTTATGTATGTTGCTCTCTTTTTTTTTTTATTGTTTATTTGAATTTTATTTGTTTTGAGAGCGATCATATTGTTTGTTTTTTTGTTTATGTTATATTGGTAAATCTAGAGGAGGGCTTGGCAGGTAGTTAGTATATTTTGAAAACTGCTTAATAGGAGAGAGATAATAGGGGGAACTGACTAAATTATTGCAGAAGGGCTTTTTGATTGCCATAGTTCTGATTGGGTCTTGCTTGCGAATTCGTTTATGTATCGCATGTTAAATTGATTAAGTCTGATAGCTATTCAAGCTCAGCACTTGTGGTTTAATGTCCACCTCCTGCTCCCCACTGACATGAGAGTATGCTTTAAAGTATATTCATGGAAAAATATCCTTCATACAAGCTACTGTGCAGTTGGGGAGGTTGAGTGTTCCTTCGAAGGTCGTATTTATTGGTTAAAAACTTGAGGAGAGGTTTATTTAAAAGATGTCAGGCACCCATCCACTTCTGTTTACCTATGAGACCTGACGTTACCACCTTCGAAAGCCTTATTCACCCAACTGTCTCAATCTTAACATTTTAATTCCTTAGGGACATCGCATTTTTATGTGTGTATGTAAGCTAGATTTATGCTTCTAATCTTGTATTGTATTTTGAACTAATCATGCTTTGTAAATCTTTGTTAAATATGTTTCTGTATTCAAGATGTGTGTTTGTGTGAATGTGATATTGTTTGCCTTTCTTATGTTGTTTTTCCCTTTTAAATTGAATTTTTGTTAAGAAATAAATTGATTTGATTAGGCTTAGCTAATGCAAAGTTCTTTTTATATTGAATTGAGCAGCGTAATATTACTAATTTAATTATTTTTTACTTAAGAGAACAAATACAGAAATTAACTAAATTCTGTTTTAAAGGATCACCTCAACTGAGAAAAACTATTATTTTCTTTACTATCAAAACAAATAGAGAAAATAAAGGAAAATAATAATTTTTTATTTCTGCAGCCCTTAAAGCCCACAGTCTTGAAATAGAAGTGAATAAGCTAAAAATTAATAGAAATAATATGAAAATAACTAAAAAACAGACTCTAATGAAATACATTTACTATTCATTTACAGGCCTATTCTAATCTCATTCCTTTTCCTACTCGATCAAGATAATATAAAAAATTAAAAATGAGAAAATGATCGTTAAACAATTATTAATTACTCAAAAAAAAACCACCTCTAAACAAAGACTTATTTATTTTTGAGAGAGAAAATAAATAACTCAACGTTGAAGATTGGCTGTCTCTTTTGTATTATTATTTTGTTAGGCCATTTAATTATTTACCATTAACAAAACCAAATTGTATTTATTTGTTGTTTCTATTTGGAAAGAGAAACCAATTAATTGGAAGGATTATTATTTGTATTCAAAGAGTTTTTTCTCAAATTCATTGTTAGTATTAGATTATTTATTAAATCAGAATGCATTTAATAAAAAGAAGAAATTATCTCTTGATTCTCATCCAGATAATCTCGGTTTAGTTCCTTCACTTGCTGGACTTTAATATTAACAAATGAAAAATATAAAATATCCTGTTTTATTATCTACCCATTTAATAAAAAATATTAAAGTAAAAGCAGATAATTTGACAAGAGTTAGTTCAAATTCTGTATTATGTGGCTTTTCAAAGATAAATATAATTAATTCTTTTCGTTGGAGGATTCACACTCAACACACACACAAAAATATTAATAAAAAATACTGGTTTACGTTAACGATCAAATTGAAACAAAAAAAATAACAAAAAATAACGATATCAAAGAAGGTCTGTTAAATTAACCAACAATCATTTGATCTTTAATAAATCCCAGTTACAATATAAGAGAAATACATAAAAATATTTAAGAACAGCAGATGAAAATGTTCAGCGCTAGTGATGAACGCACGGGATTAGATTAGGAAAGAGTTAAGCGAGATGGATAATAGTAGCAATAAAAGAAATAATTATCCTAATTAGCTGATATTGGAAATTATGGCAGTAACACGATTTCATATGAAAGAAATGATTTAGAAGATCGTGGAGATGATTCTATTCTTGGAGGTGTTCATGGTAAGTCCACATCTTATGATTGCGTGAAAGAGTTGTCAAGGAAGCAAGGTGGATAAATGCGATATGCAGGAGGAGATAGTTAAGAGCAGTTGAAGAATTAAAGACTAAGTGAATTCAGCAGGAATAGAAAATTAGTGTAAAAGAGTTCAATAACTGCTGGGTTTATGAGCTCATCGAAAAAGGAAGACAATAATAATAGACAATCGAGGAATTGGATTTACGATTCGATTAAAAAAGAAGGGTTTGAAATGCTAGAGAACAGAAGGAATCAATAGATAAATACTGATGGACATAGCAGTAGTGGATTGAAACTAACAGATTTAACAGCAGAGTCGTATCAGAAAAGTGCTAACAAAGGCTACGAGGAGTAACAACAGATGTTACTGATGAATAAAGAGAATCGGAGAATTGACTATTAACCAAAGGATAAGGATACTATTGACAGTAGAGATTTAAGTTAGAAGAACGTAGGAGAGAGTCTAGAGTTTATGAGAAAATGGAGAAGCATAACAAGAGGAGAAGAAAGGAATGTTGAAGAAGGAATAGAAGAAGCCAGTTGTTTAGCTAGAAAGATAACAGAAGAATGCGTAACTACTACTGAGGATTTAAAGAATACGCTTCCACGGAATGAAGATATCATTACAAAGATACAAGGACATAATATAAAAGGCGATACAGTGGTAAGTATGGAATGGAGTGAACAGAAAACTAAAGGATAACTGGATGAAAAACCTTATGGATAGATGATGCGATTAGATGGTGATATTGTGATTAGAGATATTAACACATCACGAGTAAGAAAGACAAATTCAGAGGAGAAATAGTAGTAATAATCCGATTGCTGGATGATATCGAACGAGCAAAATATCTTAAAATAGGATCAACTCATGAAACTAGATATCAATTAATGCAAATAGAAGCTAAATATTTAAGACAAACAACAATAAGAAGGAGAAGGTCAAAAGGTATTAACAGGAATCAAAGTGAATAATTCTAGGAACCATAGTCTTCCTTATCCAACTGCAACATCTTCATCTTGCAATCATTAGATTTGCAAAAATGAAAAAGACGAGTTAAAGTTAAAGTTAACTTAGGAAGAACTCAAAGTTGAGTAGTTAACGAGACTTTTGAAGGAATGTCAAAGCGATCGAGAAGCTTGGAGGTAATAATTAAAAACGATTGACTAATCGAATAGCAAGCTAGTTAGTACATAAATAGAATTGTAATAGCTTACACACACACTAGCGTAAGAGAAGTATACTATTAATAAACTCTAAGCGTAGATTCTAGCGTTGGTAAAGAAAAAAAAGAATTATTATTATTTAATTATTTAGATCATATGAATGATGTAATTGTTTGTTGTTGTGCTTTTGTTTCAAATACTAGCAAGCGTAGAATGACCAGCTTCATAAAATCAATGCTGGGAGTGGTGCAAACAATAACAACAAGAACAGCAGTTCAACAACAACGAATTCAATAGGTCTTAAGGTAATTGATTAATGAATTGTGTAGATTACCAAAATATTGATTTTTCTTGTTGAATTTATTTTTAGAAATTGAAGGATCCAGAAGATAATATCTCAGGGCAGGTATTAAACAAAGGGATAAGGGATGATCAAGAGGAATTAGAAGGTGAGGGCAAGAATAATAACAATAACAATAACAACAATGCAGTTTATACATTTGCTTCTGACGATGGTGAATACACTCTTGGTCCAAGTGCACTTCGGAGTTTAGATAGGAATCCAGCGGAAATAAGTTAATAGAGAAGTATTTCAACTGGGAATGGTTAAATAAGAGGTAGAGAGAATTAGATTGGTGAGAGATAACCCTAATATGAGTTGGGTTATCAAGATAGAGATAAAGACAATAGAGCAAGTGAAAAGAGATAATATCAATATGACAATAATTGTTTATCTTCCTTTGGTGCTTCGAATCTTAGTTATCACAAGAATATTCCATCAGGAAGTTAGATTGAATAATCAAATAATGACTAAGTTATCATGAAGAATAATCATAAAATTAAGAATTATTCTTATGATTTGCGTTCTCCTCTTTCACCAGTGAGTCTATCGAGTAATTATGCATCGTTGAATGCATAACAAACTGCAGGAGTGTAGCATTAACCGAAGAGTTTGAATGGAAATTATTAAAAACATACCAATAATGATGAGAATAATAATAATAATCATACTTATTTACAGAATTCTTCGAAATCACCTACAGCGAAATAAGATACTACTACTGATCCAAAGAGACCTTAATACAATAGATAAGCATCATCGTCTTCAAGCAGTTTTTACTCAAATTATGATAAAAACTTATACATGCAGCCTGTACTTGCTAGTGATATTGCAGCTAAACGATCAAGTGGGTTTGAACTGTATTCTTCTCATATTGGTTCTGCGAATGTGCAATCTCGACGACCATTTAGAAATTCATTTTATTATTGATTTTATGAAGGAGACATTTCATAAATCTTACATAAATAATTGTTTTAGTTAAGATAAGATATTTTTATTTATTTTTAAGCAGAATTGCTATTGAAATATCCTTTAATTACTCCTCTTACTTTGATTGTCTTTGGTGAGCTAAATAAATATGAAATACCTGAGCTGGCTGGGTTATTTCAGGGAATTCTTGTAAAATATCTAATGCAACTAATTATCTAAAGGCTGTAGATAGAACCAGTTCTGTTTCTGGAGATTTTATTAATTCTCAGAATACTCTTGAGTAAAAGAAGAGCTCAAAATGGCTCCACTAGATTTATCCAAAATTGTTGAACTCTTCCAACTATTTCTTCTTGTGTTTTTTTTTTTTTCGTTCAACAATCATGTCATCTCATAAGACATAACCCTTGGATAATAACAGTATCTTAAATATATATCAGCTTAGAGGATGTACAACTTTGATCAGAGACTGCAGATTAAAAAGGCGAGGAGATAATTATATATGAACAAAATAGTCTCTCAGTTTGATCCTAATAACTCTTTCCCTGAAAATAATTAAGGGCATGAAAGTAATGGGTTCTATTGATACAAAAGTATGAGAGGTTTTTTTGAGATGAATTCTTTGCTATGATTTTCAGTTCAAGAATTTAGAAAATTATCAAATGAGTATAATTTTAACACCTATTCATGCAAACTAAGAATATTAAAGTCATTTGTACAGTTATTTTATAATACCAGATTATGTCAAGAGTGTTTGTTTTTGTTCTACTCCATAAAACTATGCTAATATAATTTGAAATACTAAAACGATAGGCTGGTAAAGCAATTTGAAGATATCTTAACTGGAAAATGATTCTCAGTCTACTATGAAAGGTTTGTAGCGGTATCAGAGAAGATAAAAAAATAAATAACTACAGGCCAGGTTGAGAAACACCCAAATCAATTTGCATATTAATATGCTTTGGAATCGATGACTTATTTGTTAGCAATTCCATGCCTTCTCTGATAAAATATATAAATTTAATAAAACGAATGCTTGATGAAGGAGAAGAATGAGCACTTGAGCATGCAAAAGCTGATTTAAAATAGGGACTATGCTAATTCTAAGCCAAATTAGTTTTCTCTTAGAATGAAATCAACTTCCTCAACTTCATCTATGGCCAAATAAATAATGTAACAGTTTTACTTGCGATAACAATCCAAAAAACTAAACAGTTATAGAAAATGAAAGTGCTCATTTGCAATAGTGATATTGATTTACTACTTTTTTGACACACACACAGCACACAGCGGATTCGAATGGGCAGTAACTCTCAAGAGAGGTACGGCAATCATATTGTGTACTTTTTTGAGATCCTGGAGTCATTTTAACTGGCAAATTTGATAACTAAGTTTATTTCTTCAACAACCGCTTGTGAATAGTATCATCAGTGTATCATTTCAGCAATAATATAAACGACAGATAGATCATTTCGAAATTTGAATATGAGTTATGATGAGAAAATAGAAGAAAGGACTAAAATAGTTCTGAAAACGAATGAACATATGAGTAGAACAGTAATTTGAAAGGGAGTATGTACATGCTTTTTTTATGTTGCACTGCGGCATTTAGTGGGATGCCTCATGAGTACATTCAAAATGAAGAGAGATTACTTATTGCTTCAGTTGTTGTTTTGCTGGTTGCTAAGGGGATAAGGTAAATTTGAATAAAGCAGTCTCCTTTTGAATTGGAATTCAGTTTGTGCAAAGCTTTGCACTTTCAATTCTAAGGCCTGTTGTTCGCTGCAATTGTGGTGTTCGTGATGGTGGCCGTTTCTGGAATACCAACCGAGCTACTCAATTACTTCTCAAAATCGAGGACAGTGACTAGATCTGCTTCATTGACAGCGAATCCATTTAATTTTTCAATTTTCCACTCAGTGAAATTGAAGTACTCGCCTTTGAAGATACCACTGCTCATCTCTTCTAGATTTCTCATCCAACTCAGTTAGCTCTAATTGTACTTCCATCCTCGTTCATACCTTCCAAAATAATATATTATTACACTCCAGCCCTTTTAGTTTTGAATTAACCCAATTACAGCGCAGTGACAGCAGTAAATTGTTAGGTATCTTCAGGGAAGTTGTAGAAGATGTAGAAGAGAGTATCTTCAGGAAGTTTCTTGACCAGGGCTGCATTGAGAGTGACTTGAGGCTTGAGGTATGATTGCGGGATAGTGAAATTCAAAGAATCAGTTTTAATAGATGGGCTTTCTGCAAAAGGAGAGCCAAAAGTTGAGTTTATCCTGAATTCAAAGAACAACTTATCAAAACACAAGAATCTAACGAATACCTATTTGCTAACCCAAAAAGAAACCTCCACTTTTTCAATCAAAAAAACCTCTTATTGCCATTTGCTAGAGTACACATTCATAGCTCTTAGCTTAATTCTTCATCCCTTTTGGCAAAATATTGGCTTCCTCTAGATGATTTATTCAAAAAGGTATTACTGACTGTCGAGATTGAGATTTGCAATGCCTGTTTGGGGGATGTCCATACCAAATACATACATGTGTTTTTCAGGCGGAGCATTTTTGAGCTCATCCATGCGACCAACTAATGTTGTCTTCTTGGTCCTCTTCCCCTCCTCTGCGCGAATAACATATCCAATAAATCAAGCTGCCAGCAAATTAGACAATACGAATTTCATTTGCTATTTCTATTGTATTTTTAAACATTTCAATATCTACCTCCCGATTGCAGCAGATTAAGCCTTCCATTGCCTATTATCAAATCGCTCTATTGTTGTTGTAATTGTGGCTGTTATGCTCTCAGGATTTGTTATTACTGCTGCGCTTGTACACTCTGCTTGTTGAGGTACTAAGTTCCCATAGGTTGGTTCATCTGGGAAGGAAATCCGCCCTAGTTCATTTGCAGAATTAAGTTTATTTTGTTTTAATTTTTGATTCTCGATTTTACAGTTTTTGCTTGAGCAAACCTCTTAGCTTCTCCTACCTTAGATATGTTTATTGCATTGAACCATTTGATATGGCTAGGCTATTTAGGGAAACAAAGTTAAGTTGATAAATAATTTCTATTAAACACAACAATTTAATTCTCTTGATGACTGTATGATTTTAAACTCCTCTTGACATTTAAGAGTATTCCTTTTTTTGCTTTGCTGAATCAATGCTAAGGGAATAAATGAATAAATTAGGGCACTTTGGCAAGTGAATAATTCAAATACCTTAATAAGTCACTGGATGAATTAATACCATTTGCGTTAGAATCAGCTTTGGCCATAAAATCAATAAATCAGCTAATTCGAAGGAATCATGATAGTATTACTATTCATAAAAACAAGTACGAACGAGCAAAAAGAAAAAAGTGATGTTACTGCTTTATTTCATACTTATCGCTACTTTTATAATACAATTCCTATATTATTTTATCCCTTTTGTTGTGTTTATGTTCTTATCTTTGTTGCTAGCCTATCCACTTGGTTTCTAAAATGAATTGTTTTGAAGTCAAGTTGTTTCTGTATCAGCAGCAAGTCGATCCACCTGTGCCGCTGCTCTTAGTTTTAGTAGCTCCTGTGCTTTGATCTGTGCCTGCTTTGCTATTTTTGAGTTTCATCTGAGATTTCTGCTATTCTTGGTATTGAGCCTTGAATTTATCCATTCCTCCTTTCTTTTCGATGACCTTTCTGACTACGCATTCGAAAAGCTCGTCAACATTGGAGTTCTTCTTAGCCGAGGTCTCAAAATACTCTATATTGTATTGCTTTGCTTTCTGCTGAGCTACATCGAATTACACTTTTCGTTTGTCATCTAAATCCGCTTTGTTTCCAACAAGCACCATAATAACTTTGGTCAAGTCAGCATCGTTCTATAAATCCTTGATCCAGTATTCAATTTTATCGAAGGAATCGTATTCTGAGATGTCGAATACAAGCAACGCGCCATCCACTGACCTATAGTATATTGGTGTGATGGTTCGAAACCTTTCTTGGCCGGCAGTATCCCACACTTGCACAAGCAGCGGCACATTCTCAATGGTGATTTGCTTTTATTTGTACTCTACACCCAGCGTCGTGGCAAGGCTTCCTTCGAATTTATCATCCTTGTACCTGAGCAGGAGGGAAGATTTACCTACACCTGATTCTCCAAGTGTTAGGATCTTCACTTTCATCATGCCTTCATTCCCAACACTCAACATCCTAAGTTTTAGGTAATAAATGTCGGTTTTTGCAGTTTTAATGGGTTATTGTGTATTACTTGTAAGATAACGATCAAAAGGACAAGTTTCAGTTCAGTGCGTGAGTTTGGCTAAGAATCAAAGCAAAACGAGTTTCTTACTTCTGAAAGTGCTGTTTAGTGTGCTCTGCTCCTTTTTGAAATATAATATTACACACGTTTCCAATTCGATTTGTTATTCCTTTCCTGAATTTTAATTTCTATTCCCCTCTGTTTTTTCTTTAGGCAACTCCTTTCTTTTATTGAATACACATCTTCAAATGCAAGAAGTATTTAAGTACCCACGATTCCGCTCTCCTCAGAAACGCACAAAAATCATGCATCCAAATAGTCAATTTTAAAAACATTTCCTTCATAATTAAAAAAATGCATTCAGTTCAAATTAGCTCGAAATAAGAATAATTCAGTAATAGCACAACTGCTAAATTTCTTATCTTTTAGCTAAATGGTGTTTCTATTCCAGTTAAAAGCAACAAGGAAGTTCTGTTTTCTTTTTTTCTTTTTTGAGAGATATTTGAAGCTGTTTTCAGATTGTTTTTATCTTTTATTGAACGGGGATATCACTTTTAAAACAAGACTTTAATATTCCATAACTAATCTAGATCAATTAATAATTGCTTTTTTTGGAGAAGTAATTATTTGGTTTTTTAAGTTTCCTTAGAACTAATGGATAATCAGTTGGCAGTCTTTTCTCTTGTTGGGTTTTGGCGCTTCACTTGCTTTTGAATACATAACCCCTTGGCATAAAAAAGTCTTTCTTTATCTTTTATCTCTAATATTGATTTCAATCAACATTAATTCACGAGTTAATCTGCGATCATTCTTCTGAATTGGATTCATTCTTTACATAAATTCGGAAAGCAAATAGCCAAATCAACGCATATGCTTATCCAATAATCAAGGAGATGCAACATTTAAAGTCATAAGCTCTTTATGATTTGAATATTTTTTCCTTGTCTCTAGAAGTAGTTGCTCCTTTTTTAAGGTATTTGAACAAAAGTTTCAGATCAATCAACAAATTGGGATGAAGTGTTTAAACTTTGAATACATCTCTACTTTGTATTGAGCAGTAAGACTAATACCACTCCTTCCCTTTTTTGAAATTCTAATTTATTAATTAAATCACAACAAATAAAAAATTTAATATATGTCAAAAAACTATGATTAATAACCGAAATTGTCTCTTATTCAAAAAAAAAGTAAATCAAAATAATAATAAAGAATGTTAAATTTTTATTTTTGGAGGTAAACTGACATTTATTTGATCCATCGTACTCGCTTAATTTTATTACCTTGTGTAACTATTTTGTTCCAAATTGAAAAAGCACATCAA
>Ga0302285_10002367_pt1 | contig 10532 bp, 9 predicted proteins | sample III_Fen_E2_2_FD_200455 | JGI IMG/M metagenome (GOLD analysis project Ga0302285, IMG submission 200455) | Peat permafrost microbial communities from Stordalen Mire near Abisko, Sweden - III_Fen_E2_2 | ecosystem: Environmental > Terrestrial > Soil > Wetlands > Permafrost | place: Sweden: Abisko...
TTAAGCAGCAAGAGCGTAGTTATTTTCGCCAGTTATAAGTTTGTGTTCCGAGATTTACGAGCCAGCTTCACAACGCTCGACATGCTTACATATCAGTTCTACCTGCTGTCAAAACCAAACAGCCCCAATTATACTCTATCTATTTGATAGTCAAAAAGAAATAAATAGCTAAAAACGATTAAGTAGTCAAACCAGTAGTCAAAAAGCTATTTTATTGTCGCTTTTGTAGATTTCTTTAGTACAAAGATAGTGCTAATAATTGAAATGTATATATTACTCAATATAATTATCTATAATTGCAAAGAAAAACGCAACAATTTGATTCATGATAATTCTTGTTAGTTTAAATTGTAAGCTATATTATTATATAATTTGCTATTTAGCTACAACAGATAACAACATTCCTCCAAAATTGTCTTGCTCTTTTGAGCAGCTTACAAGGACAGTAATAATAATCAAAAAGAGTATAAATTTTTCATTTGATATTTATTTCGTGCAAATCCTTAGCCATGTTACATACCACTCTTAGAAATGCCCACGTACATATTGATGAGAAAAGAACCGCAACAGTAATCCCAAATCCGGACGGATTAAATTCATATCTTTCAAATATTGTATTTTCAATAAACATTACATTAAATGCAAGGATTATTGAACCGAGAATTCCCACAACTAAAATAATATTTGAAACAAGTTCAAGTGTGTTGATTTGCATAAGTTTTTTTGTCGATTTTTCCATGATTTTTTTTTTTTTTTGATTTTGTGTTAAATTTAATCTATTTGATGAAAATGGTCATATTTTTTGGTTTTCATAATGTAATAACGATAAAAACTAAAACAAATAGCTTCTATGGATTTAACTAAGTAGATTTTTAGTGTTTAGCAAAGATATTTCTATTTATTCTTCTTATTCGTTCTGTAATAACTGATAATCCTGAGACTAATTCGTTCGATATATTGCATCTATTGACAATTTCTCAACTTGAATTGTAATTCTATTGCGATGTGAAGCTACCCACAAAAACAAAATGCGTGGGTCATCACTACATCGGCATATAGGTACGACCAAGTACCTCTCCCCCAATAAGCAAAGCCCACGCAAACCGTGAGCGTTGAACTTATTGTTTTTTGGGGGATTGCAAATTGGTCGTTTTATATGCCCAAAACAATAGCTAAACGCTATAATATCTAAAAATGTCAATAATCTGAATTATTGTGTAGCAAAATTACACATTTTTTTTAATTTATCGGTAATGTAATTGAACGTTCAAATCAATTATCCCTCGTGAATTGTTCTGTAATTAACAATATTGTTGCTTTTTAGAGGTGTTTGTCTAAATTTATCGTTGTTACTCAAAAGAGATTTGTGTCAATTTATAACCAATTTTATACTCATTTGGTAGTGTGTTTTTGCATATCTCCTACATAAAAAATGTTATAGTCCTGTGGCACTAAAACATGCACTCAAAACAGGATATTAATGAGACTTAGACAGCTTTTAATTCACAAGTAAAACCTAACTGCATCCCTAACTTTTTTGTCTAATTCAACGATTACATCACTTCGTCTACTAATGCCTATTTTAAGTTCACATGTCGACCTTATGGCTGCCTTTAATTCGTCTGCCTGTCTTCTGGTTAGTTCACCTTTTTTTTGAGCCTCTACAATTTGTTTAATCATTGCAAGTTCACCACCTTGTTGTTGAATTAAACAAAGCCTACCTATTAAATCAAACTCTTTTTTTCCTTTCATTGCTTCAAAATTTATTGTTACATCATTTATTTTCTGAATATTCTCATAGGACTTTTGCCAACGGTCAATAATACTTTTGTAAAAAGCCTCTTCATACAGCATTCGACCCGTTACCCGTTCCACTTTGAATGTATCTTTTAATCTGGCTTTATGTCTCATTTCATATCTCAATACATTTCTATCGCTATATAGTTCTGGTATAAAATGACCTTTGGAACGCTGTTCTTTTATCTTATCATAAAACAGCAACAACCCTTTTGGATTGGTAAAATACAAGCCATTGGGTTGTTCCAGTCGTATATATGGATAGCAATTGCCTAGATGATTAAGATATAATGCCGTAGGGTGATTTACAATGAAATTCTGTGCAACATCAATTCTTGTTATAGTTGCTCTATCAAATGGAAGATGAAGCGTGTCACTTAATTTCTCAATTGCCAACTTTGTATCTTTTCTATTTAGAGTTTGAAAATTATCTCCTAATAAATATTTACACAAACTGCCATCCTTGACATTCACGCCACTTCGACTAACAGATATTCTTAATCCATCAAGATTACCTGTAATTACATTCTCTTCATTGAACCGATGTTCGCCCGTTATATTAAAATGAAGCGGTATTTGAGAGAGAAAGTCAATCCCGCCAACATCATAACCTTTTATTTTAAAATCTACATTGTCATACATTGTCTAACTGATTTTGCACATGAATTGTGTGCAGGATACAACTTAATATAGAGAGAGGGGAAAACCCCCTCTCCTAATCTAAATTATCGTTTATTTAATCAGTAACCGCACTTTCTTTTAGTTTCTCAATTTCATTGTTCAGTTCGCCATCTGCCAAAAGCATATAAAGCTGTCTTATATTGTTCAATTGACCACGAGCAACAAATACGTCTAATTGGGTGTAGCTATTACTGAATGCAAAAAGTAAAGCGTCTTTTGTGCCTCTCACATCTCCAAATCCATAGCTTTGTGTAATGTCTGGTACATACACACTACTGATATTCTTTGTTTTTGTAATAGCTTTATCAGCTTTCCTATGAGTATTACCTCCAAAGCACTCTGGCACATCTCCAAAATAGAAAAAGAATGCCCCGCTTTTATTTCTCATTGTTTCAAACTCAGGATAACTTTTGGTTGACATTTTGCAATCTAATCTCAATTTGCTTTTTTGTTCAGGTAGCTTCACCATTTGATAATAGTCTGTTAGTATCATTTAGCCGCCTCCTTTTCTTTAAAATAGTTAGCCGCCTCTTGGTCTATCTCGGCTATAGTTGTTACCTTGTTTTGTAAGAGCCATTTTTCAAGTTGACTACGTTCAAAGTAGATTAATTTGTTAAATGGCTTGTAGTGGGGTATGCGTTGACTACTTGTTAGCTTATAGAGGTGCGAGCGGCTCAATCCTGTAAATCGACACGCTTCATCAAATGTGAATACATTTTTTTGACTCAAAGCTGCTGCTTCAATTCGAGTTAGACGTTCGTTGAGTTCTGGTGAGTAATAATCGTGGTAATCGCTAACTGGAATTTTTGTAACTTCCATTTCTTTGCAATTTGTTATTTTTTTCATTGTGATAATATGTTGAATTTTTAAAAATGGGGTCAGGGTGTACTTTCCTTTACCCTTTATTTTATAATTAATTACTCAACAAAAATACCAAAAGAAATAAGTGTAAACAATTGATTAACAAAACAAAAAGCGACCATGTAACTAGTCGCTACATGGTCGCATATGGTCGCTTGTATTCTATTTTAGCAGGTTACAAGGTCGCTATTTTTTGTATGAGATTTGCAATTATGTCACTGTCTGTACTCTCAACATGCTTTGCTTTTGACAATTTTATGCATTTTCCATTTTTGTCGATAAAGTATTTTGGTGTTGCTCGCTCCATTTCAGCCAGTTTTATATCGCTGTGCTTTAACGCTGTCAGAAACTCTCTTAGTAATTGCACATTTTTCAACCACTTCAAGGGTTTTAAATCCTTTGGATTTCCGATTCCACCAAACAAATAGCAAAACGCTTTTTCATCTAATCCTGTTTTATCTATTGGCAAAAAAGCACCCGATACTAGCTCCTTGTAAAGAAAGTCTAATTGTTTCTTTGTTAGCCACCTTATAATAGGCGGAGGCGTTAATCCTTTGTTTGATTTTGGATTGTTTGCAATTAAAATAAATCCTAACTCACTTTGAATTTTATCTATATCAATATTAAAGTCATTACACAAATTCATAAATTTTGTTGCAAAGTCATTGAGTAAATCAAAGCAATTTTTCAGGTATTGTTCTGTTTCGCTTCTTCTTATTGTTGAATCATTGTTTTTCAATTTTTCATATAATTCACTTAAACAATAAATGTCATCTTTTTGGCACTCTCTAATAAAATTTGATGATATGGGTTTGAATTTGGTAATTAGTTGTTTTGCATATACATACTTATCAACTGGTGACAATTGCAACATTTTATTGTTTATTATGTCAATTATGTCAACAATCCTTACCAGTTTATCATTCTCAATAGTTGCTTTTTTGTATTCTTCAATAAGTTGTTTGTTGTCAATGCGTTCTAGTTCAGTAATATAATATGTGCTGTCCACAATCTTGCAAGTTAAGTTTTTGTATAAATTAAAATCTGATAAATTAAAATTTGATTTACCAGTTATTGTATAATCAACTGCTTGACCTACCATGCAAAAATAACTAATAAATGTCTCTAACTTTGTTTCCATAATTGCCGATTTGTAATTTATAAAAAAAAACAGAAAAAATTTATATGTGTCAGATTATATGACCAACACGACTTAGAAAAAGGGGGGGGCGTCTTTTATTTTATACCAGAACTAAAAGATATTTTTAAATTAACTTTTTATTTTCTTTGTTTTAGTCTTTTTATCAAACATCCCATTTTGTTTGTTTACAGCCGTTTTCTTGCTCTCGTCAATAATCTTGGCATAAATCTGGGTTGTGCTTATTTTACTGTGTCCTAAGAGTTTTGAAACGGTTTCTATTGGTGTTTTTAGACTTAGTTGTAGTGTGGCGGCAGTGTGGCGGCTTACATGAAAAGTGATTTTCTTGTTTATTTTGGCGGCTGTTGCCCATGTTTCTAAAGCCTCGTTTACAGTTCCATTTTTGGGTAAATGATATACTTTGTCGGTCGGCTTTTGATTGACTCTGACAGGTAAAAAGCTAATAGCCTCATTACTAATAGGCAACGTCTCAAAAGTATTTACTTTTATCTGTTTGTAGCTTAGTATAGTATCCCCATTGCTGTCGGTTACAATGTCTCCCCATTTGATGTTTTTTACATTTTCAAATCTGATTCCGACTAAACAACAAAAAAGAAAAGCGTTTTTAATGTCGGCTTTTTTGCAATCTGTTGCAATTAGCATTTTGACCTCATCAATAGTCAAATACTCTCTTTTGCTGGGTATTGATTTTGGTTTGATTTTATTGTCAATCTTATCAATAGGGTTGGTTTCAATAATTTCATCTTGCACCGCTTTTTTTATAGCTGTACTGAACTTTGCAAATAACTTATGAGCTGTATTTTTTGATATTGGAACTATTTTATTTTTTGTGCTGTCTGTTGATTTTTGAAAATTTCCATTTACAGCCGTTTTAAGGTACATAATAAAGCCAATAATATAAACCTTATCAATATCATTTATATTGACTTTGTCGCCCTTGTATGCTTTCAAGTGATAAGCTAAAGAGTTGAAAGTGTAATACTCACTTCTTTTATTGTTGGTGTCGGCAAAAGCTTTGTTTGCAATGTCAGTAACATAATCAATTAAATTAGTATTTACTACTTTCTTTTTGAATTTAAGCTCTGAATTTTGAGTATTCATGTCAACAACTCTTTGAGCTTTGATAGTATTTGCAAGCTTTAAAGTTGTCTCGTTTGTGGTTTTGTTGTTGGCGGTATCAGGCAATAAATAAAGATTCAAAAACTCAAACTTTCTTATAGCTGATGTTTTAGGACTGCCATCTTTTAGATTGCCTGTAATTTTGTAGCCAATATATTTTTCTAAGAAAATACTTTGGTTGCCGTTGGCTAATTTTTTGAACTTGATTTTGATTAGCTCTTTGGCTTTGGTCGTTTTTTTTGCTTTTGCCATTTAGACTACTTATTGAAAGTTTGACTACTGATTGCAAATGTAGTTATTTATTTTGAGTAGTCAAACTGGTAGTCAAAAATAGACATAAAAAAAGACTACCTAAAGAAATCAAATCCCTTTAGGTAGTCTAATGTATTTTGTATTGTGTTGTTTTTAAGTCGGTTTGAATTGTTTTTGGTTGGCTTATTTTATCCTAATAAAGTAGCTGTACTTGTCAAAACCAAACAGCCCCATTGATTAATTATCTAGTTGAAAATTAAATAGATAATATGTGTAATGTTGTAGGTGAGTAACAAACTGGTAACAAATGTCCAACTCTTTGGTTATTCTCAGTTTATTCTTGTGCAAAGATACAACTAATTTCTTATTTGCAGTTTACTACAAAAGAAATGCCAAGAATACTTCTAGTTTTATTCGAATTATATAACTTTAGAAAACATATATATTGCTGTCTAATAGCAATATAAGCATATTTCTTATTAGAAATTTTCAAATTTATGTAAAGAAAAACTTTTCTGATTATTTGTATTTTGCTGTATACCAAATACATATGTCATTGCATGAAATAAAATCATATTACTTTTATATGATTTATTGTTTTTGCAGAGTACATTGGTGAGAATTTTAAAGCACTTTTTGTCATATAGCAGATAATGTGGCAGCTGCCAAAAATAGGTGGATGATAGAAGTCGACAAATTAACCCTGCAATTCAAAGTCGGGGTGAGCTGATCTTTCCTAGTGTATGATTTATCATGTTCGAGCTATAGTCACTTCCTGCTCATATTCCATTTACAACTTTCTTGATATTTCTTTACCTAGAAGATTTAAACTTACAGTTGACCCCAAAATGATATCTACCTTCTTCACCATTATAAGTGGAATGTCTTTGAATTTTCCTTCAAACAATTTGATTGTTTTGGGTAATAAATCATTTAGTTGTAAGTAATTTGGAGATATAATATAATTTCCGAATATTGGAAGAATATATCGGCTTAGGAACAGGGTAAGACTGCATGAGGTGTTCAAAATCTAAAATTATTGAGAATTAATCTCTAAAATTCGTTTAACGTAAAGTAGATGAATTATCTTTGTTTCTTGCTTGTATTTAATAATAGCGCATGTATGGATAATATAATGGATACTGCATCTTCAAAACTAAGAAAAGAAGCCGAGGAATTTCTGCAATCAAAATCGGCAATAGCCGATAGTGATGGTTCGGAGAGCCTACGCCTTATTAAGGCACTACTGGCTAATCAGTCGATACTATACAATCAAAACGAAGAGCTTAGGATTTCGAAAGCAACAGTCTTGCAGGAATATGAGATTTATCAGGACATAATCAATAGCCAACCCGTTGGTGTTTATCGTATTCATGTATTCTCACTGAAAGAGTGGGGCGAAGATGCCTGGCATAGCTCCGATAATCCTCCATATAAAATGGAGCTGGCAAGTGACCGGTTCTGCGAAATCCTGGGTGTAACTCGACAGGAGTTTGACGTAAATCCGTATCTTATTGTTGACCTGATATGTGCCGATGATAAATCCGACTTTGTACAAAAAAATGAAGAAGCGAATCGTAATTTGACGCCTTTCAACTGGCAGGGGCGGCTATTAGTTCAACAGGAGCTGAAGTGGGTGCGTCTGGAGTCGCGCCCACGGGTACTTACTGGTGGTGACATCATCTGGACGGGTTTGCTCTATGACATAACTGAAAGAAAGTTGACTGAAGAAGCTTTAGTTGCAACCCGGTTTAAACTTGACAGTATTGTAGAGGCATTACATGTTGGCATTGTAGATATAAATGTAGAAACAGGCGAGTTAGACTTTAATCAGGTGTACCCCCAAATGGTAGGCTATACGTATGATGAGTTGAGCAAATCTCTAAAAGAATCTGTCACCCCTGGTTGGAGAGGAATAGTGCACCCCCATGATATAGAAATAACTTATGATGCATACACCCGATATTTGGAAAGTAAACTGCCTTATTACGAATATGAATGCCGGGTCAGACACAAAGATGGGCATTGGGTATGGATGCACCAACGAGCCAGTATTACCGAGAGAACTCCCGATGGCAACCCGTTGATTCTGTCGGGGATTCACACCGACATTTCGCACCGCAAACGCCTGGAACAAGAACTAAATCAATTAAACGAAGAGTTGGAAGAGCGTATTGCCGAACGTACCCGAGAGCTGGAGGAACTCAATTCATCACTTCAACTTACGGAAGAAAAGTTTCGAACAATTGCGGACTTTACTTATGATTGGGAATATTGGAAAAGCCCTGAAAATGAAATCATTTATATGTCGCCATCGGTTGAAAAAATGACAGGTTATACAGCTCAGGAGTTTGTAGATAATCCTGAACTATTAGATAATATAATTTACCGTAGTGACAGTGCTGGTTGGCAGAATCACAAGAAGAACAGGCATAATCATACATCAAATGAAAATAGTACGGAGCTCAACTTCAGAATCAAACGTAAAGACGGACAAATACGGTGGATAGGTCATGTCTGCCGGGATATAATTGTGAACGGTAAATCTCTCGGACTACGGGTGTCGAATAGGGATATTACCGAAAAGGTGGAGGCGGAGAATAAATTGTTGCAAGTGACTATAGAGGTTGAGGAGCGGGAACGGAATCGCTTTTCCAGTGAACTACACGACGGGATGGGGCCACTACTCTCCATCATAAAGTTATACTTCCAATGGTTGTCGGAGACAGATGACGTTGAGAAGATCAAAATTATTACCCTAAAAGGAAATGAAAGCATTGAAAGTGCTATACAGTCCACCCGCGAATTGGCTCGTGGCCTAAGCTCGAGGTTATTGATGAAAACAGGTTTTGTAAACGCCCTGATACATTTTACAGAGCGAATTAATGAGACGCAAAAGATTAAAATCAGTTTTACTTATAATAGCACCAATCGGTTTAGTCGGGTTACAGAGATGGCATTATATCGAATCACTACAGAGTTAATTAAAAATACCCTGACGTATGCCCGTGCAACAAATATTGAGATTCAATTTGATTTTGATAAAGCTAAAAATATAATTACCTTTGTGTATACGGATAATGGTATTGGGTTCGACTGGCACGAGGTGGCTCAAAAAGGAGATGGACTGGGTCTAATGAATATTCAAAACCGGGTGCAGCAGATGAGAGGGGAACTCAATATTGATTCCAGTCCGAAGAATGGCATGAAAGCCTTTTTTAAACTTCCGTTGGATGAATATTCGGACCTGAATTTATTTAAAGAATAAGAGCTTTAGTGGAACTATGATGTAGTAGTTGCGATAAACATAAACCGTTGAAATATGGAGAAAATTATACTCGTCGATGATCATGCTTTGTTTCGTGAAGGAATGAAACTGCTGATTGAAACAGAAGGAATAGGTGTGGTAGTAGCTGAAGCTGAAAATGGAAAAGAGTTTGTAGAATTACTTGACACACATACTCCCGATTTAGTCATTCTGGATATAGAAATGCCGGTTATGGGCGGACTGGAAGCTTTGAAGAAAGCAAAAAAAATCCAACCAGAACTAAAGGTATTGGTGCTCACCATGCTCAGCGAAAAGGCCAACTACTCCGATATGGTAAGCGCAGGAGCTATGGGCTTTGTGCTAAAAACTGCTGGCAAAAAAGATTTGGAGAAAGCCATGAGAACACTCATCGGAGGTGAATGCTTTTTCTCCAACGAATTGTTACGCCAAATCATTGTCAATATAACCACGCAGAAACAAATTGCGCCCAAATCGTTGGTCAAAGTTGATCATGGAATTACGGATAATGAGATGGAAGTGCTCCGCTATCTTTGTCAGGGTCTTACGGTTTCACAAATTGCCGAAAAGATTTACAGATCCGTAAAAGCAGTGGAGGCGCGTCGATCTTTGCTGCTAAAGAAAACAAATGCTCCCGATACTATTAACCTGATACTATATGCCATTAAATGTGGCTGGGTAGATATTTGAATCCGGTAATGAGCTAATTACCGACCAATTGATGTTTCCATTAAATCGCCCCAACTATCTTATCAAAAGATGTTGGGGCGATGTTGTTATATCCAATTTATTGTATTTCGCACCCGCCAATTAGGGTTTACACTAATTCTATGAGGGTTTTTGCTTCCTAACACTGTAATTATTTTGAGTTATCTTTGCTACATACTTAAATAACTATTGGGCGGCCATATGGAAGCCTAAAAAACCGGGGAGACGTCTACCTGCACACCATGTGCAAAAGGCTGGAACAGTGTCATTTTTAATTGCAATCCATTCTACCCACTCAATTGGCTGACAGAAGTAATGATGTTTTCATGCATAGCCGATAAATTTTCACAATTTAATATTTTATCGACATACAAAACTGATTGTATATTTAAATACAAATCAAATACATAGAGCTACTAAATTAATATTTGTAAAATTAATCTATTGTTTAATTTTAAACTGTCTAAGTGTATGATGAAATCACCCCAACCCACAGTATCCCAATATTCCCAACGATTTGTTTTCAATTATTATACCTTGATTATTGATTTTTCTGAAATGGCGGCAAAGCATTTGTTTTGCCGCCATAATTTACCAACTCTTACCATAACTAATGGTACATCTTACATTAAAAAAGTAGCCTTTATGACCAGCCAAAATGAATTATCA
>Ga0302285_10002369_pt1 | contig 10523 bp, 6 predicted proteins | sample III_Fen_E2_2_FD_200455 | JGI IMG/M metagenome (GOLD analysis project Ga0302285, IMG submission 200455) | Peat permafrost microbial communities from Stordalen Mire near Abisko, Sweden - III_Fen_E2_2 | ecosystem: Environmental > Terrestrial > Soil > Wetlands > Permafrost | place: Sweden: Abisko...
AACTTAAGATTCAATATTTAAACATAGAGCTAGTATCTATAAATTTCATGGAAAAGGTTTTAGTGCCCTTCTCTTTTTCTTGAAGAATAATTACATAAGAGAGCTAATAAGCACTGTTTAGTTAAGAATCTAAAATTAATATTGAGTGTCTAATAATAAAGATATTCTAAAGAATGAGAAAATAAGTAACTAAGATAACAATCAGGATGATAGCAACTAGGAAAATATTATGTGTCCGATAGTAGATTCTGATTTAAATTGAAGAATAAATTGACATTTTTAGTAATACAATAAAATGGGATAATATTTTTATTTTTTCTTTGCTAAGATAACTTCTTCTTTGAGATTTAATCCTAATTAACTCATCAAAGGAGTTCAAGATCTCAAATCTACTCTCTCCACTCAAAGTTTAATGAAATATTTGAAACAACAATTCAATGTAATTCTCACAATCTAAACAATTTAATCATACACAAGAGTAAATTGGGACCTTCTTGATAAAACAAAAAAAATTTAAAAATAATCTAGTGGTTGGTAATGATGGGTAAAGAATGAAAAAGTTGTTAAAAAAGCAGAAAAAAAGGATAATATCTTTTCCAGCAAAAAATAAAGCAATTACAAACTATTAAGGATATTTTGTTTCTCTCTCCATCACTTAAAAACAAACAATGGAGGACTACTACTTCGATAGGACTGGTAAAGATTTCTGCTAAAACGATGAAGAAATAATGAAAAGAAGCAAATAAATTGACAAAGTTAGTAAGTATGATGTACATTTGTGGCTGCAGCCTGGCAATAGTTATTCTGGAAAAGTAGTTATCTCATTAATTTTGAAGGAAGCTTTTTAAGATTTGCTAGTTGACTTCAAGGGAAGAAGAGTGTTAAGCGTAAAATTGAAAGAGTCAGATGAAAAAGAATGGAAGAATTGCATTAATTGGACCTTCAAAAGACAGAGAATATGCATCTAAAAATGTGATAACATTAAAATTAGCAGGAAGGATATTAAACATAGCATAGACATTGAAATATGCTTTCAAACAGACTATTCCACTAGACAAGATAAAGGATTGTATTCTCTTATCACTGATGAGCATCATTAGTATCTGTATTCGCAAGGAGAAGTAGGATCAATGCACCTAATATTTCCTTGCTTTGACTAAATAGACTTTCACGCAGTTTTATCATTGACTCTTACTCATCCATCTCATTGGATATGCTCTGCGAATATGCCTGTTCTCAATCATACAATTATTCCGAAAAATACTCCTTCGCCAATATCTTAATATTTAGATTCTTCAAAGAATATGGACTTTTAAGGATAAAATGAAGAAGAAAAAGGAGAAGAATTACAAGATAAAAAAGAAAAAGAAACTCAACAAACAAAAAATTCTCTAAAAGATGGGACAAACATAGATGGTGTTGAAATTGCTGCGAGTACAGAATATGCAACAAGCATTTTCTAAGAAACCTTACCGTTTCCATGTTATTTATATGGAATTTTCGCTGGTGATTATTTTAAATATTCCTTCAATGTCAGAGAAGGTTTAGAAGGCAGCATCTTGGTAAGGAAAGAAAAATCAAAATATCTAGAAAATCAGCTAAGTGAATTAATTGACATCACTCGCTTCGGATTTGATTTTATGGAAACATACACTTAAATACCATTCTATCTCCCAAAGATTGATCAGATATTCTGTGCAAACTACAATTCCTATGGAATGGAAAACCCAGGCTGCATATCACTTGAAGGTATGAATTTTTTATTATTTTATCATTTATCAGTTTGAATTTGCTGCAATAATGCGGATGTTTAGCCTCTGACAAGCAAAAAAAATATTATCTGCTAGCGAAAATGGAACAATAAATAAAAATAAAAAAAATCGTTTTTGCAAATGAAGATTTCAAAAAATGAAAAATACAAAGATTTAGCTCTTATTAAGTATTATTGAAATATTGTTTTACAAGTAAAATTAGTAAAATTGAATAGAATATCTTAATTTTTACTGTCTTTTTGTTGCTTTTTTTTCTAGAGAAAAGATATCTCTTTGAGGAACCAAGAGAACCAATTACGTAACTTAGGAGAGCATATCTTATGCTACATGAGATCGCTCACTTATGGTTTGGAGATTACATGACTATTGATTGGTGGAATAATTTATTCTTGAAAGAAGGTTTTGCAACATTTTTTGGGAATAAAATGATCAAAGAATACTTCCCGAAAGAAGAATAATAAGGGTATTTATCTGAATTAGAGAAGCTCTACATACTGCCTGATGATAATAGCTCTTCATAACCAAGTAAAGAAAGACACATATGAATAAAATAGCTTATTGTTTTAAAAGAGTGGTTAACAAAAATAAGATATTTTACAAAAATTATTCTGAATTATTCATTTCTTTTATTTAATCACTTCTAGGCATCTCATTAAGCGGTGAGAAACTTGATTTTTACGACTACGAATGCATGAAGGCTCATAGCCATATTAGTTACGAGAAAGGTGGTTCATTTTTTTCATTTTTGGAGTCGAAAATCTACAAAGGAGAGGAGTTTCGAGATCGCATAAGACAATATCTTAAAGATCACTCATTTAAGGCTACAACAATCCAGTCATTTTTGAAGTTTTTCCCCTCAGAGATGTCGAATAAATATGTATTTACTAAGGGAGTAAGTTACTTGGAGTCGGGGGTGTTAAAATCAATAATGACATTGAATCTCACAAAGGAGGAATATTAGATATTTAATCTAACAAAATGGGTACTAAATAAAGCAGATAATAAGCTCGTTTTAGAGTAACTTGAGATAGATTTATCTGCCAATAATGAAGGTCAACAAGTGAATTAGAGTAACTTAGACTCAAAGTAAGAAGATCTTTCAAAAGTAGAGTTTCTTAACTAAGTCGATGGACATCTGATATTTTGTAGGCTTTCTGAGCAGGCCTTTAGTAATCTTTTCTAGCCTGAAATATTCGTTAATATGAACTTGGAGCAAAGAGTTTCTCTATGGAAATGTCTATTTTTTGAGTGCATTTCGTTTTCTCCAAAAGAAATCTTCAATCCTTTGTTTTTATCATGTATTTAATATGAGGAGAATCACGTAACTCTTCATTTTGTACTACGCTCATATGGAGAATATTGTCTGCCATTTTCTGATGAACAATAATTCAAATTAATAACCATTTATGAGGAGCAAACTAACCCTATTTCTCAGCGTATTTTCTTAAAGAATTTAATAAGATTTTTGAAATCTCAAGAATGTCTGATAAAACTCTTGAGTTACTTTGAAAATGAGGAACGACCTGTGAAATACAAGTATCTCAAACAACTAAAAGAAAAACTCATCAACCCAACAAACGACTAAGCAGAAATATTAGAAAAACTCATAATTCCCGTTCGTCCAACTGGAAAATGAAAGATAACAAAAAAGCAAGAGACAATTTTTTGCATAAATTAATCTATGTTTTGTTAAGTATTTAAATTTTACTAAAATAATATTTTAAAAGATAATTCTGAGATCAAAGAGATTGAGGATGTTATTCTTTAACATGGCTGATAGCATATCAGCATTATAATATTTAAAGGAAAAAACAAAAAAAACGATGCTTACAAAGAGGGATTATTGAGAATAATTAATAATTTGGTTGGATAATTTTGATGATTTATGTATCTTAAAAATTTGTGATATCTCTTACCAGAAGAGTTTTTTTTTCAGCTTAATTTCAAATTGTAAGTATTCCATTTTGGTTGAGATCATTTGTATATATATTGTTAGTATTTTATTTATTCCCCATATTGTTGGGTTAATAAAAGATAATATGTTCCAATTTTTTTTTGAGAAATAAATTTTTGTTTGAATTTATTATGAATGTAATTAAAAATAATAGATAACTGTGAATACAATCGAAACATCGAATAAGGAGAAGAAGAATAACAATAGCGCATTAACGATGATCTAACTGAAATATTGCAAATCTTAAATATCTTTTAACTGAAAGATATCTCTTCGTCTGCATTTACAAAAGCTAGCTGGGAATGAATGAGTTAGCAGAAATGTAAGTTTAAATCAGCTTATAATAATTAACATCACTCCTCAAAGAAAGTAAGAGCAGAGACTCAAAGTTTTAATTAAGAATTTTGCCAATTTTGGAGAAGAGACCTTGTAAATAGCAACCAACCGGAAACTTAATTATCTATTACTAATCACCTGACATGTTAATGAGCTAGTGTTAGTTTAATTAGTGATGCATTTAATTTAGAGAAAGGATAAGAAGGTCTAATGTGATTTTAACTAAATAAACCAGAAAATTAATTAGAAAGAGAGCCCTTTTTGGCTATTATTGACAGTGCAAGAGTGAGATTCAAATATTTAAAAAAAAATTTATCCATCTTTTTATCCTAACTCCGTTTATTTGTGTTTCTGTGTTTTTCCTTTGAAATTATTTTGTCTTTCACACAGGATAATTCAATTCACACCCTCTCAAAGATAGAACTATTGAAGCGATATTCATTTTAATTGAAATCTTTGTGAGTTTCTTAGAAAACTTCTAAAATCATTTGAAAATTGCATTTTTTATTAAATCTAAACATAAAGGATATTTAAATAATGAAAAATAAGTCATTTTCGTTTTGAAAAAACAATTAAACAAAGCACTCTATGCAAAATAAAGAATGTTTAGTTCAAGAATTGATTTAAAAAGATTGATTAGTAATCTAACCAGATGACTTGATCTGATTCTCAGAAAAATTCAAATAACACAAATTATTTATTTCTATCTCTGATGTGATTGTTGTTTCAAATCATCAAAAGGAAACTATCTAAAAAATAATTTGGTATTCCCTCATAAGAAATAGATAATTGAAACAATTTACTAATTCAATCTCTCTCTCTCTCTCTTTCTCTTCATCTGATTTGAAAATTAATGGGTAGAAGAAGGTGCCTTTTTGTGAGAAAGAATTATCAGGTTTAAAGAAGAAATTATTAGCATTTCTTTACAGTTCCCATTAAACTCCTAAAAAAACCCCCATAAATTTTCATGATTAATTTTAACAAATCCTCCTCCCTTCCCCCTCAATCAAATACAAATATTTCCTTTTGATATAATACAATTAATAAACTTCGCAATAAAAACAAACAAAATCACTAACAATTTACTTCAATTATCATTCACCTCCCCCCACCCTTCTGTTCTGAGTTGTTAGTTCATAACTAAAAATGGAAAATGAGCAAATATACCAAGAGGATTAACCCTTCGATCAGATGGAAGAAGAAGAAAAGCATGAACAGAAAAGGAATAATCGTTTTGAGGATCAACCCTGCTAAAATAAGGATGATTTTAGACACTTACAAACAGATTTGAGTCACCGATAAACGAATGCATTTGAAGAAAAGGAAGTTTTTTCATTGTTTGAGTCTCAATTCTTCTCCAACAACTAGTCCAATGAAATGTATCTGAATTTCATATAACCAAGTGATGATTTCAAGCAGTAAATTGGATTGTACGACTTACCATACTACAATTCTCTGGACTATTGCAATGATCAATAGAATGAGCCTGTTTCTTTTTTCGATAAACCAAATGATCCCAACAAATTTTCTAGCTTATAGAAAGAAAATAAAGAAATCCAATTTTAGCGACCCTCAGAGAAGGGTTAAAACGAGCTTATTAATAGAGAACCCGAAGAAAAAGCAATGGAAATCGAAGAAACTCATAACGATGATGATCTTACAAAATCTTCAAGATTCAAAAAACTCATGGTCTCAGAGAATCAATCGACTGTTTAACTATTAACTTCTAAAAGACTAGCAATTGAAGACGACTCAACTCTTCCTTCAAAAGAATTAATCACCCAAGGGTAAGACGAATTATCAACAAAATAGAATACGTACAATTCAAGTTAATTGTAGAAAAATTATCAGAAGATAAAATTTGGGTAGAAATATTTAACAAAGCAGGAATAGAAATAACTTGTGAATTTACTCAACCCTAATTCCCCAATCAGCTTTCTGCCTTTGAGAATGTACATTTATCTAGACATTGTTTTAGATTTAGGATTCATCAAAGAAATGAATAGCTAGGAAGAGTATGTACGGTCAAATCATAACGAATAACTTTATTCTGGCATGAAATCTATTGTGAAACAAGTTCATCGTTTAGATACAAAAAGTATTGAAATCCATAACGAATTCAGCTTGAATCACATACATCTGCTTAAATACCTTGTAGAATACCTGCTGTCTCAATAGGACAAAAGAATTCAAAAGGAAGCTGAGACAATTGAGATTTTTAGAACGAATATTGAGAATTTTAGAGCAGCGATAAAAGCTTAAGGAAAGGATTTAGAGTTTAAAAAACATCAAAAGTTAAGATAGAAAGCATGCAACAAAGAGTTCAAAAGGATAACAGGGGAAATCAAGAACGATGAACTTGTCTTTTATGTTCGTTTTGCTGTGAATTATCTCAAAGGAACTCTCGAGAGCAATCTTTCAGGCTACTCTGCTGGGTTGCAAGAATTCATCTTTGGATCTAGTTATGCATTTCAACAGCATATTTCAGAAAAAGGTTATTATGATCCAATGGGAAAGATGTTCAAATTAAGAGATTGCTATCACATGACTGTTGCATTAACTGGGTTTCAGTATAGTTAAACTAAAATCGATGAGGGATATTCTAACTTTGTTGATCTGGTAACTATGGAAGGATTTTGTTTCCCCTGTGTAAATGTGTAATAATACATCACTTTACCTGCTAACTATGATCAAGAAAATGGCTTGAATTGCATGTTTGGGGATCTGCTAATTATAAATACTTTCACTCTCAACGATCCAACTGCTATGCAATTTCTAAAAGAAGAAAGAATCGAGTAAAGTCTATTGCTCAATGTAGAAAACATAGCAACTGATGATGATAATTCACTCACTCTAGATCTCTCAGAAAAGGACTACGCTAAGACACTTTTCTTCAGGAAATATTATTGTGATCAAATTCCTAACCTTGTTAGAATCGGCAATAAATGGAATAAGCGATGTGGATTCATTGATATACCTATTAAAAAAGCTGAGTCTTGAAAAAACAGATCTTATTCGTAATAGGTTTGTTCTAAGATCATGAAAATTCCAACCTTCTGATGTAGTGCTGAGATTGCTAGCGTATTTTAAAAAATAACAAAATCTATTTATTTTGTTGATTTGCAGTCCAATTTGGATATAAAATAATAAAAAAAGTCAATATTTATTAAACTTGTAGTAATTTATCACAAAACTTAAATTCACATGGATATAATTTCCTGACTTATGAAGAATTATTTTGCTTATTTGGTAATAGTAATAAATCCAGATTTTGGTTTTCCTTTATGATGATGATGTTGTGCCACTCGCTTTGCTAAAAAAATTGATTGACTTGGAAAGTCTGCGTTGAGAGAAACCTATTGAGAAGGAAATCACTTTAAGATTCTTTCTTTCTCTCTCTCTTCATCAAAAATCAAAAGGGATTAAAATATAAAAAGATTCTTGATTATTTGTGAAATCTCTGGAAAACTTAATAAATGGCAAGCGATTCAGAAGAAAAAGGTAGCACTTTATCTTAAACATATTATTTCAATTTTGACTCATGAAGTAACTGGTTATTTGTGGTATGAAACAAATTAGCTCTTGAGATATTCAAGACATATTGCGGTAATGAAAGTGAATGCGATTATGCTTCGAATCTCATCAAATCACTGATTGATGTTATCTCATAGTCCTCAGGTATATTCTAACTATCACCTCAATTCAAAATAAGTGCCTTTGTTTTCAGAATAAACAATGCAAGGACTCACCAGAACTATCAAGCAAGCTGCAGAATACATTGTCGATCAATCACATAAAAGTGGATTACTTGGATCAAGAACTAATCTGTTCCTCAAGGTGAGATGATGAATTCCAAAAATAAGATTTGTTTTAAAAAACAAATAAGATAACCAATTATTTATGACAAAACTCATCAATGGAATGATTTGAAACAAAATTAGAGCTTGGCTAGCATCTTTCAGCACTACATAAACAAAGGACTCAGAGTGTATGGTGGAGAAAACATGACTGAGTTAAAACAAAACTTAAAAAAAGTAGCTAAAGAACTACTTGATGTTGCTGCTTAATCAAAAGAGAAAATTAGAAACAATGCACTAGAATTCATGCAAAATGGCACTGTAAAAAGCAAACTTTAGTTTCTTATGTGTTGAGATTCTGAAACTTCAACTATTAATGCTTTTTTGTTTAGACTATTTTGATATTGGGCCACTCTACCGTTGTTGCGGAATCTATAATTTATGCTGCAAGCAAAGGACTCAAGTTTTCGTGCATTGTAAGCGAAGCAAGACCGAAATGTGAGGGGTAAGACAAAAAAATAATGAAGAATTGATAATATTTTTTCATTTTTTCAACTAAAAAACAGATATTTGATGTACAAGAAACTGACAGCGAACAGAATTCCTTGTAAATTTATTTGCGATTCAGCTATTGGAACAGCTATGAGTGAAGCAGATGTGGTCTTGACTGGAGCAGAAGCAGTTGTTGAGAGTGGTGGAATCATCAATAGAGTAACAAAAAAACATACAAAAACTATGATTTTCTGTTCCATAATAATATCTAAAAACTGTTTTGTTTGTCTCACATGTAAAGGTTGGAACATACACAGCTGCATTGTGTGCTAAAGCATTGAAAAAGCAATTTTATGTGTTAGCTGAAAGCTTTAAATTCGCAAGGATGTTCCCACTGTCACAGAGAGATTTACCTGCGGATATTCGTAACTCCAATGATTTTGAGGTTGTCGGAGAATCGTTTGGCTTGACGAAAGAAGATATCAAGGTATTGAATCCTTTGTGCGATTACACACCACCTGATTTGATAACTCTCTTACTAACTGACGTTGGCATCTTTACTCCTTCTGCAGTTTCAGATCAACTCATTCAGATCTTCAATAATTGAATGGCGAAAGATATGAATATGTTTATGTGTTTGTATTTTACATAAAAAAATGGAAACAAATATTGACATTTCTTAAAAAAAAAGGTCTTGAATATGATCAATTTCCTTTAGATATTGATTCTTGGTCTTTCAATATTGAAAGTGGTCATTTTTCCTTTTGGCCTTTAGCGCGCAAGTGGGATATCTTTTTGTAGACGAAGACTGCTAGGATAATGAAACAGATGATTCCCATCACGAGATAGCTGATTCCTAGGAAGGAATTTCGACCTCCGAATGCGTTCGCTGTTGAGACGACAAAATATTTCTTCCCATCAAAGCTGTCCACTGGATATTCTTTTAAAGAAAAGCAAAGTTAACGTAAATGAGAGTTAAGGAGCATGCTATTTAAAATAATCAGGAGTAATATCAGAATATGCAGAAGTAAAACATAGTAGTTCTTGCTGCAGTGATAATGAAAAGACTTACAATTGGTGATTGCTATGGTATAGTCTCCCTTGGGAAGGCCGTTTTCGATTCTCCCCCATAACTTGCGGAAATATGGAAGAGCTGCTGTTCTCATCCAGACCATGAAATGTTCTAAGGAAAAGTGTTAATTAATAAAAACATGTTTAGCATTGTGGATTGTTGGTGAACCAGAAAAATCAGTTCAAGGTTGATGTTAAAAAATGAAGGAATGAAGAATAAAATTACCATCTTCGACATCCAACCACTAGGTACTGGCCCAGTTAGCTCCTCCGTGTCGTTTGAACTTACTGCTCTTATCACTTGGCCAAGCGATGTTTGTGTTACTGATGGTAACCTTTTAGGTGTAGACATTCAAAGCGTTCGTAGGCTCATTGTACAGCACGTAAGTGTCTAAGTTACATAACAAATATTCACAGAATTAGTTGAGATTCATGACTTTAAGAGATATCACAGGAGAAATCTAAATTGTTCGATTAAAATACCATTGAAGAAAGAGGCTGCTATTAGGCCGCAGGGGCTTGCAAGATCTCCGGGAGGCAAAGGAGGATCGATAACCCTGTATTTGCTTAAGTCACTATTGTATTTTATGGGCGAGCAGTCACTGATGTCAGAGGATGACACGCTATCTCCTTACAGCTGGTTAACATTCTTTGACTTCACATATCGGCGGTGATTTTGATAGAAATTGTCAAGTTCGTAGTACACAAAAACTGGTCCCTCCATCGTTTCTGGGATAGAAAGGGACACGTAGCACATGGAAGGTGAGAATGCAGATCCCAAAACTGGCAGATTGGGTGCAGTACACTTGGTGTCATATCGCACAAGATGATCCTTAACCTTAGCAGAGAAAACGACGAGGACAATCCCAAACACCAAGAAAATGACAGCTAAAGCAAGCAAACAAACAATCCAGCATTGCATGAACGAGAAACACCAAAATAAGCTGCAAGAACGCAACAAGCAATCAAGAAAGCCTTACAGAGAATCGAGAAAATGATAATTGTGGAGTTGAGAGTTGGGACTGGCTGCCACGCCTTCATGATCTGCTGCTTGAACGCATGCAAGAAAGTCGTCTTGTCTTCTTTTTAAGGCTCTGACAT
>Ga0302285_10002371_pt1 | contig 10519 bp, 5 predicted proteins | sample III_Fen_E2_2_FD_200455 | JGI IMG/M metagenome (GOLD analysis project Ga0302285, IMG submission 200455) | Peat permafrost microbial communities from Stordalen Mire near Abisko, Sweden - III_Fen_E2_2 | ecosystem: Environmental > Terrestrial > Soil > Wetlands > Permafrost | place: Sweden: Abisko...
GCACTCAATTGTGAGGACTTGCAAGAATTAGATTTCTCAGGAAACGAATATATTTCTTGTACTGTAGTCTATTCACTTTAGACACGTTTTAACAATATTGAGACACTAAGTCTTCGAGGATGTACTCCTTTTCATGACTAGGATCTTATTAATCTAGCTGCATATATTAAAAAGAGTGAATGTCTTCGTTAACTGAATCTTCGTAACCTCAATCTTGGTATGCCATAATAACAGCAATTATTAACAGAAATCCAAATGTTTTGTCTAATAAATTTATGATATTTTCAAGGTACATTGCTACTAAGCTCAATCGAAGAATTAGCTGCTGTTTTAAGGCAAAATAACAAGCTTTAATGGTTGGATTTGGCGAGTAATAAATTAGCTCATAATGATACGACCTTGGAGATTCTCTTACCATCCTTAGGAAAATGCAGTAATCTTGAGACACTTGACTTGAGTTTAAATAGAATTACACAGAAGAATCGATACCCTCTATAGCGTTTACTGATCAAAAGCAAAAGTCTCTAGAAATTATCGTTAGCGCAGAATCTAATTACTTTAGAGAGTCTGCTAAGTTTAGATTTAGAGGATTAATGGGAGTTATTTTTCAAGAGTTCTAACCTTTAGAAGTTACGGAAGTAGTCTCTAGCAGTTACGACAACAATGGGGAATGCTAATAATCTTGGATTCTAGAAAAGTTCACTTTTTTGGCAGCCATCTTCAATGAATTTTGCTATCCCAAATAAGTAAAACAAGAAAATGAGATTTAAAGGGAATTAATATGATTTTGATTAATTTTTCTGAACATTTCAACCATTTTCTACTCACAGCGCTGACGAAAAGAAAGAAGACGGGAATAACAATACCATTAACAACCCTTAAACCCGCCGAGAAGAAGAAGTTTTCATTCGAAAGTTAGAAGATAGAAAACGTGAATTTTTACGAGAACATCGTAAAGCATTTCGACGTAGTCTCGGCGAAGGTTCTGGTAGCAGCCTTATGCGATTAAAATTACGTTAACTCGATGGAAGTGGTATGAAGTTACGCAGTGAAGATTTAGGTGTTTTAGGGTAGTTACTCAGTGAAGGTGAATGCATTAGAGAACTAGATCTCTCTTCAAATTTACTGTTCGGTAAATCAAACAAAGTAGCTGAAAGTCTACTTTGCGGTGAGCCTCTGTAATCACTGACACTTTAGCACTAGAGATTCCTTGCTTGTGATAATTTTGCATCCATATTCTTCACACATTCGTCGTAGTCATAAACCAGCTACCATTCTAAATCCACAAATTATTCAACAGCTTAAACTTTACCTCCAACATATTCCCCCGCTAATTAAAACAAAAGCATTTTCTAAGCACACAGCTTGAATACAAACACCAATTCCGCTAGCTTTTTCCAAGCTAAAACAAACCAATCGTAGTTTGCTGTGATCCCAGCAGGAACAAGTGTTTCTTAATAAGGCGGTATTTCAGGATTGTAGCATGGATACAGTTAAATAATAGTCTAACCAACAATTACGCAGCAATAAAGTTAAAGTTAGCAATGCTAAATCGCTGGTAGTTTCGGTTAGATTCCAAATACTTCTACCTAGCAATAACCAACCTAAACAATGAAATTTCATACTTCTAAGACAATCTAAATTAGTTAAATAAATTAATTTAAATAATCTTAGATTCAGATTGCTAATGTTACATCAAATTCAACGAAAAATAAAAAAAGTGTGGAGTAAATCCTCCTGCGAGGATGTGTGTTCGATCAAATATCCTTTGAGAATTTGCTACTGTCATTCAAGACACTGCTGAATGCAGGATCACTGAAGGTATTTGAAGCTGAAAATATTGTTGTACCTGTGTTTTACTTAGCTGATATGCTCAGTATTCTCAAGAATTGTGCGAATTTGGAAATATTGAAGTTAAGGAAACTTATGTTTGATGATTCGTTCTGCGTGTAACTGGAATAACTCTTGACGACTACTACTTCTTTAAAGCTACTTGATTTGAGCAGGAATAGCTTCGATGATAATCAGCTTAGTTTGCTCGTTTAGGGACTCAAAAACAACAGAACTTTGCATAATGTAGTCATGGAGAAACTCAAAGTCAAATAAAGTTTTTTCCCTCCTTTCTTCGATGCCTTAGCGAGTCTTTAGACTCTTAAACTACTTGATTTAGCTCATAATGCGCTTTCTTCGGAAGTCTTCTAAGCCTTAGCAGTGCTCTTATCGAGTTCTAAGAAATTGAAATTTGTGAATATCGCATACCACAGAAGTTACCAATAAGAATAAGCAACAGTTTAGAAGAATCTTTTGAAGAAGAAAAAAAGTTACAAAAAAGGATAATTCGATAATCAAGATGATGACGATGATGAAGATGAAGAAGAAGAGGAAGAATATATCTTTGAGAATAACTAAAATAAAGTCTAAATTGGAGGAATCAACTAACTGGAAGAGTAAATTCCATTGAATCAAGAAGATTAAGAACGAAAATCAATTAATGATAGTGAAAAGATAGTCGAATTAAATAATTAGCAAGACGAATAGATCTAGCAGTAACAAGGTGTGATAAAGACTATAGATACTGAGAAATTAGCTTTAAATATCGATTTAATAGGGATACAGCCTAGGTTTAATATTTTTAATAACGAAAATAATAATACTCTGAACGTGAAAGAAGATACATCGCAGAAATAATCTACTGATCCGTAGAATAACACATCGATTAAGAAGAAGCATAATAATATATTAGGTACACCAATTAAGAAAGTCCGACGTAAAAAGAGCCATGATACGAAGGAAGAATCGAGAAAACGTGATATGATATCGCAGAATTTACATTAAATCAGAGAAAGAGTGTATATTTAGCATTGGATCGAAATGGAATCGTTTATTGTGTTGTGCGATAGAATAAGGAATCCTAATTCGTTAAGGCATTTAGATCTATCAGGATGTGGTCTATCACATGATCATTTCTAGGTAATAGTTGATGCACTTTGCTCACCTGATTGCTAGTTGAAATCGCTAAATATTCCGTCGAATAAAATTCTAGATTCTTCACATTAATAGTTGTATAGTCTTATTGCAAATAACAATTGCCTTTAGGAATTGAATCTAGCATTTTGTTCCCTTAATCCTCTTGCTTATAAGGCTATTGCAGCAGGTAATGCTTAAAAAAAGAACTGTTAATGCCTTTTTCAATCCATAAATGGTTTGTTTGTACATCATTTGTTTTTTAGGATTAGCTAAAGGTAAAGGTCTTCGTTGTCTAGACGTGAGTGATAACGAAGGAGGAGATGCCTTTTGCGAAGCTATTTGTTTGGCTTAGAGATAAATTATATCTGAATCATTAGGTTCAGAGGAAAAAGAAAAAGAAGCTCGAGGAAAATTACAATTTTTATTTGTCAGTGGGATGAAAATCGGTGCAGTTGGAAATGGATATCTTAAAGAAATCCTCAAGAACGCAACGAGACTGTTCATTTCGAATGACTGGGAAGAAGTTGATGATGACTTAGCTGAGTAGATTTTATGTTCATATTAAGAAGTTTTCGCTAGACATAACTTTATTCCTCATATGATACCGAGTTATCTTAAACGACTTTCCATTACGAATTCTGAAATAAGTGATGCGTTTTGTTCTCGATTAGCTAGGCGATTCTATGAATTTGAGTTCTTAGAAGTCATAGATCTAAGCAATAATCGATGCATGACTTCGATAGGGAAAATTAGTCTTTTTCTTCATCTCTTTGATATCAGGTTTGACAACTCCAAACTGAAAGCGTTTACAATAAATATTGATCAAGAAAGAGATGTAAACTTCAAAAAGAGAAGCTAATTCAAGAACAAAAGTGGCTTGAACGAAACAAACCCTGCTATTAATGACGGTAGAAGTCAAGGGGTTATCACAAATCAAGATCCTAATCTTATTTTTAACAAAGAATCACCCAAACAACAACAACAACCATAACAATAAGATTCCGCATTTTCTAAATGGAAATCCTTCTATTCATTGTCTCTCGTTGACACGGGTGTCTTATGTTCCGTAGTGAGTGCACTCCCCACGGATTTAAGCTTTTTCTAGAAAATCGTCGCTGGTGCTATGAGTTCTAAAAAATTACTGCCACCTAAATTTCAGTTAAATCAAACGCTCTATGCTAAACTAGAGAGAAGATAAGCACCTTGGAGTGTTACTATTGGGTTGATTATGCATTTATTTGTATCGATGGTATAATGGTGTTTACCTCCATTGTATCTGTGGGGAGTGATAGACATCTATGAAGATGCTCTCCATCGGATTATCATCGGAGTGATTGCTCTGTTATCGTTTCTTCTAACGACTTATGAGCTAATAGTAGTGTGTTCAGATCGTAGACGTAGTAACTTACTACTGCAAAACGAAGAGCTTTATTAGAAATACTGGAGAAGTTGGATGAATAAGAGGGAAATATCCTTATGTTTTATTTCATTTATGGAGAGATTTGATGGTATAACTGATGCAGTGATTTCTGGGTTATTCTACTAGACAGAGCATGAGTCCTTAACGGTATTTACGTTAGTATTCATTGTGTTAAAGAGCTTACGTCGGATATGTAATGCTTTGTTGTATAGTTATAAACTGAAATCTATTAGTGGTAAAGAAGAAGTCAGTGGATTCATGCAAGTTTGCTGGAAACTCTTACTAACTTAAGGGTTCTATGCAGCTGATAATTACATTAACAAGTTCTCACCTTCCGATTCTGTTCGAGTCCTCTTCTCTAGGGTCTACATTAACTTCAAAAGTGCATTCCATTTGTATATGCTAGCTTTTGAAGTGCTGATATCTTTAATTCTGAATATAATCTACTTAGCATATGCTGATCCAAATCGCGATACAACTACAGCAGCAGAATCTATTGCACTTTACTCCGTTGGGAAACATTTCATTCAGTTTCTCTACCATTTGTTTGTTTTTCTCTTATTCAAACCATCGCAAATTGGATAAAACCACTTCGATGAAGCGATAATTGCACTCAGATATCGAAAAGCATTAGAACGATTTGATCGTGATTAACCATTACATAAGCCTCCTACGTTACTATCAGCTGCTGCCGCACGACCTTCGAATTTCTCGAATTTCAGGAGTCTCCTTAATCCAAGTTCGTTTAGATATGACTTTGGAACGAAAAATAAACATCTAGATTAGATCCCATCAAACCATCCTTATCATCCAGGCGCGCATGAAGACAATCATAATGCTGGAACAGATGAGGAAACGTTCTAAGAGAAATATTCTGATGGACTCCTCAAGAAGAATAAACATACTTTCAGCACAAGTAAAAGAGGTAGAAGAGAATCTTCTTCCGATGAAGAAGATGAAGATGACAATGAAGGATCGTAAGATCATTTGAAATGTAAAGAAGAAGAAGGATAAAGGAAGGATGAGTCTGTTTCAGTGTCTTCTATTATTGGTAAGGATGTTTTGGAGTTTTATTTTTTCATTGATTGGAAGTTTTAATGATGTTTTTTTTGGTTTCTAAAAAGAAGATAACGGACCATCAGTTAGACTACCTCACTCGATCTTCAATGAACCTAAATTTATCAATAATCTGTATGTGTTAAATTAGAGGCATTGTAAGGCTTCTCCTTGAGATAATATCTTAGAGTTTTTTTTCATTATTGTAATCTGAAATACTAAAAATAAAACTAAAAAATTTCTTCTTCTTTTTTTTGGCTAAAAATTCACAATTATTACTCATACAAAATCAACTTATTCTCCAATCCCACACACATAATCATATTCTATGCCTATCATCATGAACATAGCTATCGATTCCATAATCAGGATCTGTTTCTTCCTCTTCTACATTTTCAAATCCACTCACCCCTGCTCCTAAGAGCACTTTTTCTTCTTCTTCACTGAATGGATTTCTCATAAGTTCTTCGAAATACTGATTCTTATTCTCGAAGTTACTATTAGCTCTAGGTTTTATCACTCCTTCATTCGAACGGTTTGATAAATAACCTTGATTTTACTACTTTGATTGTAATTTCTATTAGCAAGATGAGAAATTTTCAAATAATTCTTTCTTTAGATTCCCATTTCTATTCAGCTAAAGAGTCGAACTCCTGCCATGTTTCCAAGTATTATTATTTTAATTTGAATTTGGAGAATGTTTCGTGGCAGAGAAATTATAATTATTTGAGAATTAGCAGTTGTTACTGCTGCTCAAGGGTGTTGCATTTCCAATTCCTGCATCAATCATTTCATTAGATAGACCAATTCCATGTAGATTTTGTTTATTCTACAATTAACCCTCATTTCCTGCATCGCTATTACCCAAAATCGATGAACTAACGAGTAAGTTATTTAATGGATTTATCTTTGTATCCCTAAAGCTGTTGGGATTGATAAATTTATCACCATTTATTATCAAAACTTTAGTTTTATTCATTTTGTTTCCTTCAATTTGAGTTATCTTAGTCCCATCTGTCTGAAGGATTTTCCCAGGATGCTGATCGATTACATAATGTTAATGTCTGCATGAATTGGAATAACCTATGTATGTCGACATTGGAGTTGGTATTATTCCATCAATATGTTGTTATTGTTATTATTTTCCTTTTGACACTTCTAATTCATCAAATCCACTTGATATCTACATAGTATCCTATTTTCTAATCGAAATACTCTTTACATCAAAATTATTATTCGTATGATCTTGTGGTGAGGAATCCCTTTCCCTTGAGGAATTGGTCCTTTTCACAATACATTATCTAACTCTTCCACTTTTGATTCCTTGATTTTACTACTACTAAAGTGAATATCCATCAACTTTTCGAGCAGAAACAAACTTAAAAAATGTCTTATTTTGTGTAGCATTGTGAAATAGTTCGTTCTTAATTTCTTCCAGCGATGAAAATGTAGCATGTTTCGAAGAATCACTAAAGATATTCTATGCAGTTTCCTTTAATTTCTCCGTTGGATTAAGTTTACTACTTCCCTAAGTTCGAGAAGTATCGGGGTTGTTCGATGAACAAAAACTACTTTTAGCTAACGGAAAGAAATCACTTGAGCCAAATAGATCGATGATACTCAGAGATGTTTTGCTACTTATGCAGCTGTTGCTAGATTATTATTATTATTACCCTCCTAAGAGAATTGCTTATTTGGGTTGCTTTATTTTATGAAAATTTAGTGTTGATTTCGAAGTTGTTTTAGATATTCCTCCCAGAGATGTTGGAGGGAAAGGGGGAATAGATTATTCTTGATGTTGTTGTTGTCTATTTGGAGAACTCTTTCTTTCTAATTACTCTTCCTATTTCAGATGTGTTCTATCGGACAACATTATTTCTTGCTGATTAGTTGATTTATTTTTCTTCAGCAAAGTTCCTTCTTTTCGCAGCTGTTTTCCAATCGAAGGTTACTTATTCTATGGTCTCAGCGCCAAATTCTTGTTCAAATCGCAGAAATACTCCAATTCTTTTGATGATTTTTCTTCTTATTGATTTTCATTTATTGAACCAGATTAGACTCCTTAAATGGATCTTTCTGGGTTGAAGGTTTAAGAATCACAAAACTCCGCAAGTTTTGATGATGAACTTAGACCAGAAGGGTATTTATGCCTAGTTGATTACGAGTCTTCAAGTTTGGTTTGTTTGTGAATTCCTTGTTAGAATATTCCCTTTTCTGAATCTATAATCTAATCATTTTTACTCTTATGCTTAGAAGAATCTTCGAATTGTTTTAGCATATCTATCTTCCATTGCTGTTAGGGATACTCCTTTCTCCTTGGCTGATATTACTGTCTAGTGATAGAGAGCTTCTGTTTTCTTTACGCGAGTATGTTAGCTTATCCGATGCTTTCAGAGAAATGAATTTCTCGTTCTTTCTACGCGGAATCCCTAGAAGAACAAGTTGATCGATGTTTATATACCATTCTTGAGAGAGGAGTGAAAAACACAGGATAATGAGGGGAAGGCTCTGAAGATGGTGGATTTTCTTATATGTAATTATTGAAGCGATCAGGTTTCTTAGGTGTTTATAGTTTTCTATCATGAGGACTTGGTGATCTGATTGCATTGTCCTTAGTTAATGGAGATGTTGTATTGTTTGATGGCCTCATATCAAGAGACCTTTAGCAAAAGAAATACTATTTTTTAGAATCTGTTTTTATGAGAATTAGGATAGATTACTCAAATCTGTTTGATCTTACTTTCTTAATACTAATTGGCTTTCTTTTTTTTGTCGATTTGTAAAAGAATATTAATTCCTACACAAAAAGATAAATTCGAAGGATTTATTATTAAATAGATAATGTCTTAAGCTTGAACTAAATTCATTTGAAGATGAAGAAATATATCACTATTTACAAGAAAATGGCACACACACACACACAAAGTTGAATACATTTGTAATACAATTCTTCGAAAAATAAACATAGATTCTTTTCTTTTGATTTTTTCATTTTGAAATAAACTCAGATCCTTTATTAACAATTTCTATTCACACTTCTCCCCTTCAATTAATCAATCAAATAATCAATAATAGTTAGTTTCCCTAAGCATAAATCACCCACAGAAGAAGAAAAAAAGAAAATGAGTTCCTCAGATAAAGTCTAATCGGTGGTGAAAAACACAGACATGACACCTGAAATGCAGCATGAAGTCGAAGAAGTCTCTAAAAGAGCAATTGACTACTGTAATACTGACAAAGAAGTAGCTACGTTTATCAAAGACGATTTTAGATCTCGATATCATGGAACTTGGCATTGCATTGTTGGAAGAAATTTTGGAAGTTTTGTGACATTCGAAAGGAGCTACTACATCTATCTTTACATTGGATAGCTGGCGATATTGCTATTCAAAACAGGATGAAATCTATATCAAAGAAAATGAGAATATGCAAAGAAGAGGAAAAGGAAATTGAAAGAATGTCAAAGATCTTATGTGGAAGACGATTTAAAGTTCTTGATATGGATTGGACTTATAAATTGGCTTCTTCTGTATGAAACAAAAAATCTGCATATTCTGCTTGTTTTGCTGATATGATTAAAGCATGTCTAGATATTGGAAAGGGAATTAAGACATTTTAGGTCAAAGATATGGATGGCCAAGTTTGTTTATGAATAATAATTGAAAAAAAACAAAACAAAATTATTATTTAAAAAGTAAGTTATGTTTTTTTTTTTCAAAAAAAGAATAAGAAAAGGCATAAGAAAAATACATAAATTCAGATATAAGATACAATTTAAAAGAAATATGGAGAAGAGAAGAATTTATAGGTTTAGTCATTATTTGTCATTATTATTGTGATTTTTATAGTTTTAGTAGTTGAATCATTATCGTCTTTGAAGCTATTTTTTGTTTTCAAAGTAATTTTTGAGAAGCAAAAAGTTAAATGAATTCCGAATCTAACCCTGTTTCAAATTTCACTATTTCCCTTGCTATTACATCATCCTACTGTGATTTACGATGCTTTTAGACTCGTGTAGTTGAAGCTGCTGTTTTTGTATGTCTGATAATTATGTTATGATGTTATTTTTGTTAATCTTAGGTGCTTTCTCTCTCTATGTTATTAGTAACTTTAGTGATTTTCTTATGTAAATTGAAGAGTTTCTCTTATTTTCCTTGTTCGGGACTTAATCGTGATAGCTCAATCTGTACATTCTCTGATTCTCGTTTGCTTTATCCAAAGAATTCTCCTTGGTGAGTTTTATTAAACTTGTAACTCGTATCGTGTTTCTGTTTTCTCCCCATTTTTCCTAGGCCACTATCTTCCTTCAAATTTTCTTCAAAGTCACCACTGCAGTTTGCATACTCTTCTTCAGTAATTTTCTGTTATCTTTGAGAAACTTTCTGGTTATTTTTACTTTGTTTTGAAGTTTCTAAGTCTAATTCTCTTTACTATTTTTCTCCAAATGTTATTTCTTCAATTTTCTTCGGCTTCTATTATTTCTGTTTTTAGCATTCATCTCTAAACTCATCTTGCTCTTCAATATCTTGATTACTTCTAACTTACTTTTACTCCATTTATTTATGCATCTTTAACCTTCTTTTCCCACCTCCTGATGTTTTCGGACGAGCCTCAGAGATCGCTCTAACTTGTTCCCATAACTCAGCAGGAATTTCTTTTGTTTCTTGTTCGATTATTTCTAACTAATTTGATTGTCTATTGCTTGCAAGAGCAAGTAATCCTACTTATGTTTCTCCTTTGGATTTATTTTGTAAACCCGAGTAATTTACATCTATTTCTAATTCTTAGCAATGCTTATTTTAGCTAATGCTTTATTAATTTACTTATTCCTCACTAGATGAATGCATTGAATTTATTGTTTTCTAATCTATTTGTTATTCTGGTTTAATACTTTCTTCTTATCTTTCTTATATGATATTACTATCTTCATGTTCCTCTTATTTAAATTAACTTTTTGTCTATCTAAAAAATAGCAAAGATTCCTTAGATTCCTATTTTTAAGATTACTTAGTATTTTTATTATTATTGTTGTCTTCAATATCAGTTGGGATAAGCTTTTTTGAAGGTTATCCAGTT
>Ga0302285_10002374_pt1 | contig 10515 bp, 9 predicted proteins | sample III_Fen_E2_2_FD_200455 | JGI IMG/M metagenome (GOLD analysis project Ga0302285, IMG submission 200455) | Peat permafrost microbial communities from Stordalen Mire near Abisko, Sweden - III_Fen_E2_2 | ecosystem: Environmental > Terrestrial > Soil > Wetlands > Permafrost | place: Sweden: Abisko...
GTTCATATTTATACTCAAATTTCTTCGGCTTCATGGACAGCAAGAGAAGTTCATCTTTGTTAGTTTTGAGTAGCTTTTCATAGCAGTGTATCGCAATATCATGCTGAAATAGATGCTCTTCGTAGACCACATCATTCACTTCAAAATCCACTGGTTACTCTGATTTTGGTATACTTCTCAGCATTTCAATTCCCACCAAAAACTGATACATCAACATTACTTGCTTGTAAATGAAGTGCTCCTACGAATCAATTAGTTTCTTCTAAGTGACTAAGTCTCTTGTAGGAAGATAGTTATAATTTTCCTTGACATACTATTCCTTTTCGCCTTTAGTAAATAGATTATCTCTAATAGCCTAAACGTTTGGATACTGCTGGAGAATCGATAGGACATCAGACCGTTTCGGGAATCTCAGCCAAATACTTTTTGCCATTGAAAAGTATTCTTTATTATCTCCAATAGCTCTCAGAGGGTACTCAAAAGCATTGAGGTTAGTATCATTCAAGATAATCTCCAGGAGTTTCACTTTGATCTTGGGATTAAATCTATTTTTGTCTTCTTCTCTATCGTTGAAGTACCTCTGGATGTGCTTCATGTAGAGATGAGCTTAAGTGAGTTGAGGGGACATTTTCGATTTAGCTAAGGCTGCTTCTCTGTTGAGTTTTTCTAGCTGGATCTTCCCTTAGATAGCCTACACCACCATAGAGCTCATGCCTTTGCTGGTTTAAATCAGTTGTGAAGTTTCAGAAGTAGATAAGAAATCTGTAATAACTGAGAGACTATTCTGATTGATATAATCCACTATGCTCTGATTTAGGTTCATTTTGAGAATTGGCTTGTTGTAAATCTGCACTAGCTTTTCTCTTAATTTCTACTAAGTCTCTTTGTTCGTGAGTCTCTTCAGTGTTTTGTAGAGGTCTCTTTGCGTTTTGATGTCATAAATGCAGCCTTCTGCGTAATGGATGAATCTTTGAACGATCCCTAGAAATTCTATTAATGGTGTGAGTGGTTAGTATTGCAACATAGGGAGGGTTAACTTCAGAGAATATGAAGTCACATGGTCTTTTTCCATGCCTTCAAATGCCTTTCGCAGTCCTACTTATTGGATGTATTCGATTACTTTGGAGTTTGATTTGGGGGCTTTGGAGGCAATCGAAATTCCTGCAGCTAGAATCTCAATGATATCCTGTCGAGGTGTTTTATTTTTGAAATTAGAAGAAGTAGACTTTGAAGATGAAGATGGCAAATCCAATAAATTTTCTCGAATTTCCTACTCGATTTCTGGGAGACACAGACTCAAAAGATTCTTATAATCTTCTTAGATGTTTAGTAATTCTTCAATTCTCCATAGCTTCCTGTCTTTTTCTGTCCATGTCTGCTTAGCTAATAAGGCATTCGTAGGAGTGGTATTTCTATTCTATGTATTTTTCTACAAAAACACTGGAAGTTATTTGCGACATTCCCTCGAAAGATTAGCATATTTTATGAGGTCTCTAGCAGATAGATAGGTCATAACTATGTCGACCACTTTCTCTCCAAGATTCAAAAAACAAATGGAGTTAACAGAAGCGTTGGCATTGCTGATAATAGACTTCTGTTCTTCTGTGGTGACTAGTTTCATCTCCTTTTCACCAGCTTTACTATTCGCTGAGGGTTTTTGTAGTTTTTAACCAGTTGTATTACTTGCTTTAGCCTTTGCAAGATACCTATTATCCATTTGAAATGACTGTTTATCTTATTACTTTGTTTATTTTGTTGCTTAGACAATGAATCTTTAATTTACATTTGGAATTGTTTGTTTGAAGTATTGTATTTAAGGATACAGCTCATCCAATAACACAATTATTCTCAAACTTCTTGCAGTTCTATTGCAATATTCCTTACAGTTGAAATTTCTGATAACTAAAAATAGACGAATTCTACCAGCGAACCAATCATTAGGGGTGGGGAGGGGGGTACAATCAGAGGAAATAAAAACACAAATCTTTTTAATTTAAGAGTTACTAGATTGGATTAGGTTTACAAAAACAATACTTTTGTTCTTGATTAAAAGAGTTATTTTTTGGTTGGGCGGAAATAAATTTAGACTGGCAGAAAGAGACAAAACAAGAAACAAGAAGAAAAGGGAGGGGTTTGAGTGATAACTACTAATTAAACTGTATTATTAAATAAATAAAAAAAGGGATATCGAAAAGATAAAAATGATTGAAGTTTAATGTAAGGCTTAAATTAATTAACTCATAATCATGGCTATTTATAATTGCAAGGGATTTCAGGCTGTGAAATTTTCAAATAAAGATTTATTACGAAGCAGAAATGAAATAAATTATCCCCAAAATAAAATCTGTTTGATTAACCCCAAATCAAAGAAATTACAAAGAGAAATTGTTTGTCTAATAGCTACTTGTTTAAGAGTCACGTAGGTACGAATAATAATAAAAGGAAATAAATATTTTGAATTAATTTATGAAAGAAGCTTTTCAAGATCCTTCTAGATTTTGGAACAAAAACAAAAAAATATCATCATATTTATAAACTTATCATATTTATGATTTCTATTGTATTTTGTTTCTCTTATTTAAAAAACTCATAATATCACAGAAAAATGTACAATATCTCTTTCTCTCTGTTTTTTTTTCATATCTTTCAAAGGTATTTTCTACAGATCTGCTTGAAATCAAAACATCGTCTGTCAAAACCAAAGCAATCTATTATTTTTAATTATTGAAATCCTTTTAATACCTATTTAAAAATATCTCTTTGAACTCACAAACATAACTGGAAAAGATATAAAAACAAATTCGTTTGCATCTTATCATCATTTTTTTCCTTCCCTCAATTCCCAAAGTACATTGGTTCATATTTATACTCAAACTGCATTGGCTTCATGGACAGCAAGAGAAGTTCATCTTTGTTAGTTTTGATTAGCTTTTCATAGCAGTGTATTGCAATGTCATGCTGAAATAGATGCTCTTCGTAGATCACGTCATTCACTTCACAATCCACAGGTTGCTCCGAATATGGTACACTTCTCATCATTTCAATCCCCACCAAATACTAATACATCAGCATGACTTGCTTGTAAATGAAGTGCTCCTTCGAATCAAGCAGTTTCTTCTAAGCGACTAAGTCTCTTGTAGGAAGATACTAATAATTCTCTTTGACATACTATTCCTTTTCACCTTTATCAAATAGATTATCTCTGATAGCCTAAACGTTTGGGTACTGCTGGAGAATAGACAGAACATCTGAACGCTTAGGGAATTTCATCCAAATACCCTTTCCCAATGAAAAGTAAACTTATTCTTCCCAAATAGCTTTCAGAGGATACTCAAAAGCTCTGAGGCTAGTTTCACCCAAGATAATCTCCATGAGTTTCACCTTGATCTTTGGGTTAAATGGATTTTTGTCTTCTTCTCTGTCATTGAAATACCTTTGCAAGTGCTTCATGTAGAGATGGGCTTAAGCGAGTTACGGGGACATTTTGGATTTAGCTAAGGTTGCTTCTCTGTTGAGTTTCTCCAGCTGGATCTTCCCTTAGATAGCCTGCATCACCATAGCGCCCATGCCTTTGCTGGTTTAAATCAGCCGAGAAGTTTCAGAAGTCGACAAGAAAGAAGTAATAACTGAGAGATTATTCTGATTGATATAATCCACTATGTTCTAATTTGGGTTCATTTTAAGAATTGGCTTATTGTAAATCTAGACTAGCTTTTCTCTTAATTTCTGCTAAGTCTCTTTGTTCGTGAGTCTCTTCAGTGTTTTGTAGGTGTCTTTTTAAACTTTTATGTTGTAAAGGCATTTTTTTGTGTAATCAATAAACGCTTTTACAATATACAGAAATTCTATCAAGGGTGTGAGGTCCTCATTTTTCAGGCTAGGAAGAGTTATTTTAAGAGAATGTGAAGCTACATTGTCTCCTTCGATTCCTTCAAAAGCCTTTCGTAGCCCAACTTATCGGATGTAATTTACAATATTGGAGTTTTGTTTGGAGGATCTGGAGACGACAGTCAGTCCAGCAGCTAAGATATCAAGAACGTCTTGTCTAGTGGACTTATTTTTAAACCCCGAATATTGAGAAGTCGGTGGATCACACAGTTTTTCTTAAATTTCCTGCTCGATTTCTGTGAGACACAAATGCAGAAGATTCTAATATTTTTCCTAGATTTAAAATAATACTTCAATTCTCCATAACTACCTGTCTTGTTCTGTCCATTTCTTTTTAGCATAAAGGGAAGTCATAAAACTAGTTGTAGTCCCTTTTATCTACAAAAACAATGGGAGTTGCTTGCGACATTCCCGCGAAAGACTCCCATATTTTATGAGATCTCTAGCAGATAGAAATGCCATAATATTATTCATCGATTTCTCTCCAAGCTTGAAATACGAAATTGAGTTAATAGAAGCATTGATATAGCTGTTAGCAAAGTATGGGTCTTGCAAAGGTTCCTTAGCAGTCGTCCTAGAAAGGATAGAAGAAGCAGATTATTGTGATGATTCTTTCTATAGTGGTTTTAAAGTGTTAATTAATCCTTTCTGTTCTCCTGTGGATACAAGTTTCTTTTCATCTATTTTTGTTGCCGTTAATGGTCTTAGTAGTCTTCGAGTAGTTGTATTATTCATCTAAGCCTTTCCAGATAAATTCTTTTCCATTTGATAGGACATTAGCTAAGTTAATTCTGAATGAAAATTTACTAAGACAAAAAGGAGTGATTTTCTATTTGAAAAATAAGTTTTATTTGTTTTTTTTTCTTCACAAAATAAAATTTATTTGCTAATTATTTTGACTATTCATTCCCCTTTCATGAGGGTATTTGATTAGAGAGTCAAAATAAAATCAAATAACATATTTATTCTCAAGTTCCTTGGTATTTTATTTTTTATAAAACAGTCGAAAATAGCTAATTATTAAAATAGAAGAATTCTGTTAAATTTACCGTCTATTTGAATTAAAAAAACAAACAGATAAACTCTTTGAAATAGAGTGTATTCAATTTGGGTTTACAATATCCTTTAGCATTATTATAAAAGATTCATTTTAGGTTTGATAGACTAGCAAATAGACTCGCGAATTGTCTATTGGCTAAAAGCCACTAACTCTTTAAAACCAATTATCCACATAGTATATCCAGCTGATAGACAAACCTATTGAGGATTTCGAATGAAACTACTTGATTAGAGGTTGAACAATAAAAAACTAAAATTAATTATGTAAATTGAATTCCGACTGATTTAAGAAGTTCTCCCCAACTATAGTTAGGGAAAGAAGTTAGTTATTTTTCCTTCCAATGTTAGAACACTCTATGATTTTCAAAATAAATAGAAAATTATAATTATTTGACTAATTCTATGTATTTTAAAAGAAGAAAAGCTCACATTGTATTGTATTTAAAAAAAGATAAAATCGAACAATTTACAAGGAGCTGTCTATCGGGATTGTAAGAAATATATTTTAAGAATCTAGTGATGTGTAACTTAAATATTGATTTTCTGTATTCTAGGGAGGATACTGAGAGGGGTTACTGTTTATTTTATTAGATCTCTGGCTTGCACGAAGAAATTCTGGTATCCGAAAGGAGCTATTTGATGTAGAGCTTTGCATTTTCTTTATGATCAGATTCTATTGCTTAAATTTATTGTGTTAGAGACTCTCTCTGCAATCTATTTCTTATCCTTATTTTTTTTCTATTCTTTTGATGAAATTATTTTTAAATGAGAATATCTTAAATCTCCCATCTCTTTCAGTGAATCTTAAATTAATATAGATTTTGCTAAATCTTTCTTGTCTTCCATCGCCAGCCTTTCTAATCTTATATATCATATCTGTCATCGAATCTTATATCCTATCATCATGGATAATTTAACTCACCCACTCTGAAAAATCCACCATTTTACCACATCCTCAATTTCTAGTATTTTCTTATTGAATCTAGAATTTTTTTGATAACAGCAGTCACCGCTAAGGTTAAATTATCTCCCTTAGACATATTTATTACAAGCTTATTATTAAATCATTAAAAAATCAAATCGATGACTATAAATCATAGCAACTTGATCTTAACCACAATAATATTACTGGAATCAGCCTATCTCTTACACTGAATAGAAATCTAACACATAAGACAATCAATGCAATAATTTTAATTCTTTGGTGTTTTTGTGATGCTTCAAATTGATTTTATCTCATTACAATTGAAATGCTTTGAATTTCTTCCTCTTCAAAGGATACTTAAACACTATCTTCTTCCCCTCTTTTTATGCATTCAATAAACAACCATATATTGATCTCAACTAGATGCTGTAGTCTCCTTTGAGGCATTTCTCCTCCCCAAAGAGTTAATCTATTCCTACTGCTGTTTAGTGTCTTCAATAAGCTGCTCGTTATCAACCTTTTAATCAAAAAAATACTCATAATGATACTATTATTCCTTTTCTTCATCCATCTAATCGCATTCCTTGCCTTCTACTTATTCTGCTTAACTGCCCTACCCTACAATACTCTCTCCTTGTGATTCTAATTCAATTTGACAGTTAGTAGCATTCTTCCTTTCATCGGATAATTTATCTGTATCCTCGTCTTACTTATCATCTATGTTATTTAATCGTTTATTTTCTCTTCCTGTTATGCTATCATCTAAGCTATTCTTTGTTTCCTCCTAAATTTTCTATGGACTGCTGGTTTATTAGTTAAGCTACTTAGTATCTTCGCTAGATAAATTGTAACAACTTCCATCGATTAATTGTTATTCTTCCATATTCTTATCTGCAATACTCTTAGTATCTTCTAAGATATATTCTAGCAATCCTTCTTCCCTTTGATCCACTAATTAAGCATCTTTAATCCTTTCCTCATTCTGTTCTTCTTCTAGATTAATAGATTCATTTAATCGATGAAGCCATTACTACTGCTACTATTCGCAAGTAAGTTGTTTTTACTAATTATCTAATAATTAATCTACGTCTAACAAATCTTCTAGCAATATTTCTTACTTGTTGTTGTTATTGCTTCTTGAAGTGTATGCCCGTTCATCTTGATTAATCTCTTGAATATCATTATCATCTTTTTCGTCATCAATTAGATGAAATGATATTTATTGATCCTGTTATTTATCGGATTCAACTTTATTAGTATTAGTGTTCCTCAACGGAGTCTCTTGCTGTTGTATTTTATGTTTTTGTTCCTTATTAATGCTAATGTTATTGATATTATTCTGACTAGCTTTTTCTTGTTATTTCTATTAAACCGATTGAATACAAGTAACTTCTTCTTCTACATCTGATTCAATGAGTATTTCATCTTCAATCGCCTCAACAACAACAACAACCACCTCAACCTATCTCATCATCTAAACCCACTCCGCTAAGTTCTTCTCTAACTATTCATTTTTAATCCTAGCCACTTCTTCCTTCTCTTTCTCCTCAGTTATCTCTTTCTTACTCTTCCTTTTCCATTTTTTTCTATTGTTATTGATGTTATCATTCTCCTTCACTCCAACAATCGACTATTAATTTGATACTACATATCTATCCGTGAGAGTATCATATATTGTAACATTAGCAAAGCTACAGTTATCACCTCTTTTGATTTAATTAACATTCACAGCAGTGTCAATTAAGATATATTTACTGATAAGTCCATTCTCATCTTGTATCTTCCCTTTGATCGTTGTCTGAGTGCTCATATCTAACATTTTCTTGATTGTCAGCTTAGAATTACATATTGCTGTACCTTCGAACTTGTCACAATATTTTAAAATCGGCTATTACTGCTACAACTACTAAATCTTTGTTTATTCATCTTATGCCTGTTGCTGAACTTGCTCAGATGCTTAAAGCAACTAAAGAGTATCCTACTACTGAAACTATTACTGCTTAGCTACTGCTGAATGTATCACATTGATCTTGCTGTTCTTTCGCAGCTACAGTCGATAAACACTTTCAAAAAACCAACAAAAACAACAACAATAATGCTACTTCTGATAATTCCTTTCTCTCCTATTTTTGATTTACCTTTGATTGTTATTCTTGAACACTAACATAGCTTGATTCCCTTTGCTACTAATGCAGGCTACTTTGAACTCTGCAATTTAGAGAATATTCCCTTGCGCGAAGATAGCCAGTTAATCAGGGTTAATCTAAGTGCTTATCTACTGCAGTTATATACTTGCTTTCTGTGCATCCATAGCATCTACCTTCAGCATCTAATAATTCATATTGGATTTATTCACTAATTGCAATACACTCGGCTTGCTGATGACTACAACTGTGATCTACCTATTCTCGTTCTCTGTTGCGATTAAATCCCTAACATAAATCTTATTGCTGATCTTCTATGTGTTGTTGTATTAATATTTGGAAGAGCTATCTTGTGATACATACGCCATATCAAATATCTCCTGCTGATTCAAAGATGCTTGTGATTTCTAGGTATTATCGTTTTCATAGCTTTTGATATTATTTGAAGGAGCTGCTTTGAATATGCTTTCAATAGGAGATGATGCGTTATCAATGTCAAAGAGGTTTTTTGAAAGAGACATTAATGTTGATGATTATGCTTTTTAAGGTGCTACTACTACAATGGATTGGTTCTTTGAATTAGTAGTCTCTTTACTGTGGCTACTATTGCTGTTAGTATTGTTAGCCGTCCAAGTGTTCTGAAACTATGAGAAAAAGGAGTTTAACTTCATTGTCTTACCATCAATATCCTTGATATTTTAAGTGGAGATAATAGACTTTACTAACAGAGGATGTGGTTGTTGTTAGGATGGTTTGCTGAGAATGGTGGGTTCAGATTCTTAATTAACTTGAGGTTGTGTGATTTATCCTGCTGCTGGATTCGATTAGCATTCTCGTTCCTCAGAATTAAGTTATTCACTGCTACTATCGAATCCAGACACTGATTGAAAGATCTTAGGTGTGTTTTGGATCTAGAGCGTATGGCTGTTGTTGTTGCTTTTTGCTAGCAGGGAATTGGCAGTGTTGTCATTTTGATTGGACTGCTAAGAAAGAGAAGAAGAATAAGGATCTTCATTTGGATTGTTGGCAGCAATTGAATGCTTCTTATGAGCAAGCATGCCTTGATAGCTCATAGTGTCATCAGATACATTGCTGTTATTAAAATTAAACAAGCAATCAGCATGATTCCTTTTAGCTAATAGTTGTTTGTTCTTGCTGTTATTCTCAGCAGACTAAAATATTGAAGATGTGGCTATGCTATCCTATTAGCTGCGGATTCCATCGAAAATGCTGCTCTTTTGATCTGGTAAACTAGATTATTAAGGAATCTAAAAAGTTGGGTTAGAAACTAATTCACTTTGGGAATATTACTGCTAATTTTGCAATTCCTTTGGTTTCTAGCTATTGCTAATCGAAGAAGGCATAATCAGCAGCTTGTTGATTGAGTTTAGTTGCTGCTGCTAAAAGGATTGATGATTATTGTTGTTTTGCTATTTGAACTAAGAAGACGATGATGGCAGGTATCTATTTGCTTTGAAACTACTACTAGAAGTATTACTACTACTGCTATTGGTAGTCTATTTGAATCCGAAAGAAGCGAGATGTTGTAATTGCATCGAAACAGTCATGCGTTCATTAAACTTCTTCATTTCTTCTTGCTCTTCTTCTACATTAGTTTCTGATTTCCCCCAGGGCAATCCAAACAAATCAGATCCAAATGGATTCTTGCTGCCAGGGACATTGAATTTAATAGAAGAAGATGAAGGTTCTTCTATTAATGCAGCCGATAAAATACTATTAACAGGAGAGCTAGGGATTTGAATGCCTTCAGTTCGTGTTGCTCTTTGATTGCTTGGAAGGATCTATGCTTGTAGATTAGAGGCATTAGAATTGTGCTGCATCCTGCTAGTATCATTACCATCTTTGGCTTGATAAGCTGTTGTTGCTGCCTATTACTTGTATTTAGCTAGCACACCCATTTAAGGTTTACTATTGCTGCTAAAATTGGATACTTAAGGATTGAGTTGACTCAAAGGAAGATTGAGGGGTTTATTATTAATATCTTGATTGATAGCTTAGTTGTTTGTCTTGTTGGATGTTTGGGCATATTATTCTTCTTCTTACATGGCTCCTGCTGAATTGTCTTCTATGAAATTGCCATCGAATAGCTGTTTCTGGGATTTAAAGAATACAGTACTCGCCTTGTCTGGTTCTTACAACAATGACGAACGATAAATCTAAGAGCGGAAGGCTAACGGTCTAACAAACTCATTGCTATCAATTGGGTTATGATATGATGAAGCAGATGAATATGACTGCGATCTAGGAGAATATTGCTGGGAAGAAGTAGAAGATGATTCATTTGAGGAATTGATATTGCAGTTCTTTTTAGGAAACAATCCTCCGAATAGAGAGAGCTTGTGTTGGTTCGATCCTTATTTAGTAGAAGATTACTGTGATGTTGATGCATTAGTAGTCTGAGTCTAGCAGATTGAAGACAGTTAGGAGTGATCTTAGTATTATTATTATTATTATTCTTATTATTATTATTATTATTAT
>Ga0302285_10002380_pt1 | contig 10504 bp, 12 predicted proteins | sample III_Fen_E2_2_FD_200455 | JGI IMG/M metagenome (GOLD analysis project Ga0302285, IMG submission 200455) | Peat permafrost microbial communities from Stordalen Mire near Abisko, Sweden - III_Fen_E2_2 | ecosystem: Environmental > Terrestrial > Soil > Wetlands > Permafrost | place: Sweden: Abisko...
TACAGGTTGACATTGTTGAAAGCAGACTAAGCTTATTCAACAGTAAATCTTTAATTGCATACAAAGTTATTGGTCGTTTAGACTACGAAGGACAATGGCAACCGAAAATTAAAGAGGTTCATATTTCGGAACGAATTAATCTTGACCCAACTTTACATTGTGACAGAATAATTGAAATAACACCTGTGATTGAAGGCAAAGAGAACAAAAAAGTTAACGGTGGACGTGACAAGTTTGAATTTAAGAACGAGCATTTGATAACTTCCAATCACTGGGGAATAAACCGAATCAAATTTATTTGCGGACAAAAGGAACAGATTATCGAACTTCAACAATATAAATAAAAACACTACTGCTAACACACGCCTATGTTCATTGGCTGGCTGACGTGCATTCCGGCAGTTTTGCTCCCGCATTAGCTTCGCTGATTTTCAATTAGCTTCGCTGATCTTCGATTCACTTTGTCGTTCCACGACAGCGAATGCTCCCGCAAACCGCCAAATGCCCATAGCCTCGGTCGTTAGCAGTAATTGTAAAAAAAATAAATATGGCAGTAACAGGTATTAATTTGATTGACTTGAAAAACAAAGGGTGTTTACATGCTAACCCCTGGACATTAGTAGTAGGTGCTGGTATTTGTCATGGAATACTACCAACTTGGTTTGAATTAACTCGAAGAATATTTAATATTTGTTTAAAAAAAAATCTAGACCCAGCGAAATTTAAAACCTTCTATGATGAGACTTCATTTAGTTTAGACAGCATTATTCAGTCAGCACTGAACAAACATATCCTAGACGGAGGAACAAATGAGAGTTTTTCTGAGATACTGCAAGAGCAACTTTATTCTGACTTATTATCAAATGCAGATAAACATGGATTAAAAAAAGAAATAATAAAACTATTTTATTCAACGAAAAGCTTCACGAAAGACGAAGTAATAAATGTATGTGATTTTTTTGACAAAGAATACGGTCAAACAACAATCCTTAAGTTAGTGAAAGTGCTGATTGAGAAACATGAAGAAACAAGATTACCAAAATCTATAATTACTTTTAATGCAGATTCCTTGCTTTATGCATTGTTAATACTCTATAATATAAAAACTAATTATGATAAAACTGGAGTCTATAAACAGGTAGAAAAAACTTACAAACAAGTGATACGTCCTTTTGAATTTTGGGAAGATAAAATTCCGATTTTTCATTTACATGGGGCTATTTCACCGAACAACCCAGACCCTTACACAAAACGGAAAGTAAAGCTAAGAGATGGAAGAAATAATTTGATTTTTTGGGAATCTACTTATACAAAAATAGCAGGTTCTATGTTTAGTTGGGCTCAAACCAATTTTCTATACAATTCTCTTTCGACGTCGTTTGTTTTTTTAGGACTTTCAATGTCTGATCCAAATATAAGAAAGTGGTTGAGTTGGACAGCCGAAGATTTCAATCAGCAAATTGAGGAATTCACAGGCAAAAAGGTGAATATTTTAAAACACATTTGGATTAAACCAATTCCTAGTGATACACAAGAAAAGGAATTTTATGAAGCGTCATTAAATCACCTATCTGTGAAAATGGGGTGGATTTCAAGTTGGAATGAATTTGAAGAAGGACTAAAAAATATATTATAAAAAACCAAACAACTACTGCTAATACATAGACTTTCGTGCGGTCGGCACGACCCAGCATGAAAGGCAAGTTGAACTTAATTTCCGATTGCAGGATCTTTGTTCAATGAGCGAGGAGAAGTCCCGATAGCTATCGGGAAGGGGAGGTCAGGAAAAGGAAATAGACATGGGTGAGGAGACTAGAGCCAGCGAAGGGAAAGAAAAATGTATTGGGTGAAGTAAGTCTGGTGTTTATCGGATACAACTTAGTCCGGTTTATACAAATAACAGAAGGAGTAAATGCCCTAAAAGAGCTTATCAAGAGCTTTATCGCTCTGCTTTGGTTGAAAAGGGCTTATTTTATGCCGATATAAGCTCTTGAAAAAAAAGACAAAAATAACAACAGCTTAAACCTGACTTCCGTAACTGGGAGCTATTGAAGCCTGAAATGATATAAATACCAGAAAAAAGGGAGATCGCACGGTTTTTGCGCAGTCTCTCGTTGGCAATAATTTAAAAAAAATGAAACAAGTCACATTATTACTATCATTTGGGCTGCTAATTATAAGTTGTAAGATTGCATCTTCTGAACTTATGAGTGAAAAGCAGAGGAAAGAAAAGATGTATTTCCCATCAAGTAAAAATGAATCAAATAAGGAGGCAAATGACACTTTAAATGATTTCGTAAATCAATGGTACTCAAAACATTTATATAGTTTGAAAGAACCGATTCTTTATGACAAAACAAAAAAAGGACTATACATTTTCAGATATACCAATTTAGGAACGTGGTCACAACCTTATTCATATAGAATTGAATTCAAAGACTCTGTTGTAACAATTGAATATAAAAGAACAAATGGACAGGGTGGCTATACAGCCGGTAGATTGATAGAGAAACAAAAACAAACTCTTAAAATTGACACTTGGAAGAGGTTGATTGAGAAAGTTGACTCTGTAAGATTTTGGGAAATGCAAACTCAGGACAAAAATATTATACTGGACGGAGAGGAATGGATTTTGGAAGGGCTTTATAACGAAAAATATCATTTCATAACTCGAAGAAGTCCTGACGTTTACGATGGAAAAGATTATGCAGAATTGTGTAAACTATTTATTGAACTTTATAACTCGAAAAAATAAAAAACTATTGCTAATACATAGACTTTCGTGCGGTCGGCACGACCCAGCATGAAAGGCAAGTTGAACTTAATTTCCGATTGCAGGATCTTTGTTCAATGAGGGAGGAGAAGTCCCGATAGCTATCGTGATTGGACTGAAAATAGAGTCAGCTTGTAACTGATTAGAAGTTGAAAACTTCTTTGGTTTACAGCACAAGTTACCGCTGCGCTCAAACTTGCGCTAAATAGCGGGCAAACTTGTAAGAAGAGGGATCTGTGATCCCACCAACAAGATGGTGCACTTAAGATAAGTAAGTATTGGATTGAAATTAGCTAACGCTGATCTACGATTCCTTATATTCAAAACCAACGGATTGCAAATCCGTTGGGCCGGAAAAAAACAAAGAGAATGAAACGATTAATCTTATTTATATTCCTTGCCACGACTGGACTAATCGGAATAAACGCTCAAGACTTTGACTCAACAAACATATATTTTCGTGCTTTGACACTTCATTTGAAGTATTGGAATGATTTTCATAACGAAAGACCTGACTTAGTGAAAAAGCGAGACGTGTTTTACATTGAGCAGAATGAATTCATAACGCGAAACTTTCCAACAGAAATTTGCGGACAAAGAATTGAAATACTTTCAGCTGAAGAAATTTATAAAAAGACAAAAAACAGAAAACATATTGGTTTGGTCGTAGTAAGACCAGCAACTTGGAGAAACGGAAAACTAACAGTGAATGTAATTGATTTTGGAGTGAGTAGAAAACGGAAAAATTATTTTTATATGAACTCTGGCGGAAGTGAATTTGAAATTGTAGGAGATTCGACTGAAAGTAAAATTGGACTGAAAATTCTATACCAAGGAGGAATATAAAGACAAAGCCCCTGTTTGGTGCAAGGTATGCTGTGAGAAATGTTTCTCTGCTCCTGCGCGAGTCCGCTCGTGTGAGCAAGCCGGGCAGAGGCAACAATCGGATAAAAACCGAACAACCAATAAATATTCGATATAATTAGCAAAGCAGGATATGTCCACACGAACGGCTCGTGCGGCAGCCGGGGAAGAGTAGCCTGGACGTAAAATAAAAATAAAAAAATGAGACAGTTTCGGATTACAATAATTTTGTTCGTTTTCATGGCAATTAACGTGTCAAGACTTTTTGCGACTGCCCAATTTCCAGATATTCTTATTTACAAAGGCGACACGTTATCATTATTTGCGAATCCACTCGAACAACTTTTTAAAGATGACACTATTGCTCCAAAACTCTTCGGAGATAAAGAGGGATGTGCTTCAACGGCTTGTTGGAGAGGATACCAAGCTAATTGGGAACTGGTTAATAATGAACTTTATCTAACCGGGATTTATAGTTGCTGTTATGATAAAGATAGTATCAAAGCTGACTTAAAGGCGTTATTTGGAGAAAAGTACCAAAACGGAAAAGTAAAAGCGGATTGGTTTACGGGAACTATTATTGTACCCAAAGGGAAACTTGTTTATTACGTCCATATGGGTTATGAGTCCATATACGAAAAGGAATTAGCGCTAAAAATAAAAAAGGGAGTTTTAATAGGAACAAAATTATATGATAACTCTAAATCAAAACAATCAATTTACGGGAATGATGGAGATAAACTTAGAGAATTCATTTATTCTAACATCAACTGGGACAACATACCAAAACTTGAAGGAAAAGGAATAAGAGTCATTGTTCGGTTCTCAGCAAATGAAAAAGGTATTGTGGACAAAGCGAAGATATTCATAAAAACGAACCCACTTTTAGAAAACGAAGCCATTCGAGTGATAAAACTGATTCCTGAATGGGACATATTCTATAGACATGGAAAACATTTAAGAGTAACTTGGACGTATCCGATTTTATTTAATGAAGCTAACAGGGAGCAATATAAAAGAACAGGAAAATAGAAAGTCTCCGTTGCCACACGAGCGGCTCGTGCAGCAGCCGTGGATTTTAGAAATGCAGGATAATGTTTCGACTGCCGAAATAAACCATAACAGATATAATAATAAAATTTTGACGTATGAATTCTCTGCCGTATCTTAAACCGATTGCCCAACAACCGGCCGAAACCTACATGGATAGGACTATTGCTAATTTGCGAAATGCATTGCTTGAACATCCCGAAGATGAACTTCATCTTCGGCAGCAGCTACTAATATGTTTGCAGGTAAAGGAAAATGAAGATGAGATAATCAGGTTTGCATTAGAGTTAATGGAAATGGATGTTGATAAAATCTATGCTTTTGATTATTTTCTTATTTTAGGGCGTATGTATGCCAGAAAGAATGATAGCATAAATACCATCGAATATTACCAAAAAGCAATTGCTGTTGATCCTACCTGCTGTGAGCCTATTTTAGAACTGGCTGATTTTTACGAAAATCAATTTAATTACGATGCAGCTATCGCAGTTTACGATTATTTGAATAACGAACACTTTGACGGCATGAAGGAAGACATGTACCGCTTCAAAGGTTATTGTTATTATAATAATAAAGAATATGAAAAGGCGCTTGCCTGTTTTCAAACTGCTTTCAAACTATATGGTGACGACAAAGACGAACACCTTCACAATAATATTGGTGCCTGTTACGCTAGCATGAATGATTTTACAGCGGCATTTAGTCATTTCGGAAAGGCGTTGGAAACAAATCCACAGTCGTACAAAGCCCACTATGGTCTGGGTCTTTGCTATCAGGAAACGGATGACGGTTATCGTGCGATGCATCATTATTTAGAAGCGATTAAACTGAAACCCGATTATATGGATGCTTATAACAACATTGCGGTTGTTACGATTAACCAGGAAGGCGATTACAAAACGGGGATTGAAATGCTGAAAAAGGCGATTGACAATAGCCCGGATACACAATCAATGACAATTGTTTATCTGAATCTTTCACGTATATATCATAAATTGTGCGAATTCACGCTGTCCGATTATTATAAGACCGAATACATGAAAAGTGTAGGCTTTGACGTTTCGTGTGAGGACGACGAAGATGAAGAGGATTGATGTTTCGTTAAGTACACCGTGTAAACGGTGAGCATTTGTTTTAATTCCAACGCCTCGCCGAGCGGGACACTGAACAATCTGTAGGCAGAGCAGCTTACGAAGAACAGAGGAGCGAAAATCAGCTAATCATCCACAAAACAAAAAAATTAAAGATATGGATATTGGGAAATTTACAAAGTTGACTCTTACTTTTTCTATGTTAATTATTTGCATGAATGGAATAGGGCAAAATGATAGCAAAGACATTTTTTCTGACAAGGTAAAATTTGAAGATTTTGTTTTCACCAATACTCATTATCCTTTAATTGATTTTGTCAGTAATACGGAAGGTAAGGCCGTTTACAAATACGAATTAAACGACATTTATAAAATATATCAAATTAAGATTATTCATTCGAGTGGAAGTAATACACTTGATTGGGAGGGTATACGATTGCTTTATTTAATACCAAGACAAGACAATAAATATCCAACAAGCGAAATCTCAATTAATTTTAAATTGGCAGATAATAAAATATATAGAATAAGTGAAGTCTTGGAAGACCCGCCTGAATTTCCAGGAGGAGAAGCTAAAATGATGAAATTTATAGCTCAAAATTTACACTACCCACCCGAAGCTGCGGATGTGTCAATTCAAGGAAAAATTATTTGTGGTTTTGTTGTCGAAAAAGACGGTTCAATTGGGACAGTAGAAATTGTAAGACCACTTGACCGTAGTTTTGACGCAGAGGCAATGAGAGTTATAAAAAGAATGCCTAATTGGAAAACAGGGAAAATCAAAGGGAAACCTGTTCGTGTATATTGCATTGTTCCGATAATAATAAAACTACAATAAAATGGACTGAAAGCCGGCTTACAATACCTCCGTTGCGCATAGTCTGTTCTACCGGATTGTTCGGTTCCGATAGTTGTCGGAATCAGAAGTAAAAGTATCCCGATAATGATCGGGACTGCAAAGCTCAAAAGCAGGTGGCACATGCCGTGTAAACGGTGAGCATTTGTTTTAATTCAATCCCGACAGCTATTGGGGCTAAACAAATCAGCAAGAGTAACCTATTTTATAACTAAAGACAAAAATCAATGTTTACATTAGAACAAATCGAAGAGGCGCACAGTAAAGTAAAATCGGGGGCAGAATTTCCTGCTTATATAAAGGAAATAAAAGCCTTAGGGGTAACTTATTACGAATACTTTGTAATAAATGGACACACTGAATTTTATGGAGCAAACAATTATAAAATTTCAACCCCATTACAGTATGAAAATTTGACTATCGCAAGTATTCCGAATCCAGCGCAATTTAAAGCAGACTTGATTGCACATCAACAAGGGAAAACAGATTACCTGACTTTCTGTAACGAATGTGCAAAATCAGGTATTGAGAAATGGACGGTTTGTCTGGAAAAAATGATATGTACCTATTACGACACAACAAAAAATGATATTCTTGAGGAACAAATCCCTAAATAGTTAGGTATGTGTACGGTGAGAAAAAGACCCTATTTGGCGCAAATTTAGGCGATAGCCGTAACTTGTGTCCAAAACTAAGATAGTTTACAACCACAATCAGAAATCAGCAAAGCTAAATGGTCTTAGCCCCACAGAAACGGGATGTTCGCATTGCTTCCATTTGTAACTGATTAGATGTTGAAAACTTCGTTGGTTTAGCTATCGCTAAACTTGCGATAAATTGGAGTTTGCAGTCAGCGTAAAAAGAAACAGAATAAATACCCTTCTAAAGATTTTATAATGGGAACAATAAATCTAAAATCAAATTTTGGTTTAAAACTCACGACTTTTGTTTTTAGCATGGTTCTTCTTTTATCATGTGATCCTGCAATTAGTTATAGATATATAGTAAATAATAAATCTGACAAAGAACTAAAGGTTTATTATAAGTTCGGTTATTTTGACTCTTTATTAGTCATCAAACCAAAAACAGAAATAGCATTCTTCGAGACGGAAATGTGGGGAAATAACCCTCATGATGAAAAAGATCAATTTTTACTTTTCGACAGTTTGAGCATAGAGGCAAGTGATAAATCTATTTTATCACTAGACTATTTAAAACGCGACAACTGGACATACAGTTGTGAACCAAGTCACAACGGATTTATTGAGACAGGATTAAACAAATATGAAATCGAGATTAGTAACGAAAATTTCAAATAACTAAGACTCTCTTGCTACAAAAGTTTTTAATAAAACAATAAAGAGAATGAGAAAAAAGGAAACCACCTGCTGCCTCGGGTCTCTTTACCCGTGCCTAAACAGGACAGTAAAGAAGCACAGGTTCGGGAGATATGCGCTAGCGAAGGAGGCGTTAAGCAGCAATTTTAGAAATACAACATAAAGTATGTATGGACAATAATAAAGCACCACTTGCCGGATTGGCAGCGGAAGAAATCAAAAGTCAAGTTGACTCAAATTATCCGATTAATCTCCAACGAGATAAGCTAGAAATACAAAATCTTAAAGGACTTGAAGTAACAAAAGCAAGTAAAACTTGGTGGGATGACAATCCAACCTTTATAATCAGAATAGACGTAAACACAACAAAAGAACAAATAAAATTATTTTTAGAAACACTTCCTATCTGCTTTGAAATTTCATTCTTTGATTTTTTCTCTTCTCAACTAAGTGACACTGGAGCATATGTTACAGTACAAACTTATGGGAGCAACTTTTTATATATGCTTGGCAATCATGGATGGTCTTCGCGTTGGAAAAAAATAAACAAATCAAAGCTAATAGATTACATTTACAAAAATAGGACATATAATGAAGAACATCTTTGTATGTATAGAATAAGACGAATTGCAAAGAGATGGCGACGAATTTAAAATTAAAAATTATTATCGTATGAAAAAATCATTTTTTATTCTTGCATTATTGCTGCTTACTGTTTCATTACAAGCACAGTATGTATTAACCAAAATGACATTAAGTAAGATTAGAGCCTTTGAAGATTCTATTAAATCGGAGTGTAAAGGTTTTGTAAAGATGAATGTGGGTGCAGATTTCTTCAAAGGGGCAAAAGAGGATAAAGATTATTATCCATTAGTCTTCAGTCGCACCGATAAATCTTTTTTTCCGGGTTGCAAAGTGGAGTATTATTATTCCGGAAAAGATTCGGTGATTCAATGTGTTGTGATGGATTGGGATATAATGAATTATGTTTCAAATTTAAATACTGATCAACATTTTATCGATGAACAGGTGGGTAGAAAAAAAGCATACTATCAAAAATACGAACAAGTAGAAAAGGATATTATTGCACTAATCGGAGATCCGACTATTTTAACCGATGTCACAAAAGAAGAAATATTTAAATTTGATAACGGATTTTCTGTGGAAACAAGATGGACATCTTCAAAAAGAGACGTCATATTATCAGTATCGTTTACGTCACCACTAAAGGTAATAAATAATAAATGGAGAGTTGGAACATTCAGGATAAGATTGCAAACAGAATTCAAAAAATAGCTGCTCTAAGGTAAACCGTTTTTGAAAACTAATTAAAAAAGATAAGTATGCTTATTGACTTTAAAAATCCATTCGTTAGAAAGCCATTATTGACCATTCTTTTTTATATTGTAAGTGGCATTACACTCTGGTTTATTACTACGTCTTTTCCGGGAGATCCATGCAATCCAGGAATAGCTCTCTTTAGTATCTTTTTTGTCCTCATATTAATCGTAGTATTGTTTTTTATCAATCTGTATAAAACCTTAAGTTCTGATAGATCGAATCTCTTTTCGATGTTAGCTCATTTATTCGTGATAATTTATACAGTCATTTATGAAATTAGCTTACCATAGGAAACCCCTAAACAGGATAGAAATGAAGCACCGGTAGGGAGACATGCGCTAGCGAAGGCTGATAAATAGGAATAGAAATATTAGAAAAATCGCTCTGATGAAAAGGAAAGTATTAACTATTTTGTCAATTATTTCAACATTATCTGTTGTTATTTGGATGATTTCCGACTTTTTTGGAGGAATGATAATTTATCTGTTCATGTATGCTTGGATTATTATTCCAATGGTTCTTATGTATGCAATTACAGCTTTCATTACTCTTATAAAAATCATTAAGAATGGGATTAAATCAAATAGATTGTTGTTTTATACCCAATCATTAGGACTTTTAATGATAATTGGATTTAATCTTTATCAATCTGAGATTTTTAAGTCGCGAATTCTATTAAATGCGACATTAGTAGATGATTTAAATTGTATAAATTTGATTCTTAGAGAAAATGGGCAATTTGAAATGACTAGCGAAGGAATGTTTGGATATACTGATAGGATTTCAGGAAAGTATAAAATCCATAAAGACACGATTATTTTCCTCAAAAGACCCTATTCGAATGACTTTATTTCAAACAAAGTTATAATCGATCGACAAGATAGTGCAATATATTTTAAAAAAGATTCAATGGGGAAATTTAGTCGAGAAAAGACTTTTGTGAATTATTTTAGAATAGATAAGATTGATTTATAAACCCCATAACCCTGCTACCGCCCACTGCTGACGCGGATCTCTTTACTCAAGCCTAAACAGGACAGTAAAGAAGCACAGGTTCGGGAGATATGCGCTAGCGAAGGGTGGAAAAGCTATATTAAAATACAACCTTAAATACTAGGAATGAAGAAATATAAAATTATCGCAATCTTACTTCTGACTTGGACTAGTTTATCCTTTGGACAAAATCCTATCA
>Ga0302285_10002383_pt1 | contig 10494 bp, 7 predicted proteins | sample III_Fen_E2_2_FD_200455 | JGI IMG/M metagenome (GOLD analysis project Ga0302285, IMG submission 200455) | Peat permafrost microbial communities from Stordalen Mire near Abisko, Sweden - III_Fen_E2_2 | ecosystem: Environmental > Terrestrial > Soil > Wetlands > Permafrost | place: Sweden: Abisko...
GAAGAATACCAGTAGGATTTTATTTAATACAGTTGATCTAGTTTTTCATAAAGTTTTAACAACAAAAGCAAAATAAATGTAAAGAATCCCTTGAATGTTTTCACCAAAATAATTAGAGCACAGTATCTTAAAATTACCTCTTAAGTATCTTTGATTGCTTATAATTTTTGTTTAGTGGCTTTGTCTTAAGCGATTTTGTTTCGAAGTTCGATTACTAGCTCTTCACAATAAATAAAAGATATTTGGCAGTCTTAATCGCAAATCTAGAAACATTAAAGATCGTCTCAAATAAACATCAAAAAGATTGTACTGATAATTTGGTACCATACTCTCTAATAGCTAGACCACAATGTCTCAAAAAATATCTTTGAATTGTCTCCCCAACAAAAGAAAGAAATTATCCAAAAAATTAAAAATTGATGGGAAAATAGATGAATACCTTGATTTCCTTCTTGAGAGAATCCTGAAAATCAAGTAAACCCAAGCCGAGGAGAGATAAATCTTAAAAGACTTTGAATTCATGTGAAACCGAATCGATTAGCACAAAAGGCATAGCAATTAGACGATCCCTATTAATAATCCCACAAAATTGATAGCATTAAAATAATTAATGCTGTTCAATTTCTAAAATGATCTAAAATCTCATATATGTTGTAAAAATATTGGGAATTGTGGAGCAAAAATTTTTTTTTTTATTTTACTGCAACTTTCTCCTTTGAATGAAAATTATTTTTGAAAAGGCAGAAGGAACTTATTTACATAGTCTCAAAAGAAGTTAAACATCAATGAATAAATGCTATTTTTATATTCTAAATCAAGATGCGATTGAATCTTTTAAGATTTTTGTTTGGTAAGAATGAAGCACATTGGATTACGAAGTTGAATTGAATTATTTAATCAATACATAATTACAAGAAACACAAAACAAAATAATTAATTTTTAGGAAAAATTCTTATAATTTATCAACAATGTTAGTCAAATAATCTGAAAAATAGCTTCCTTGAAAGTCATTTTCTCCATTTGTCTTCCTTGGATTTGTAACTGTCAGCAGTGTCCCTTGTTTACTTGGCCTTTTTTCATTCACTTCTGTTTTAGGAAGCATTTAAAATTAATCCTCTCATAACCGGGAAGGCATTTCCTGCAACTGTTTTTATGTAAACATTTTTCACAGCCAATTATCGGACAGATCTCACAAGTTTTTTTCTTTTTGTCTTTGATTTTTCCCTTCCCACAACTACTAACGCACTATCCATTTTGCAGATATGTAACGAATTAGCAAGCGGTGCATTCAGAACTAGATGGACCAGTACATTTCGAGCATGAGAAATCACAAGGCAAGCACTTTCCTTCAGATTTGAAATAACTATTTGGACAAGTATCTTTGCATGTCTATTATTAAAAAAAAAAATAAAAAATTAATCAATAAAATGTGAGAGAACCAAATATTTTAAAAATAATTTAGTATTTAGTTAATATTACATTGTCAGGATTAGCATAGAGGTTCTAAGAGCACGACTCTACGCATTTGTTGTTTTCAGTTAGATCACATTTCTTGGAACAATCCTCTGAAGAATAGCCAGCATTGCAATAACATTTTCCTACCAAGCAAAATCCATTCTCTGAGCAGCCATTCTTGCAAAACGGAGTCAGGCAAAATTATGAATAACTGCTAGGACATGTAAGAGTCCCAAGAGATTGATTATTGTAAGAAATATTAAATGCCTTCCCTTTTTACTTTGAGCTGCACACAAACTTCAGATTTTCTAATTACTCGAATATGATTGTTATTTGTTTATGGTTAGCTGAACATTCATACTAATGGCAGCGAATCTTGGGATGTTCTCCTTTTGGATTCTTTAACTTAGGATTGGTTAGATTTGAGACAAAACATTTACTATTTAATTATTTCCCATAAAGAAAGAAATCTGATTCTCGTTCAGTGTGAAAATATCTCAAATATGTGCTGCACGATTAAGGCCGAGTAATGTTAGTGTTGTTATCTTTGAACTTTAAGAACTGCTTTTCGGATATGTGCCCTGATGGCGTGCAAGAAAGAGAGTCAATTTTGTTATAAAAGTCAAGGCCTTTAATAATAATAGGGTAATTAGGTAAAAATTCACCTGTTCTCTTCCCCCAATGCATAGGATAGACAAAGTTCTCGTTGACATCTTCATAGTACTTTGTATCTTTTAATAGGGCAATAGTGAAAATCGATAACTTGATAGCTCCTAAGTGATCCATAGGATATCTCATCATTACTTCATCTAAGAAAGTACCTTTACTCCAGTGTGCTTCCCCAGGTGAAAGAGGCATTCCTTTAACTTAGAGAGAATGGTAGTATTATTTAGCTGTTTGGAGAACATTTTTGCTCGATAATACCGCTGTATCCTTTTTTGCCTACGAAGCTTGGTCTATTTTATTATTATTGTATTATTGAATGTCCATGAAACCGAGAAGATGAAGAATCTCATGGATTAAGATCTATAAATGATATTGAAATGTATTTTGGGGGATATCTATTCCAGAATCTTGAAAAAACCTATAAATATTTATTCTTATCATTCCAAAAGTAGATCTTTTGGATTGCGATTTCTCTTTATAACAGAATTGTGTTTGAGCTAATACGTTTGAAATGTTCATTGCGTTGAAATAGATGTGAAGATCAGAATTAAGAACCCCATTGACTTTGTCTTGTTAGGGAACTATAATCTACTTTTCAACACAGTTTTCTCCAGGATCGGTGTATTTATTGATTTGTAATGGTTTTATTTTTATCAATTTTGCAAAGAAGTTTGTTGCTGTTTGAATTAATTTATTCAAATATTTGATTTGAGTTTCGTCAAGGGTATGTCTAATAGCAGATAAGTCTGTTGTTATTCGAATTGGTTAGCCAGTTTATTCTAGAAAGCGTGCTTTCGGATATTGTCTGCGAATGCTATTTGAGCGATTCTAGTTTTCATTATGTCCCACTGAATCATTTGCTGCTGTTAGAAGAATCAATATCATCAGCATAATGAACCGGAAGCAAACTTAGGTATTTCTGAGTTTCATTTTTCTTGAATGTTACTAAATATGATTCGAGTTGAGAATATATCTCTTGCCTTTAAAATTATTTTTGGTAAATTTATATTTTAAAGCTTTCAAAAAACAGCCCAGTTTAAGAGGCTTTCAGACTAAAAAGAAAAACATAACACAAAAAATTAGGCTGGAATTTTAAAAACCAGAAAGTGCTGAGAGAGAGAGAAAGTAAAATTAGTCTAGTGTACTGTTACAACTTTTGTCTATTATTAAGGGAAAACAATTGGTTCTATTTGTGATAAATTAGTAGAACATCACGATTTTTATTAAGAAAAGTCTACATGAATATACAATAGACAATTAATTTTACTTCATTCAAGGGAGTTAATTGTATTTTATTCAATTCTCATCGAAAAAATAATGGATTTCGCCTAAATAATCTAATGAATTAATGTTTTTCCAAAGATTTTTTTTTTGGAACTAGAACAATATCGAGTAAGAAGATTTATGTTAATTATTTCCTTGAAAAATCATAAGATTGCTTAGTTTTGCTTATTATTATCATCTGTTGTCCTTCGTTGGTCAATTGTGTCCCCACATATACATGAGAGGCAGAGAGGTTTCTTCTTCACTGAGAGAATTGTGAACTTCTTTGTTAGGCATTCCATCACTGAATCCGTTGTCATTTCTGAGAAAATAACATAACAAAGAAAAAAAGAAGATTTAGCAAAACAAAAGGAGATTTTTTTTAAGTTTGTTAAGCCAGTAAGTTACTGGAGCTTTTTCGTGATCGAAGAGGGGTTGAAAAGAAGATGCTCATCATGTTAATGAGCTGATTCTCTCCCCATGAGTTTTAGCTAGTTCTATTTTCTAGAATCCTGCTCTAGTAAGAGCAGCTAAGCGGCTTCAAGGAGAATATTATTAGTGTCTTTGTTATGCTTATTGTTTAAGATCTCCCCTCCATTGTTATTATTATTCTTTTTCTGAGAATTATTATTATTATTAGCATTTGTGCAGTTGTTGTGTTTAGAAGAACCATGGTGTACTTTAGGTTATGAGTTTCGGAGTACTTTTTTATTCATTTAAGAGTACATGGTGCGTCCACTTTGAATCGGTTTCGTGAGTTACCTTAGGTTGCTTGTGCAAAGAGCCTTTGACAACGCTGATGTTGTGGAACCAATATTAGCTGTTGTGCTATTACTACTGGATGAAGGTTTGCTTGCTAAGCTGAGACGCTTGAAATCATCTGTCTGAGATTATGACTGTGAGATGAGTTCAATGGACTTATTAGGCAGTTTCTCACTTTCTTATGAAGAAAAAATCAAAGATCGAGTGATCTTTTGATTCCGGAAATCAAGTGAAGATCTACCATTAAGAAAGACATTACTCATGTTATTATTGTTGTTGATAATGTTATTACAGCTACCATTGAGTTGCTGCTATTAAGATTGCTAAGAGGATTAGTGTTATTATTGTTGAGACGCTTTGAAATTCAGCAATGTGAATTGAGTATTCTCCTCCAAATGGGCAGATCCAAATCCATTGTTAGCATTATTACTGCTGTGTCGATTATTCTCATTATTATTATTAGTATTATTCATGTTAACAATGCTGTTATTATTATTTTTAACTTCTGAGATACTATTCACATTATTCGAATTCTCTTCTTCGATAAGTCTACTATGCGAGCTATCTCGTTGAAGGCATGACAATTTAGAATTCTCTCGTCTATTAACATTATTTTCACTTAACGACATCAATGGTTGTTGTTGTTTCATTGGAATTATTGGATCTCCATTTTTTTTAACGAAAATCTACGTAAACAGTCTTCTTCGTGCACTTCCAGTGAGAAATGTCTTATCACTTTCCTCTTATTTAGAATTCGATTGAAATGGTGTCAGTAATTAATCTTATTTCGGTGTGTGAAATGTACTGTTGTTGTTGTTATTATTACGATCTTCGCTAGTCATCTCATTTGCTTGGGAATTATCATTTTTATTCTACTATAGCTCGTTGTTGGTATTGCTAATGTTATTACAAGAAGTTTCAAATCCAACTGAGCATTATTGCTGTTATTATTATAATGGTTTAGAGTGTTCTTCACCAATATTTTCCGTTATCCCTTATCCTTCTAGCAAACTACTCTTCTAACTCTTACTAAATCTATCTCTGAGGGCTTAATATTCTGATTTTATGTACTTCTTTGTCTCTACAAGCTCGCAGCGATTCGAAAGACTAACCAGAAATGAATATAACTCTATAGATATGCAACCATTTAAAACGCTCTTTATCACTTGTAAAATCAAATCTTCACCAGAAGGCTATTCTTTATTTCTTGTATTGCTATCACCTGACATGCTGCTTAATATTTTGATCTAATCAATGTGCTTACTCAAGTCGTTATCAAACTTATCCCTATAGTTTGCACCTTTGGGTACTTTCTAAGCTTAAGAAAGTCGTTCGTACATTAAGCGTATGCAAAGAAGACGCGCAAACAGCTAAACTAAGTGCATATCCATCTGTTTAAAGAATTCAAATTTAAAAATTACCGCTTTCCCGCGTTACAAACCTCCCAATAATTGTTAATATCAGAAAAAAGATTTGGAGTTTGGGGGAAGATGCTTAAAATAAAGCAACAAGCAACATTATGATGCATAAGTGGAGTGTTTTAATGGCTTAGTTGATAAAAATTACTAAAAAATTTGCTAAAATCAGCTAACCTTTGCATGAAAATATGTTCTTATTCAATCTTTGCAATTATTCTTTTTGCATTTTATTTGTGCAATTCTTGCTGTTTGGATAGCTTAGAATTCTTCTTTTTTCTCATTTTAACACAAATTCTACCTTGTCGAAAGAAAGCAGAAGAGATTTGAAGGATCGATTCTGTACATCTCGAGAGAGCTCTTCGCCTCGTTTTCGGAGCATTGAGAAATCTAAGATGATATTGCGCTCTATGATATCTGCGATTGTTGTGAGGCAGTGCTTCAAAGGACGGGCTGTGACAAGTTTTCCAAATTGCATAAATTCATTTAAAAACTCCAATGTTTGCTGTCTTTTATCACTGTTTTGGAAGAGATAAAGGGAGAAGTTAGAAATGAAAAATTGGTGCTGGAAAGCAATCCAAAACAAGCAAAAATCAAAGTATGTGTGTGTGTGTTTGCTACGAGCTTTTGGAAGTTTCTTCAAGTGCTTGGTGTAAGAAAGAGCAACGGAGAAGAAGATACTGCTCGAGGGAAACCTTAAAGAATTCCCCTACGGAGAAGTTTTTGAGAGAAGCTGCACTACTCGTTGGAAAAGAATTAGAAGATATCATATGGTGAATTGCTAAGGAAAATGAATAAATTCGAAGAAGAATAAAAGTATTGTTTTTCTAAGTTTTGCTTAAAGTTTTTGTTTGTTTGTATGTTTTCGTGTAATAAATCGAATCCCCGCTTAGACGTCTAAATAACTAACTCGCTGACTCTCCTCCACTTATTAGTTATCTTCTTATAATTGATCGCAATAAGCACGCAAAGGAGAGCTAAATCTTAAGAGAGGTTCTCTAATTTTTTACCAAAAATCAAATGAATCGATCTTATTGAATGATTTATTTATATTGATCCTATGTTTCTTCTCGCCGCCCAAAGCAATGAGATCCAAATCACCCCGCTCAATTCACTCTAATTGTGTTTCATTTTTAATAGCACCCTCCCAACAATAAACATTTGAGATTATTTTTCATATTCAAAACAGAGAAAGTATCTCAAACCAATAAAAACTAGATAATTATTAAGAATTTCATTTTATTTTAAGATCTTAATCACTGAAGACTTACTAATAATCTAGTTGAATCTATTTAGTATCATTCATTAGCTATTAAAATCAAATAAAATTAACTTTTATAAGACACCCATAGTTTTATTCTCTCTTGGAACTATCTCAGGAATCCATTTTCTTTTTCAAAAAAGTAATTGGAGATCGCCTAACGAAGTCATTAAAACAAAGTTAAAAGACAACATTCTTTATTTTTTGACACACTTTGTTATCCTTATCAAGGACTATTAGAAGAAACAGCTTTCTTTGGAAATAAATGCTTCAAAGTGAATGCAATAAGCTGCTTTGTTTCTGTCCATCGATGATCCATTGATTTACAGTTTAGCAACACACATATCAATCTCACATTCTGCCCATTTCGTACACACTTGTAACTCGATGAGAGACAAGGTCCAGCTGTATCAGTAATACCAGTTTTAACCCCATCATATCCAGTTTCGTCTAACATTAAATTCGTATTTTCCCATTCATATTATCCAGTAGCTTGCTTGTTAGCATCCAAAGCAAACTTTGTACAATAATCTTATGTATTCACAATAGTTCTAATTAAAGGGTGACACATCACAATCCTGCTGAGAATCCCAACATCTTTAGCAGTAGAAAGGTTATTTTTATTTGGTAGACCATGTACACAACTAAAACGACTTTTCTCAAGACCCTCGACGTATGAAATTCTATTCATTTCTTTGATGAACGCGTTCATACAAGTATTTAACCCTCCTTATTGTTGTTTCATGTTTTTATCGATGAAGCTACCAGATTATATGACGTCCTTGATTTCATGCTGTTGTAGCTCAGACTATTATGATTATTATTCCTTTTGATGAGAGATTGATAATTTCATTTATTTCTATTTTTGCAGTAGAAGCGCACCTATCCCTTCCGACAATGTAATCGCCGCATCATTCCCACTTGGAAGCATCAAACCATATAATAATTCTTTCACAGTGAGGAAGTCTCCTTTTTCTAAGCCAGCCGATGTCCCTATGGTTTTCGTAGCAGCTTTGCTGACTTCTAAGAACAGCGTATCCAAATCGATATTGTTCTCTTCTAAAAACTTCACAGTTGTCCAGCAAGTCATTATTTTCGTTAAAGAAGCGATTTCGACAGTGTATGTGTAGTTCTTCCCGATAAGCACTTCACCAGTGTCGGAATGCATTACAGCCCAACATTTGGAACTGAATTCAGGGAGTCCTTTTGCAATTAACTTTGCTTTTAAAGCGGGGTTAACAACGCAATAGTTGCTATCGATTTTAGAAATTGAAAGATTAGATTAGCCATTTGTTGATTAAGGGAGATTCTATTAAACTTGCTAAAATGGCTTAATGTTGTTGCTATTTGTGTTTTGAGATTATGAAAGCTTCTACCACTGTTAGGATAGAGAAGAAGAAGTCTGCTTAATCGGTGATGTTACCTGCTTAGGCTAGTCTTTCCTCCCTTGCTAAGATTCGTTTTACTGCGATAAAGAAACTCCTTGGTCTTTTGGAATCTATTCTTTTCTTGATTCTTGCTTTTCCATGTCATTTTATTTCAATTCTTCAGTGTTTTTCACAGGTTTTAGTATAATAATAGTTTTGGGGGATGTAACGCAGCTAGAACGATGATTGTTTGAAAGAAGATTAGATTCATTTTCTTTAAGTTTTTCTTTGTTATTGCAGGAGTTGTTGTAGTCTTCATTATTATCCTATTCTTTGAATGTAGAAACGGAATGAGTTCTTCGGAAAATCGTCTGTCTATTGTTAGCAATTCCTGTTCCATCAAGTAGATCCTGTTGCTTCTATTGAAGATTATTCGAAGACAACTTCCTTGAGACCGTTAATCCAATGTCAGTACTCAAACCATCACTGCTAGGTTGATTCTCACAGCTAATACCCTGCTAACAGTTAGTATTGCCACTGTTTCTGCTACTACGGCATCTATCACTCTCATAAAGATCGTCATTTCCAATATCCTCTCTCTCATTTTCCTCAAGCATCTCATGTAAACTGGGCAATTTGTTGTCGGTCTTTAACTCTGGCAAGGATGCTGCATACTTGCATTATTAGCTGGATGATGCATATGATGGTGATTGGTCTAGTTCTTCTTCTTTGTCAAATCTGCAAGAAGTCTCTTAAAGATACTCTTATTCTTAAATGTCCAATATCGGTAAGAGATAAGAACGATCATGTTCTGTGAGTTCTTCTGTGTTTTCCTCTTAGCTGCAGTTACTGCTGATCTTAAGAGCATTAATTGATGGTAGACTTGATTGATAATTATGATCTTTTACAAAACCATCATCTTTTAGATTATTTGTAGATTATTCTACTACCTGTGCCACTCTGATGATGTTATTTTCACTGCTCTTTTGGAATCGTATTCTAGACTATTTCAGGGGGCTTTATTACTGCAATGGTGAATAACAATCTAGTTGTTGTTTTCCATTGCTATGTTTGATTTGTTCTTCCCTCGCTTAGAGGAGGAATGAGCTGAATTGATTAGTCGTTTTCTATTTAAGAGAGCTTGTTGGAGAAGGAGAAGAAGAAGAAGAATCTACTAGATTGGTGTCAGTAACTTATTGTAAATCTACTGCGAATTATTGTTTGCAGTTGCTTTAAGGTTTTTGGTACTGCTGCTACTGTTGTGGTTGTTGCTGTTGTTGCTATACATATTGTTCAATTCTGTCTTCCTGCTGTTCTCTAGGTAGTTACTGTGATTTCTCAACTACTAACGATTCTAGATTACTAAATCGTTTGGAGAGCAATTATGTCCTTAGAGGTTGCTTAGAAGATTATTTTAGCTCTTGCTAAGCAGCACGCTACTCAGATTGTAGCTATTTCCCTGGAGAAGAGCATAATTATCCTATTTATGGTTAAGCTTACTCTGTGTTGCTGATTCTTTGTGATTCTGAAACTCCTTGTATTGGAGTACTCTGCTGATTCCCTGCTGAGAGTAATTACGAATAATTCACTGCAGATAATTATATTTGTTTTGACACTGGAACAACTGATTGCTGATATGGAATCAGCTGAAAATTGTTTGTATTTTTCTTGAGAACGCCTAGCGCATCATCAGAAATGACTCTTGATCTCTTCTGCCATTGTTACTGCTTCTTTTCGAGCATTTACTAATGCATCTATTGCTAGTATTCTATGTATTGCTCCTTGAATTACTGATGTTTTATGGACTAATGCCGTACACGTTGAAGTTGTGTTTGTCTTCCTTAAACATCTGATAAACACACTGGAGATGCTGAATGAAGGAACTTATGAGCATTGAATTAGTTCTGCATGTGTTTCAGTTATTCCTTGTGCTATAAGCCTGTGTTATTTTCCTCCCCGAAGGTAGCTAGTTTAGTGTTTGCTTGCTTTTTGCTTGAACCAGTAACTAAAATGATCTGCTGCTAAGGGGAGATATCGCTTGAAAGTTGGCTCAAAGTCCTAGGATTATTAGTGCTATTCTGATTTTGATTAGAATTATTATTGTTGATGATGGTGTTGTTACTGTTGTTGTTGTTCCCACTGATCCCTATACTCTTTGTAGCTTTCCTCTGATAATTAGTATTTCTTGTAGGACTTTCATCGATTTGATTATTATTCCCATTTAGATCTTGATCACAAGTACTGAGAGGCCTCCTTGAGCCTGGTTTTTTAAGAGGAATACTTCCACCCACGATCATTCTTTGA
>Ga0302285_10002384_pt1 | contig 10492 bp, 4 predicted proteins | sample III_Fen_E2_2_FD_200455 | JGI IMG/M metagenome (GOLD analysis project Ga0302285, IMG submission 200455) | Peat permafrost microbial communities from Stordalen Mire near Abisko, Sweden - III_Fen_E2_2 | ecosystem: Environmental > Terrestrial > Soil > Wetlands > Permafrost | place: Sweden: Abisko...
TTTTATCAAAAGCTATCGAAATGGATTATATCTCGGAACAACAAAAAAGTTAACTTCTTGCACTGTTCACTGGATAGAATGTGCAGAATTGAGGGAAAAAATAAAATTTTGAAAGTCAAAGTATTACTGTTTAAGATGATTCCAAGAATAATCCTTTTTTTGTTGTTTGTTACATAAAGATTTAAATTTATCATGAAAAACTAAACAATATCTTAAAACAAGGATTGCATGAATAATAACTCAAAATTCCCTATTTTTGGTTATCAATCTTCAGTAAACTATTTGATAGACTTTATCGATTCTCTTTAGGTTAGTTTCCCTTTTTGATGAGCAAAAGTTTTAAACTAGAAAAAGCAAACCAACTAAATTGATAATGGATTACACAAAGGAAAAAAACATATTCACAGTGGGAGAAAAAAAAGGAAAAAAAGAACAAAATGTCCTTTAAAACCAAAGCAGACTATCTTCTCTTTCATCTGCTCTGCTATTAATGCTAGTATTTTATTTTATCTGATAGAATTCCTTCGTTTTGCTGAAGAGAGTAGAAATTAATGTCTGGTTTATCGAAATAGAGTTTGCTGGTCGTTACGAATGTACGTTTGTATGGTCGGCTAGTTTGTATTCAAGAAAAACCATTAACTTTTTTGAGAGAATTACTCAACACAAAATGATAATAAAACCCATATTTTGTTTATTACAATGGATCTGCTAGAACTACTGTGCTGTGATTGCTGGAATTCGCCCTTGGTTCTGAAGCAAGCAGTCTACTTCTTTGGGCGTTCATGCTGTAAGGCTCTAGAGGTTTGTTTCGTTCTCCTGCGTGTGAAATGTGTCTCTTTACATAGGAGTCACTGTTCAGTTTGTGCAAAAATCAAATGGTTTTTTCTTCACAAAGTCCATAAAACAAGTTCATTTTTATAATTTCTTACTGCATAACAGAAGTAGATCTATTTCTAATGTTGTTGCTGCCAATTAGGGAGGTTTACTCTTATGCCAACTTATCCAATACACTTGGGCTGTAGAAAGGAACAGCAAGAGCAGCACCTCCCCTCACAAATACATAAGAGCAGGAATCTACTTTAGATTTTTTATAGTATGAGTGCTATTTTTCTAATTCTTTCTCACGGACAATGAACATAGATCGTTCTTTCAATGGAGTCGATTTCTCTTACTAGCTGAGGTTTAAGTTGAAGATTGATTGGTCTATGTGGTTAACGCTGTTGCCATGGTAGCTGGGAATATTGCTCATATTTTGTAGTTTTAGGGGTAAAAAGTTGATATTTTTACTGATATTTTTGATAATTTTTTACCTTTCCCGCACTGAAGCACATCCAACAACGTTTTATTAGTAAACTTTATTATTATTAAAAATATTCATCAATATTATCCACTTTTTCTTTGCTTTTTTGTTTCTGAGATAATCAAAAATGGACAAGACATTAAAATATTCTCTCTCTCTTCCTTTTAAATGTTTCAATAGTAATTTAGTTTATTTTTAAAAATAATGTAAAAATTTAAAGTAGAATTGTCATTGAGTTTACAAAGAAAATATATTTTTTTTAAATATCTTCTTTCTGTCTTTTTGTATTTTTGCACATAAATTGAATGGTTATTGATTTGCGATATAAAACTGCTTAGACTGGTTTAATATCCTAGAAAACTCCTAATTTTTTTAAGCAACGGGCTTCTAAGATTCTTTGCTTTTAAATAAGTCACGCATAAATTAATTTAAATAAATTCTTTATCTTTCTAATTAATTTTTTCAGAAATTTTGCATATTTTGTACCCATAAAAGATAATTACAAAATGGCTTTTGGAAGATTCACAGCCATAACTATGGCACTTAGGAAAAGATACAAAGAACGTAAAGGTATCAAAGATGATAAGCCTAAGCATTACTTAGAGAAATACGTTAAAGATACGCAGGGACTTACAAAGCGACTGCGAAATTTAAGATATAGAAAGTATCCCTATGCAGTCTGGTTTTTTGGATTAATGTTTATGAGCATGAGTATCACAGTTCTTGTATTCATCCTTATGCATAGACATCTCCTTTTTGAAGAATTCGATCACATGAGTTTACTTGGGAAATATTCCATCTGCATTGGTCTCTTCGCACTTGGATTATTCACGTTCTTAACATCTGAAATCTACACTTTAGTGATAAATAAACGTTTAGGAATGATAATGCAAGAGAAAAAGACCATTTTATGCAAAAAAACATACAGTGCACATGTCCTTAGAGATTTAAAGTCAATTACGATTGTTAGAAAAGGGCATATTGCTAGAGACACCGATACCACGACTTTTGTGATTGAATTCACCTTCGAAGATGGAGATAGGATGGACACAATACATGAGAGAACTCTTCGGGCAATAAAAAAGAAATATGCTGATATCACTATCTACTTAGAGCGAGAAGCTAATGTGGACTTTGGTGATGTGAAATACAGAGATGAAAGCACTTCGTCAGGGGAGAGGTTTAAATATCGAAGCCCATTTGACACTACTAAATAGTAAGAAGAGGGCAAAGCCAAACTAAATTACTAAAAAGAAGAGGATAGAGAATTTAAAGAAAGAAAGAAACGATTCATTGAGGAAAAAAGAAGAAGGAGGGCCCTGAATGAAAGTACAAACAGATCTTTAGATGAAACTTTAGATGGCGAAGATACAAATAGAAGTAATATAACAGAGGTTGAGGAAAGTTAAAATGCTAGAAAGGATGAAAATGCATATGTAAGGAATGTGATTCACGAAGATAAAGGAGAAAATGATGACTCTATTGATAATGAAAACAATGAAATTGAGCTTGCTGAGTATTCTAAAAAAGATAACATAGAACTGCTGAGAGATACTTCTGAGGGTGTTTTTCATAGATGATAAGTAGATCAATACAGAAAATGTTAAGGATTTGTCTGAAAAATGGTTTAGAATTTCAAAAATTATCATGAGAATTCTGGATTTAAAAACTTTAAAGCCCTACAAAGCTAAAGAAAAACAAAAATAATTCTTCTTGTGACTTTGTTCTTTTATCACCAAAATGATAATTTTACTAGGATTGTGTATGCTCGGTTGAGATAATTTAATTCAGTTGTTGATTCATTTTTAAATACTTGATGTGATAATTTCATATTTTTCAACCAAATATCAGTTGTGAATTCACAGATTTTTGTAAAAAAAATATTTTTTCACCATGTAAAACTAAAAAAATCTGCCCTTTTTTTTGAATTGAAAAATGATGATTAATTCTGAATACATGTTTATCCCTTCTCAATCTTAATCGATTTGTATTTTCATATTATTTTTATATTTTAAATTTTATTTCTATTATTCTTTGATTTTTATATTTTAAATTTGAATTTTGGATTTTATATTTTAAATTTATTATTTTTTGAATTTATTTTGTTTAAACAAATAATACAAGTATAATTTCATTCAGCCAATATATATGTATGTATGCGTTTTTTTTCCTGCCTTGCTCTCAAGTATTCATTATGATAGATGATAAAAATATATCTCTATCTCTTAATTTCTCTCTCATTCTTCTTAATTCATTCATAAATGTCTAAATTTCTCAAAAGATTCGGTGCGGAATATTTTTGGAAATATCATTGGCTTAAAAGATGCTAAAGCCATGGGGCTACTATATACTATCCAAGGGAATCGCAGAGACTTGTACAATTCTGTGTTTAAAAGCTAGTCATCGGATGATAAATCCTTTCCTAGCGCGATAAAAAACGTATTTTATAAGGAAATATTTCTGAGAGCGAGGTTGATTCACATGCAAAAGTTGAAATCATTAAGTCCCTCTATTTTTTCTCAATAATATTTGGTGCTTCAAAAACTCAGATTGTTTTAGTAACAATATCCAGGCAGCAGGAGAGAGTGAAGGAGGTTGATTCACATGCAAAGTAGTAATCAATAGTACCTCCATTTCAACTCTCTTTGTTTTGGAGCTTGAAAAATATCGAATTGCATTTATCTTCTTGTTTAGTCGTTCCCATATTTCTTGAAGCTACTACATTCATTCATTGGAGGCCATCTAGTTTAAAGCAATATTCTGTTCCAAAAAAGCTTAGTTTCTAATATTTAATTTTTTTATTTTGCCTTGAATTTTTCTCCCGCCCATCTTAAGGTGAAAGAACTAATTTTAATAGATCAAATAAACCTTATAGATATTTGAAAATGAATTTAAATTGAAAAAAGGTTTGGAAAAGAGGCTGATTAATCATTTGAATTAACTTGAAAATTACTCTTTGTGAAGTAGTGTGAGAGAGACAGAAGAGAAATTAGGAAAAAACTGAATTAATAAAATAAATTAATTAAACAAGAAAATACGTAGAAATCATGGCCATATATTCAAATATGTTCAAAACAGGAGAGAGATAAATATTAGAACTGTTAATAGTTTTTCATGAATATTTAATAAAGGTTCAGTTGTGAGGAAGACTTATTCATCGAATAGACTTTCCTCGAAGTGTGATTGCTAGCTTCTGATACCTTTATGCGCATTCAAATTGAAGCCCCTGTCAAATGAATGCCATTTTTAACAGAGAAACTCTCTTCAATCATTTGATGGCATTGATTCAGTGAAGTTAAACACTGGAATGATTTTAACGCATTCGATTGAAAAATGAATTCAACGAATAAAATGACTTAATTGATGTTTGAGAGAATACTATTAAGAGAGAAAGAGAGAAAGAGAGAGAAAGAATTGATGATAAAAAAGATAAGATAAAAAGAAAAAAGAAAAATTTAAAAATTATAAAAAAACAATAAAAATAAAAAACAAAGAATAAAAAAAAAATATCAAAATAATTTAGATTGCTCTTCATTTGGTGTCAAATAACGGAGCTTGCTTTTTTTTATTTTCTTAACTTGAATCAACAAACTGATTTAAAAAAAAAAAAAATTAGCTTCAACATTTTAAAAAGAAAAAAAAGTTATCAAGTTTTATGAAATATTTTAAAATTGCTCTTTGTCAAAGAGTGAGCTATTATTTCATAATTATTTCTATTAATTTTGCTTAATTTTTTTTACAAAAGAAGAAGATAATTTTATCGATTCAGTTGAACCTGTTAATTTACATATCTACAATCACTCTATTTTAGGATAATAATATTTTTCTAGAAAAGATATTTTCAAGTTTGTACCTCTCTTTCAGCCATAAAATCAAGCAGATAGGCAAAATCGTTATTTCATATGACAATGCAATAAAATAAATGGAAGATTTTTGATATTTTTTTTTGGTTTTACAGTTAAAATTATTATGAAATTGCAGGGGGAAATCCTGGGAATATTGTTCATCAAAAGAGGAGTTGAATCTCCACGCTAACAACTGGTTTACAAATGATACGCACTAAGAACTGCACATTATAGGGGATATCTTCTTAGATTAGCCTAAGTGGGGTGAGTTAGTCAGATCCAAATTGTAAAAGTATGTACTCGCCTTGAATGCATTACAGATAGATTAATTAAAAAGGATTTACTTGATATCTTGGCGTAATCTGATCAACCCGTTAATATATGATACCCCCTTTATCAGACTTTGTTATGATTTATGTTAGCCTTTGACTAGCATTATAAAATGAGTGTTGGACTTAAAATATTGGTTTTTAAGGTAAATAATTGCTCATTTAAGAATCATTGAGGGTGTTTGAGATGATAAATTATTAGGGAAAGAAGATTTCTTTTGGTTTTTTTGCAAATAATCGTTCATTGTATCAGGATTTATTGAAAGAGGTGATGGACTTTTGATACATAAATTACTTCTTGATTTGATCGTAATGTTGAAAATGAAGAAACTGCGAATCTTTTAAGTATGGAGAGTTGAAACATCCCAAAAAAGGGATAAGATTGAAAGGAAATGCAAAGAAGAACAGAGTCAGAGGGGGGAGCTCGTTTAATGGCGAAAAAGAAAATGATATTTGAGGGGAATACTTTTTCTAAGGAAAGAATGATTGGTGGGGTTATGACGCACTTGATAATATTAATACTCACAATTTGAGACGTCTTATCTTGCATCACGAAGGCATGATTGTAGATAGGTACTTGAAAAAGCGAATGCGACCAGCCATAATGATTTGATTCTAACAAATTTCAACACTTTTAAAATAGCACATCTCACACATTAAAAACACACATAATTTCATCAAAAATGTCTTGCCCAAATCAAGTCGTCCAAGGAGTCACTGTCGTTGAGTAAAACGAATACACTAGAGAACTTCTCACACCTGAGTGTCTCAAATTCGTTGCTGCTCTCCAAAGATAATTCAATCCGACTAGAAAGGCACTTCTTCTCTAGCGAAAGGAAAAGGCCTTGCTCGTCGAGCGTGGTGCACCTCTTATCTTCCCTGAGGAAACTTAACACATCAGAGAAGGTGACTGGAAAGTTTCTCCTCCTCCTGAGGATGTCCAACGCAGATGGATTGAGATTACTGGACCACCTAACCCAAAAATGTGCATCAACGCGATGAATTGCGGTGCTGATGTGTTCATGGCTGACTTTGAAGATGCTCTTGCTCCAACCTGGGTGAATCAAATCAGTGGATAATCAACTCTTATTTAGCTTAACAAGAAGGAATTGAAATTCAGCAATAAGAAGGGAAAGGAGTACAAACTCAATGCTTAGACTGCATAACTCTTTGTTAGACCTAGAGGCTGGCATCTTGAGGAAGTTCACGTTATTGTCGATGGTTTACCAGTGTCTGCATCGATCTTCGATTTTGCTGTGTATTTCTTCCACAATTTGAGTATCCGTATTGCATAAGGCCACGGTGGTGTCTACTTCTACCTTCCTAAGCTAGAAGCCTACAGAGAAGCCCGCCTTTGGAATGACGTCTTCGTAGCTGTAAGAATAGATACTTTTGATGAGTTAAAGGAAATAAAAAAGCGAAAGAGAAGTTATGGGAAGGGTTCTGCTATTTTTTAGATTATTTGAAGAGAATATCTTTCATAAATCATTTGTTTTTGGGGTGAAATATTTCGATCATTTTTTCAATATTTTTCATTTTATTTTTTAGGCTTAAGAATACCTCAATGTCCCAATTGGAACTATTAGATGCACTGTCTTGATTGAGACTCTCGGAGGTGGCCTTGAAATGGAGGAATATCTCTATGAATTGAGAAAACACATTGTCGGTCTTAATGCTGGAAGATGGGATTACATTTTCTCTGCTATTAAAATGTAAAAGAGCAATAAAAATGCAGTTCTCCCTGACAGATCTTAAGTTACTATGACTGTGCCATTCATGAGAGCTTACACTAACAGACTCATCTAAGTCTGCCACAAAAGAGGAGCCCATGCTATCGGAGGTATGAGTGCTTTCATCCCTGCTAAGGATAAAGCCCAAAATGATTTCGCCTTCAACAAAATTACTGAAGACAAAACCCGTGAAGTCAAAGACGGTTTCGATGGTTCTTGGGTTGCTCATCCTGGTATGGTTCCTCATGCAAGAGCTATTTTCGAGAAATATCTCAAGGGTAAAGCTAACCAAAAGGAAGTAACCAGAGATGATTTGAACGTCACTGCTGCAGACATCACCAATATGACTATCGACAGTAAAAATATTCATAAATATTTTTGAAGAATTAGACAAGCAATTTTCAATTTATTTTGCATAATTTTAGAGCCAATTACCGAGGCAGGTGTGAGAGGCAACGTTAATGTTGGTATCTAATATACATACTTCTGGATCACTGGTACTGGTGCCGTTGGTCTCCATAATCTCATGGAGGATGCTGCAACTGCAGAAATCTCTCGTTCTCAGCTCTGGTAATGGATCACTTATAAATGCAAGACTGACACTGGTCTCCTCATTAATGAAGCTCTCTACAAGTAAATAGCCTGATTGGTGGATATGTTTTAAGATGATTATAACTATTTGTGGCAAACTTTAGTCTTTCCAATAATTTTTATTAAATCCTAAACTTTTTTCATTTTAGGACAATCCGTGATGAGGAAATATAAAAATTGGCTCCAACTTTGACAAACAAAGTAGCCTTCGCAAGAGCTGTTGACATCCTCGATGGGCTAGTATTGAACCCTTAATTCTAGGACTTCTTGACAACAGAAGCATACCCAACACTCAATTATCTCAATCTTCCAGCAACTGTAAGCTCTGCTCCTAAGCTCTGAGAGATCATTCTTAACTATTGGCTGTCCAACCACAACATTTATTTGCCTTGATTAGATTAGTATTATATCTTTGCATGTTTATCCTCAAGATATTATCCTATTCTCCAAGCGATATTTACTCTAAATAACAACTTTCATTACCAATATTTTTTACTTTTTCTCTTAACCAAACAATATTTTAAAAGAATTTAACAAAATTGATACAAATCTACTACAAACACAAGATCACACATATATGCATAACTCAAAGGGGCGCACACTGTATTCATCGCTCGCCCCTTAAAAATTTTTGGGAATTATGCTGAATAAAAAATAGGTGATTGATAAATCTTTTTTCTTCTATGTTTCTTTAACTTGTTGAATTGGCATTATAGAAGATTCTAACTAATATCCAAGGTAAAGTTCTCTTTCTCTCTTTCATTTGAACTTATACCCTTTAGCCATGATTGATAATAGATCAGGATTCTTGATTTTAATATAGTCGTTAATCAGGAGGAGCTTTTTATCTTTATCGATCAGCTTTCTGTTCTGCTGCGAATACCTGAACATAACGTTCTACTTTACTTGCTCTTAGCTTGCTAATGACATCGAAAGGCTTAAGAGTATCATATTCTTATGCCCAAGATTCTACAAAAACACAAGATTCCCTCCAGGTCTGCCATTCTCCATTAAAAAAACAATTTTCTCTTTTTCACTACTCGCAGAGGTATTCAAAATCTGCAGTAGATTACTTGGGAAATCCTGAAACTCTGTGGTGATATCTTCTTCGATTTTGAATTGCTCATACTGCTGTCTATCGAACTATCTAGTGTAGTTGAAAAACACATCAACTTCGCTTGTTATTTCTATCCTAAACCATTCTAATTTCTTGCTGTCCACTGAACATCCGAAGACTCTGATTCTCAGCTCATCGACACCGATAACTTATTCAGTTTAGTCCTACTGCAAGATGCGTAACTCCGACTTGACTGTCTTACTGAAGAACTAGAACGAACCAGGCTCTGAGAGGTTTAAGTCCTAGAAGTTTTTGATTTCAAACAAGTCCATTTGATTAGTTGCTTAATTTGAAGAAGTCTGCATTTTGAAAGTCGAAAGAGAAGAGGAAAAAAGTTATTTATTTTTTTGAAATTTAAACCAAAATTCTGAGTCTGTATCAATCAAATAAAATTGAAGGAATAATCAGCAATAGATCATTTTTGACTCAAACACACAAATAAGGAATGATGACCTTACACATTTTAATCAGTTATTTTAGAAAGAATAAGTCAAAATGGGTTAGTTAGTAGTACATACACAGTAGTATTCAGTTAATTAATAGAAAATCAATCATTTTTATATTTTCTAGGAAGGAAGTTCATAATTTATGTCCTTAAATGAAGGAACTTCCTGAGAAAGAAGTATCAGTTTGGAGTTTACTGCGATTAACCTCCGGCAGAATTGACTTGATGATACTTCTATTATGGCTTTTAACCACTGTGATTTTCTGAGGTGAAACTCGTTGTTGGGTATTTCCACCTAAGATAAAACTCATTGGATATCCCATATGATTTAGAATGACTATTTTTTCAGGAGAAAGATATTTCTAATCTGAAATTGTAGTTGCTTGCGTATTCGTGCAGGCATCGCTATGAGATATTAATGATTATGAAGTATTTCTATGTTGAGAATCAGCATCAGCGGATTAGTCGTTTGTTTGTTTTTATGAGAAACTTTTCTTGAAAGATGGGGAAATTTTACTGAAAATGGGTTCATTTTCATATTGATTTGGAATAGTGGTAATGCTGGTAGTATTGGTATTGGAGTAGAATTGTTTATTAGGCTACCAAAGAAGTGATTTTGTTTCCGCTTTTTTTCGCATCAAATGGATATTCAATTCTTTTGAAGAATTCACTTGATGATGGAGATTACAGTCGATGTACTGCGGTATCTTTGGGAAATTACTGCTCGCTGATGCAGTGGATGTTTGGTTTCCTGTGAATTTCTTGAGAATTTCAGATAATTTGGATTTGTTGGAATCATTAGAATTTTTGAAAAATTAAGAGAATCTCTTATATTATTATGATGTTTCACTATTAGCACATGATGATTGCTATTTTCCTTGTTCGATTTTAAATGTTACAGAGGTATCAGTAGCTGATTTATGTTTGTCATCATTTGATAGATGAGTATCGATTTCAGTAAAAGGAGATAATACTTAAAGGGATTTGTTAGTATTTTTGTTATTTAAGCTATTTGTACTAAAGATGTGGCTATTACCAAACTCAAGTATTCTTTAGTTATTTCCATTAATGTGATTGAAACCTGATTCCTTAACATTCTGTTCGCTTGATACCCTCTCGATGCTTTAAGAACTCC
>Ga0302285_10002385_pt1 | contig 10486 bp, 3 predicted proteins | sample III_Fen_E2_2_FD_200455 | JGI IMG/M metagenome (GOLD analysis project Ga0302285, IMG submission 200455) | Peat permafrost microbial communities from Stordalen Mire near Abisko, Sweden - III_Fen_E2_2 | ecosystem: Environmental > Terrestrial > Soil > Wetlands > Permafrost | place: Sweden: Abisko...
CCCTCGAGAAGGTAAATATTGTCGATGCAACAAGGATTAACGGGCATTGCTTTGAATCTGTGATTTCTAGAAACTTATCATAAATTAAAGTAAAGTTCGACGATTATCGCTTGAATTGTCTCTAAAGTACTATTACTGATCATCTCTAGCTGTTAGATACAACTATCTTAAACTTCAAGGAATGAATAGCTTTGTTATTGCAAAAATGAATGAAATTAAATGAACTTTCTTTTCAAATTAATTTCTGTAGCTTTTAGAATTATTATTTTTTGTACATTTGAAAAATGTTCTAATAAGATTATTTTGTTGTTACTTTGGCAATATGTTCGTGAGATAACGATTGGCTTTTCTCGGGTAGCAAACTCTTTCTTTCTCTTTAAAGCATAGAGATTCTCTCAGCAAAACTATTATTTGAGTTTAATAGTTTGATTTTAATAATAACAACAGAAATAGGTTAAAATATCTCCAACATTAGATTAAAATGATGCCAAAAGACATAAATAGTAATAAATATTCCAATTAAGGAGATAAAGCTAAAAAGAATAATAAAAGATAATCAATTCTAATAAACAAGAGAGAGAGAAAGATAAAACTTAACCTATTCATAACTACCTATCTCACATGGGGACCGTTTGTTTCCATCATTTATAAGAGCCAGGTTTGCAGAGACAGCGATCGTCTCAATTGAATGTTACATCCAGTACTGAGAACCCTTTAACGACTAGTGGAAATCAATACAAAGAAAATGTAATTAGTGAAATGAAATCTAAGAAAATCAATGCAAGGAGATTCTGCAGACAGAGTAAAGTCATCGTTGAGTCGAGGGAACAGAGTGTGTACACGAGAGACACTGAGCACCGTTAGAATTATCTCAGTGACATGAGTGGGAACTACGAAACAGTTAACTTTGTTAATTGCCATAGTGCAGCAGTTTCTATGTTCCTTCAGAATCAATAAGTTGGTAATTCTATGAGAAACATAATAAAATGATTTGTAATTTATGTTTGACTTTTTTCCAGGCCAACGCTTGAAGATTGGTGATACTGTTTTGCTGAAGAACTTAAAGGAAAAATCATTCTTGCATTGTAAATATCAGCGCTTAAAGAAACTAAGTAAATAGAACCTCGTTAAGCTTGAGTAAGAAAGAGATGAAATGAACGAAATGTATTTGACTTGGAAAATAACTACTGAAAGTAATAAAGACACTGGATCGGATGTGCTAAACTAGTAGAAAATCAAACTGGAACATACTTTAACAGGATGCTATCTTTAGACAAGCAAGAGTTATAAATTTGAGTAATCTTTAGCTGTTGGAAGTTGTGGTTAAGTTGTGTCATGTGGGTAATCGAATAAGATAACTAAGGATTAAGTGTGGCAATTGGAATTCATGAATCAGACAGGGTAGTATATTAGTGTGAATGATTTATTCCGTATTAAACACACAGAAACAGGAATGTATTTTGCATCATATTAATCGTAAGTATGCTGCTTGGATTAATGTGATTTAGAGATGCATAGGATTCTTGAATATTGTGATCAAGCCATGGAAAGTGCTATTCACTCGGAAATATAAGAAAATTAGGAAATTATTTAGAAAGAAGATATCACTACAGATAAAAACAAGTAAATTGAGAACAATCCAGGGGAACAGATAAATAAAGAATAATTATCTGAAAATGAGTTAAACAATCATTAGTCAGATGAAGATAAGACATCTGAAACGATAAAGAAACCAAGTGAGGAGGATAGTCGATAAAAAGATGATAAAAAGGAATTAAAGATTGAAACAAATTATTAAATTAATTCTACAGAACCATAAAATCTTGAACAACAAGATGAGATTCAACAAAAGAAAGACTAATTCCATTAAATCATCAAAGATGCTGAAATATGGTATGTGGCAGAAGTCATCTCCAAGGTATGAATTGCATTTTGTCGTGTGTTTTGCTTGTTTTATGTTTGAAAAAACAAAAAATAATTATTTTACTTTAAAATATTTACTTGATGTGTCCATTTTTCATCTAAAATATCAATTTTTTGATGGAAAAAACAATGAAAATCTTGAGAATTCGTGGAGCATAAATTTCTAATGTTTTGATAATTAGATACATAAAACATAAATTGAACCTATCGCGATAGGGTAGAAAATGAATAAAGCAAATAAATTTAGTTTGATATGATAAATCATGATTTCTTGTTGCTTCATTAATTCAAAGTAATTTTTGCTATCTATTTCTGATTTAATTTGTCTCATTAATTGTTTTGATTTATTTGACTATTTCGCTGATTGGGTAAATGAGAAGATTGTATTATGAAAAATACAGTAAATTGACCTCTTTTGATTATTTCTGTTATTAACCTTGTTAGAGGCGAGTGAGCGAATAAGTATTGAGATAACTTCCAAAATAAACAACAACAATTGCATAAGGACATACTTATGAGTGCTACTCTCAAGAAATAAACTAAAACATAACCAGTCTTACCTTTAGCTGCCACACTAAAGGAAAAGAAAGATATCCCAGATTCTCCTATTGAAGATTCTGAGAAAGATGTCACTAGTGAAGAGGATTTCTAATTGCAAGCGAGAGATCAAGTCAAATAACTGTAGCTTCATAAACTCGTTAATAGCAAAGGTTTAACAGTTATTGTATGAATCATCATCTTCACCATAATCATCTTTTTAAATTGCTTCATATTGGTTTCAGAGGAACTCTTCAAGAAGATTCAATAGCTAGTCGAAGAATCCACGAAATTAATTGATCATGGTTCATTTCAAGAATCTAACTTTTTTCTTGAGCAAGCGGAAGAAATCATAGAAGTACAAGTCCTTTTTTTAAGATTAATATGTGATTTGCGAATTCTCATATATGATATTTTGACTCATAGTTCGCGGCGAATCGAGGGAAATAAATTGATAGGAATCTTATTATTACTGTTCTATATAACCGAGCATGTTCTTATTAAGGGTAAGACATTGTGTTAAGCTTAGTTATTGAAAATGTTCTTTGAAAAATATGCAAACCAGGCTCTGGAAGCTTGACAAATGTAATAAGTACATTGATGCAGTGATTTACAATGTTGAGAGCAGCTTGAAGAATGAAACATGGCAGAACACCAATAGTTCATCGAATCTACTGCTCACACAGCAATAATAAAAGCAAGAGAGAGTGTCATATCGAGTGAAAAGGCAAACTTTCTTGGTGAAATGCTATTTGCAGCAGTGCGCCATATTATCACAATTAGTTTAGTAAGCTAATTGAAAATTTCAATTCGTTGAATAATTGGCTTTATTTATTACAAATTGCTTGATAACTAGGCACAACAAAGCGATAGAAACATCTAAGAAAGCAATTAAGGTCTTGGAGGAAGTGTTCACTTAGCTTCTTTCCATAACCAAAGAAAGAGTCAAATCCTTAGATTCTTCCGCTTCTACTTCAGTAATTACTACGAGCTAGAAGATTAATAAATCTGACTCCAATTCACCTCGCCCAACAGGTAGGTTATTAGTTTATATTGAGAAAGTATGAGAAATGATGATAATAATAAGCTATTTCCTTGATTAGGCTCTTAAGAAAGTCAATTCTTTGACAGCACAGCAAAGTCCATCGCCAAAGAAGAGATTCAATTTGAGAAGTTGATCCCTCAGCAAGCACTTTAATTCTAAGCTTAGTTCGAGGGCAAGAATATCTTCGATACTACTATCCCAGCAGAGGCAACAAAACAGCTGCAAAAAGCAAGGCAGTCAATATATTCTTGGAAAAACAATCCCGAAAACAACGAAAAGAACATGAGACAAGAGCTCAAGGTCTAGAACAAAAATACAGATGATGATAATAGAAATATTCTGGGAATAAATAAGAATAGCGAATGGATTAAGTAATTCAACATAGGGTCTATTATGCATATGAATGCTGTATCCTATGAAGAATTCAGTGTGTTTGATGAAATCCTCTTCGAACTCTCCAAAAAGCAGCTGATTGAGCGGGTAATTCATTCAAAATAATCCGCTGAGAGATATATAATAACCTTTTTATTGAAAATATTTTTATAATTTGGGGTGGATTATATTAGATGTTGTTCCTTTCGATTTGTTTCTTCACGATCGCTACGGAGATTCGCTTTGTGGAGCTTGATCTGCAAAAGACACTTGCAAAGGGGTAGCAATATGATCTAATGAAGCAAGAAGCATACCAACAAAGTGAAATTTACCATCTAAAATCGATTGAAATTGTCTGCCAAGCTGTAACTTGCTATTCTCCTTACATAACGCATCTCATAAACAGCTACCACAAACACTACAACGCTTCCTTAGATATGATTGTAAACAAAAAAGAGATAGATTTATTGATTTGAAAACTACTTTAATTATCTTTTAGGAGGAAGAGGTATCGATATTATCTCAGGTTTCTCACACTGAAGAGTAGTTACTAAAGTATCGTGATTACTCCAACTCAAAGAACGAACAACTTGATCTAGCTGAAACATCTGATACCAACGATAATCTTAGAATTAATGAGGATATTCTCCCTAAAGATTTATCGCTGAATAGCAGCAAATAATTTACTCCATAGAAATATACTTATTCTTCTAAGCCAGCGGAACAAACAACCAAGACATTTCAACCTTAATTAGGATCACCTTCTTCTTAAAATGTCATCTAAAATAGTAGTTAAAATTAGCTAAATTAAGACAAAAATTAAAGAAAAAAATCACCGCTCAATCGTTCAACAGCTGAATAAGAAAAAGAAGAAGGTATTAACAATTTCGGAGAATAGAAACGACCAGTTTCTCAGCATGTCTCTTCAACAGAAGCGAGTGAACTTGGCAGCACGATACAGACAATTAAGATCAACAAAAATAACCCTGCATTCTAAAAGAAGGTGAATTTATTTATTAGAGAATATTTTTAAGATTATTATTCCTTTAAATTCAAAACAGACTCCACAACTAGACTTAGAAACCATTAATTCTTCATCTGTGAGCAACTAAGCTACATAAATCAATGGAGGAAGCTCAAAGATCATACGAGATTCAGCAACACAAGAATAAAATATCAGGAAATCAAGTCCTACAAATTCAGATGATTCTCGGAAGAATTAGGCAATGCGCTCAAAAGAAAACTAAGTTTAACCACAAGAGGCTAAATATTCTTAGAACAATATGAACTAATTTTAAATTTTACGTAACTATGCAGCATGTAATAGAACAAAATTGCAAGGATGTATGTGGTTTAATTCCTTATTTTTTTGTATAACAGAAAATGGTTCACCAAGACAAAGTCAAAGCTAAATTAAGACAATTTTCCAAGGAAAGGGAAGTCCGACATCTCAGCAAGGTTAACCTTAATAATATTCTCCTCAAAGTTAATCTGCTTCTCAGATCTAATTTCCATAATAGCAAGGTACTTTTTCTAGAACATCAATTGATCTTCCTTTCCTTGTTCATTCCGTAATCTTTTTTCTTCTCCAGTTTAATTTCAACAGATGACACCGCAATAATATTTTCAGACTTAATAACTGCAATTACAGTAAAACTAAATTATCTAATAGCAATTGTTGCTTCAACAGTAACAGCAATAACAAGGATAATATTTAAAATAAACTCCAAATAATAAAATATCGTAATCTCAAATATCACCTACAAACTCATAAATTCTAAGCTAATCACAATAAATCATGCCAGGATAGATAGCCTCTTAAGGAATGGCAGGAAAAGGGATGAGTAATAGTGCTATTTAGCTTTAAATACAAAATTCTTAAATTAATTAAAAGGGAATTAGAAACTTTAATGAACCTGATTTCCGTATTCATACCAGTGATCCTCGCTATATTGATGATAGAAGTGGTAGCTCCACGTACAGAAGCACTGGTTAGAATTATGCATCTAGCAAAAGTATACCTTCATCCTCTCCTGATGGTAGATCTCCAAATAGTTCGATTTTAAAAGGATCAAGTAGCCAAAGAAACATTCAAACTACTACCAATTAATAAAAATATCCGCCTTAAATCCAAAAACAACTTGCTTCATAACCACCTGGAAACCCAAAAGTAGCTCCAATACAAGTTTAAACTTTCAAAAATAACAAACTAGGGGAGATGAATCCTTCCCCTAAGCAAGGACATAATTTCTTAAACCAGTTCGATTTTACTAACACCAAAACCCCAGGATTCTCACCTATAAGCTCAAAAGAATTCTCCAATCCTCAAATGATAAATTCCGCAAGAGGGTCTCCTCCAAATGGTTCAAACTCAAAGGGAATACCAAAACTTGACTTCAATCAGATCCCTAACCCCGTAACAATTAAACCAGAGGATAATGTAAGATTCTTTTCAGCTCGAGACAACTCAGCTAAGAAAATAAATAATTTTATTGGAAAAGCAATGAACTGAAAAATGATTAGCCAATTTCAGATTTTTAATCAATTTGAGCTTAATGTTTATATTTTCTTTTTTAACTAATCCTGTACTAACGTGTATTTCTTATTTACTTCATATCTTTAAGCTTATTTTTATATTTTTGTTTGTCTGATGTACTGGATGTAATTCAGATGCATTTCAGAAGAAAAAAAGATAAAATAGATCAATTCTTGAAATTACAATAAATTAACGTTATATAAAATCAAGATAACGAACATTTTCAAAAACTAGTTGCGAAAATGAATAAAAGCCAAACTAAGAATTCCTTTTTCACTAATGCTTAAAGCTGCTTGCTTAGTAGAATAAAACGAGAATGCATGAGTGAGTTATTCCCTAATAAATTCATATGCAAAGTTGTTTTTTTTTAAATTCTGGTGAGAATAAGAGTGGGAGAATCTACTTGCGGAATTACTGGAAGACAGTGATAATTAATTTTTTTACTCGTTTAATTTGAACAGGGAAGAAAGCTAGAAAGGATCAGAGGTGAAGAGTGAGAGAGAGAGAGTCGATTCTCATCAAAGAAAGATTAGCAAAGTGAATCCTGGCAATTATTATTAATTTCCCAAGAAATAAACAAACCACAGCTGAATACTCTTCCATTTACTTTCTCATCTAGTTTAGCCTGAAAGCAGGCAAAAGCCCATCACTATTAGAATATCCTTATCTAAGCAATCATCTCCTGTTAGATCCATGAGCTTTTCAACATTAGCTTCACAAAATGCATAAAACAATCTTTACTCTACTCCTCACAATCAAACACTCTAAGCATCATACTTGCATGCCAATTCAGATGACTTTAATTTAATGAATCAGAACTCGCAAGACAATAGTACAAGTAGTGCGGCTTCTTCCAATGGAAACATAAGCTTATCTAACATTCATCATCAATATGCAAGAGGTAATTGTACAGATTGGGTATTCTGTTATGCTTGAAAAGCATTTCAAACTTTCATTTTCTCCATTAAAAAGAGTTTGAACCTAAGAGCTCACATATTTAGATATTTTGAATAGCTCATACACACTTTAAGCTTTGCAATTGCTCTTAAATATCTAACATTCTTTTATTGGATAGATTTTTAATAAGAAATGGAGGAATATCAAGATCGAAGTCACCACAATAACGATTCTTAATAAGGTAAATAAAATAAGTTTAAAGTGCTTTTTTGGCGACATTCTGCTTTTGCACTCAATCAGGCGAAGAGGAATCATCAGAATTAAGTGAAATAATGGATGAACGATAATTTATTAGAGTCTCCACTGCGCCACCACGTCCTCTCACCGATTTAGAAGAATTCAAACGCAGCTTTGAATTCTCCCTTCTCGAGCAAGCAATACTGACATCCTCCAAACTTATCTAAAAAGACTATCAGAAATTCGATCTAGATTCGATTGAAGGTTAGAAAATATTCAGAAAGTTTCTCTCCATCATCGAGAAATTGATAAAGGTAGAATAATAGCAAATAAATAGATTATGTGGGTTTATTTTAGTTATCATTTTATTAATAATCGCCCCTTCCTTTTTCGTTTCATTTTACTTTTCTAAACTTCTAGCTCGCTGCTCTGTGGCTGCAAACAAAATCAGCTCAAATCAAACTAAAATTAAAAAAATAATATCTATTCATCCTTTTTAGCGTTATGATTTGCTTTAGATTTCACTACTAATTATTGAGGAGAACTTTGATTTAAAATGCTTTAATATTTTTCTTTTGATAAAAGGCTTTTGACTGCACAACTGCATGCCGCGATTATCGGGATAAGTTCTCAAAAGCATACAAGATTCTTTATAAAAATGGAGAGTTATGCTATCTTACTGAAATTCTTGATAGCGCTTAAGAAGGTACAATCATACAAATTAAATTATTAATCTAAGTTCTTCTTAACTCATATTTACATAGGTTTTCCGTATCTCTACGTGAATGGAGAAAAATACATTTTTACTTCGGAAGTATTGGGAGCAGGTCAGAATCTTTTGAATAGTTTTTTTAAGCTGTAACACATCATGCGAAATGCATTTACTCGTACTTGTTAAGAAAATCTTACCATGCCATCTTCCGCAATCAAGAAAGAGATAGCAACTAGCTTAGAGAAATTTGATTTTTATTGGGCAAAATTTGAATAGGTAAATAGAAAAAACATTTGATTTTCATAATATTTTTGGAAAGAGTTTGGTTTTTTTAGTTGAATCGTTATTCTTTTACTAACAATAACTTGCTTTCATTGAATTAGTTGTATGTAATGGAGTTAATGGCAATAGAGACAGAAGCAAGGAGATATGTTTAAAATGCAATCGAAATAGAAAAGGAGTTATCTTCGATTGAAATCAGAGAAAAAATAAAAGGCAGATTCTTTGTTCAAAGTTAAGATTTTATTAGTCTACGGTAGAATCTGTGTAAATACATAGCGAAGATGAATTCAGTTGCAAATATGGAAGGAAAAGGCAGAGACGATCTTGACTTTGAAATATTATGTTAAGCTGAAGGCATTCTTCGTAGAGTCACTAATGAGTAATCTCGTGCTGTAAGAGTCTTAGCTGAAGAAATCAAAACTAATTTTTAAAATCTCAGAAATCTATTCAGAAAGTATGAATAAAACATTGAAATGGTCGATCCTTAGCTCAAGAATAACCACGATCTTGTCTCTGCTCTTCAGACATACGAAACATCCTGGGAGAAAGGTATTCAATTAGTTGAAATCATTTTGCCTTCAATCTCTTTTAGATTGAGTTTTGAGTGATATTTCTGCTTTTGTTCTGATTTGTGTTTTCCTTTCCAAACAGGCAAAAATTATTTTTTAGACGGAAAGAAATGTACCTATTTGATACATTTCTCACACATCATAGAGACCACAGCCAACAAATATATTACCTTTTAAGAGCAACTTGACTGCAGAGATGCTGATATATTCCTTAGCATTCCTTGCTTACTTATCTTGAAGCTTCTAGATAGCGATGATAAGAACATATGTGGATTCTTTTTACCTTAATTGCTTGATGAAAAGAGTAAACTTTTCCCGTTGCTAGCAGGCCTCAAGGAAGACTTCTCGCAATGGAAAGAGTTAAAGAAAAGAAATTATAAATATTACAACATCCTTGAAGGACTATTGCTGAATGTAGACACAATTACTGAAGAACAAGCGGCATAACCACTTGGAGGAAGAAGTAATCTATCGATTGGGAAGATCATCCATAAAATAAAATAATTAGCTATGGAAATGCAGAGACACAATCCCATGGAGTGGAATAGCTTCTTAGACGCTGCTCTCTGCTCCTGAATTTTTCTTCCTCACTATTTCTTCTCCTTCAAATATCTTAAACTTTATAATTACATTCTACTTTCCTTGTCTCTTTTTCATTTCCCCCTCTGCAGGAAAAGCAGCAAAAGTGGGGGGAAATTAATCTTGATAAAATGTATATTCTTGTATTTACTTTTATAAATATTGTATTCTATATAGGAGAACAGCATTCTCTCTTGATATTCTCCCATAATAAATTAATTTTTGGGGTTTTGAAATATGTTCTTAATCTAAGATTAATTAGTCTTTCCATATGAGTTATGCAAGGAGATTATCTGCAAGTCTGATCTTCCTCAGCAAATTAACCCATAATTGTAATAAGAGTTTGTATTTACAATTAATTAGCTTCTCAAATTAAAAAATCAACAATTAAGGTAAAAAAGAATCATAACATACAAGGCATTTGATCCTTTTGAGTAATTTCAAAGTTGAAAATGATGTATTATATTGATAATATTTTTGTTACTTCTATTTTGCATCTTTGAATTAAAATAGACTCACCATGAAGACATTTAAGGGTGAAAGAAAAGTATTATTAAATGGTAAAATAGTGAATTAGATTCAATATTATTGTGAGAGTGATTTAAGTGGGAGAAATTAGTATATTTATCAGAATTCTTCTAAAAGTGAGAGAGAGAGAGAGGTTATCTTTCAAGAAGTTAACAAAAAGAATAAGAAATGGTAAGCCGTTCAACAAATCGGGCTTTGACATTGCCTTGGAAGTAAGAATGTGAAGTATATGAAGAGGAAGATACAGTCAGTGAGTTTTTGACTCAACG
>Ga0302285_10002388_pt1 | contig 10482 bp, 4 predicted proteins | sample III_Fen_E2_2_FD_200455 | JGI IMG/M metagenome (GOLD analysis project Ga0302285, IMG submission 200455) | Peat permafrost microbial communities from Stordalen Mire near Abisko, Sweden - III_Fen_E2_2 | ecosystem: Environmental > Terrestrial > Soil > Wetlands > Permafrost | place: Sweden: Abisko...
ATAGTATTAGATTTAAGGTTAACAAAGATTGGTAGTCAGGCGTGACTACCATTCGCGTTTTATAGAGGTTCCATCCCCGGGAATTTATTTCGTTCGGGATTTGAATTTCTATTCAAAGAAGACATGGAATTATAAAATACAGCGTACGGGTTCAGGATTTATTCCGATCCCGTTTTTTTATGCAGCAACCTATAGTTTGCTAAAGCCGGTATTCTATAAACAAAACTGACGAAGACAAATAAAACCTAGCATTTCAAGTGTTAATAGCCATAAAAAAACAAGCGATTTACGCTTAAAAACAGCCGATAAGATTAAATATATGTTATATAACATACATTTAACATAACTATTTACGAAAATACTTGCATTGAATTTAAAAACGCCGTATCTTTGCATTGTGATTTTTTCATAGTATTAGATTTAAGGTTAACAAAGATTGGTAGTCAGGCGTGACTACCATTCGCGTTTTATAGAGGTTCCATCCCCGGGAATTTATTTCGTTCGGGATTTGAATTTCTATTCAAAGAAGACATGGGATTCTAAAATACAGTGTACGGGTTCAGGATTTATTCCGATCCCGTTTTTTTTATGCAGCAAACTACAGTTGCTAAAGCCGGTATTCAATAAACAAAACTGACCAAGACAAATAAAATCTGCATCTCAAGTGTTAACAGGCATAAAAAACAAGCGATTTATGCTCTAAAACATACGATAAAATTAAATATATGTTATATAACACATTATTAACACAATTATTTACGAAAACAGTTGCATTGGATTTAAAAACGCCGTATCTTTGCATCGTGATTTTTTCATAGTATTAGATTTAAGGTTAACAAAGATTGGTAGTCAGGCGTGACTACCATTCGCGTTTTATAGAGGTTCCATCCCGCAGAATTTATTTCGTTCGGGATTTGTATCTCTAATCAAAGAATACATGAAATTCTAAAATACATCGTACGGGTTCAGGATTTATTCCGATCCTGTTTTTTATGCCACTACCTGTAGTTTGCTAAAGCCGGTATTCTATAAACAAAACTGACGATGACAAATAAAACCTAGCATTTCAAGTGTTAACAGCCATAAAAAGCAAGCGATTTAAGCTCAAAAACAGACGATAAGATTAAATATATGTTATATAACATACATTTAACATAACTATTTACGAAAATACTTGCATTGAATTTAAAAACGCCGTATCTTTGCATCGTGATTTTTTCATAGTATTAGATTTAAGGTTAACAAAGATTGGTAGTCAGGCGTGACTACCATTCGCGTTTTATAGAGGTTCGTACATGAAATATCAATCAATCACAATTTTAATTTTTCATTCCAACTGAAAATAAGACATTACAACATACGAAGCGGGTACCTGATTCATTCAGACACCCGCATTTTTTTTGCTTTAAACTTTCTTTTGACTACTTTTGACATAAAATAAATACCGATATGAAAAATAAAAATGTTCAGACTGAAATTGACGCCTGTTATTTATACCGCAAATTAGCAGAGCATGAATCAGATGAAACTGTTGCCAATGTATTTCGCCAAATGAGCGAAATAGAGCAGGGTCATGCCGAAGCCTTTGCACGGATTGTTAACATTCCCACCGAAGGTCTGATCCGTCCATCCTGGAGAGCAAAAACCATGAACCTGATCGGAATAATATTCGGATACGATCAGGTTTTGAATTCTTTAATGGATACTGAAAAAAGCCTTTCGAATGCCATTATCTCGACTAAAGAAAAAAATAAACTGGCCATCACCGGCAATGAAACCAACCATGTAAAAATACTTTGGTCAATACTGGAGAACGAACAAAAAATAAACGGTCCTCAACTTGCAAAATTCGAATCACGCCACCGTACAGGAGGAGGTAACGCGATACGTGCAGCCGTATTAGGAGGCAACGATGGGTTGGTATCGGTTTTTAGTCTGGTCATGGGGATTGCAGGAGCAACAGGTGGTAATCATGCCGTGCTGCTGGCAGGGATCGCAGGTTTACTGGCAGGTGCATTATCCATGGCACTGGGAGAATGGATTTCGGTTAAAAGTTCGCAGGAGCTGTATGAAAATCAAATGTCTATCGAGATGGATGAAATTGAAAACAATCCCGAAGGTGAAATAAAAGAACTGGTCCTGATTTATATGGCAAAAGGCATACCCGAAGCACATGCCAGAGAAATGGCAGAAGAAATTATGAAAGATAAATTCCATGCGCATGAGGTATTAGTGAAAGAAGAACTCGGCATTAATCCGGAAGAATTGAAAGGCTCTGCAGTTGAAGCCGCAGTATATTCATTTTTAATGTTCACCGTAGGAGGAATCATACCTGTAATACCGTTTATATTCCTAACAGGATTCCATGCTATCCTGCTGAGTATTGCGCTAAGCACAATCGGATTATTTCTGATTGGAGGAGCCATCACCCTGTTTACTGGAAAAAACCTCTGGTATTCCGGCTTCCGCCAGGTGATTTTCGGATTGATTGCAGCAGCTATTACTTTCGGAATCGGCAGAATAATTGGCGTTGCAATTGCATAACCTGAATTTAAAGAAAGCAATGAACTACTAGTCTATTTGTATTAACATCAAAAAGAGTACCATATCGAACAATTAATACTATGAATTGTTAATTGTTTTACAATATCGATGCTCTATTTAATTCTTTAATATTAAACTTAAAACTAGTAGTAAAATGAAAAAGGAACTATTATTTGCATTTGTAGGTGTATTAATTTTAGTAGGATGTAGCCATACAAAACCCATTAAAACAATTGAAAATTTAAAAGCCGGTATAAAAGGAGAAGCTACTGCAAGTGCCAAATATGCTGCATTTGCCGAAAAGGCCAAAGCAGAAGGCCATGATACCATTGCGAAACTATTTGATGCTGCATCGATATCTGAAGGGATACATGCCGCCAATCATCGTAAAGTATTGGCAAACCTAGGGGAGAAGATGGAAGATTTCAAGCCGGAATTTGAAGTAAAGACAACAAAAAAAAATCTTCAGTCGGTATTAGATGGTGAAACGTATGAAACAAAAACCATGTATCCTCAGTTTTTAAAAGATGCCAGAACCGAGAAAGTAAAGAAAGCTACAAAATCATTTACCTGGGCATTTGATACCGAACTAAAGCATTTGGAATTCTACAAAAAGGCATTGTCAGCATTAGATTCTAAAACAGAAAAGACTCTTCCTTTCGTGTATGCAGTTTGTCCTGTATGCGGGAACACCTATGAATATGCAACAGTTGATGATCAATGCACATTCTGTGGGACTTCCAAGGATAGATTTATAAATATTTAATCAAATGAAGGGGTTCACGCCCCTTTGTTTATTTTCAACAGTTAATTCCCTGCTATATTCTTTTGAAAGACTTCCATTCCCTTTTGATGTATCTCTTTATTTCAGGAATGATCTAATCCATTTAACAGAAGAGTCTTATCTTATTAACAGAATCTTCAAACGTTCACCTTACCTCAAGATATTTCGAACCGGAAGTATATAAAACCTTTCATCTTGTCAAATAGAATCATGAAAATTATGATCAATTCATATTTTATATTCAAAACCTAATTTTTGTTTTTTGCTCTATTATGTAACTCCTTTATAAATACTTGAATTTCTATATTTTAAAATGTTACTTCATTGGGGCTTTTTGTGTTCGAATTGAAGGAATACTACTTAACTCTTTACAAAGTATTTCTAATCAGGAACAGAGAATAGTATTATTCAGTACTTCAAAGTCATTTATCTTGATGTTCGTGGGGAATTAGTAGAAAACCGGACACCACACGCCTAAACCTTATTTCCCTAATTTTACAAACAACCAACGATATAATAGATATAAAAAAAAGAATCCATGAAACTAATCATGAATTCTTCTAAGTTGCCGAATTCGACGGAAACGAGCTAGTATAAAAAGAAAAGAATCCATGAAACTAATCATGAATTCTTCTAAGTTGCGGAGGCTCGACTCGAACGAACGACCTTTGGGTTATGAGCCCAACGAGCTACCACTGCTCCACTCCGCGATATATTTTTAAATTAAGTATAACTTAATCTGTATAATCAGTTGGAAAAAATATCGTCTAGAAAAAAATCCATTAGCCCGTTGAGCTATACTGACTCATTCCGCGATATTTTGTAGGTGCAAAAGTACTCTTTTATTTTGAATAATCAAACTTATGGCTGTTTTTTTTGTCTTTTAGTCAGTAACACGCGGTATAATTTTGATTTTAAGTCTATTCGATCTCTAAATTTTTTATCGAATTCCACAAAGTTCAATACAAAAAGCCAGATTCTGTAGAATTCTGTCATTTTGAAACAGAAAGAAAGATTGTTTTACAACATTTTTGGGTGCATTCTATGTTCTGGTTCCTTTTTTTATATGTTTGTAATAAAAAAAATGCTATATTTGCACCTCGTTAAAAAAATCAAAATAATTAATGTCTTATTTTAAATAATTTTTTCCATGCAAAACAAAGGACTTGTCAGACTTTTTGCAATAGCACTAACTTTAGTGTGTATCTTTTATCTATCATTTAGTGTTGTAACCAATTCTTACAACAAAAAGGCAAAAGAATATGCCCTCGGAGATAAAATGAAAGAGTTCAATTATTTGGATTCTATTGCTAGCGAAAAAGTGTGGTTAGGCTACACGCTAAAAGAATGTCGCGAAAAAGAAATTAACCTGGGTCTTGACTTAAAAGGGGGTATGAATGTAACGCTTGAAGTATCGGTATCCGATATTATCCGTTCTTTATCCGATTTTAACACCAACCCAAACTTCAATCGGGCATTAGCTCTTGCCACAGAACGTCAGAAGACGAACAGTCAGGTATCTTACATTGATTTGTTTGTTCAGGCATACACTGAACTCGATCCTCAGGCTAAACTGGCTACCATTTTCAGTACTTTCGAGTTGAAAGACAAAATTTTATTGACTACCTCGAATGCCGAAGTCATTAAAGTGTTGAGAACCGAAGTAGAGGGTGCCATCGCCAATTCATTTAATGTATTGCGTCAACGTATCGACCGTTTTGGAGTAGTTCAACCGAACATTCAAAAACTGGGAAATGGACGTATCCTGATTGAACTGCCGGGTATTAAAGAACCTGAACGTGTCCGTAAATTGCTGCAGGGTTCAGCAAATCTTGAATTCTGGGAAACATACGATTTAAATGAGATTATCAATAACATCGGTGAAGCGAATAAAGTATTGGCGACATTGCAAAGAACAGGCAGTGCTACCACGACTGCAGTCAAAGATTCAACAGTAGCTACTACTGAAGTCAAAAAGGCTAAGTCAATCTCGAACGTCGACAGTTTAAAAGCTGCATTATCAAAGAAGAGTGCAACGACTACCGACTCAACGAAAGTAAGCGATAAGAGCCGCAAAGAAAATCCTTTGTTTGCAGTACTTCAAATAAATGCACAGGGCGGTCAGGTTTCACGTGGTCCGGTTGTTGGTTTATCACAAAGCAGGGATACTGCGCAGGTGAATGCTTATTTAGCCACTAAACAGGTGAAAGAATTATTACCCCGTGATCTTGGTTTTAGATGGGGTGTAAAAGCGATTGACAAAAAAGGTGAAATCTTCCAGTTATATGCCATCAAAATTACAAACCGCGACGGACGTGCTCCTCTTGCCGGTGATGTAATCACAGATGCCCGTGCCGACTTTAGTCAAACTTCGGCTTATGCCAACGTAAGTATGTCAATGAATGCTGAAGGTTCTAAAACCTGGGCACGTATGACGAAAGACAATATTGGAAAATCAATTGCCATTGTATTGGATGGATATGTTTATTCAGCCCCTACCGTAAATGCAGAAATTGCAGGTGGTAGTTCTCAGATCACCGGTAACTTCACGGTAGAAGAAGCAAAGGATTTAGCCAACACCTTGAAGTCGGGTAAAATGCCTGCTCCTGCACGTATTGTACAGGAAGATATCGTAGGTCCATCCCTGGGTCAGGCTGCTATTAATAATGGTATGTGGTCGTTTATCATTGCATTCTTACTGGTTCTTGTATATATGGTTCTTTATTACGGACTGATACCCGGACTTATTGCTGATATCGCGTTGTTTGCCAACGTATTCTTCCTGATCGGTATTCTGGCTTCCTTTGGCTCAGTGCTTACATTGCCTGGAATAGCGGGTATTGTACTTACCATGGGTATGGCGGTTGATGCCAACGTACTGATCTACGAACGTATCCGCGAAGAAATGCGGCATGGTAAAAACATGCGGGCTTCGATCACCGAAGGTTTCAAACATGCTTTGAATGCAATTATTGACTCCAATGTAACTACACTGATCACAGGTATCGTTCTTGTAATCTTCGGTCAGGGTCCTATTAAAGGATTTGGAGTAACATTAAGCTTCGGTATATTAACGACATTTATCACTGCTGTATTCCTGACACGGTATATGGTCGAATCATATGCTTCCCGTGAAACTGCCAAAGAATTACCATTCCATACTAAAATATCGGAACACTTCCTGCAAAACACGCATATCGATTTTATGAAAATCCGTAAAACGATGTACATCCTTTCAGGGATTATGTTCTTAATAAGCTTTATATCTTTCGGAACCCGTGGATTTAGTTTAGGTATTGATTTTACCGGTGGTCGTAATTATGTGGTTAACTTTGAAAAACCCGTAAAAACTGAAGATGTCAAGAAATTATTGAAAGATGCATTTGAAGGTGATTCACCTCAGGTTATTACTATTGGTAGTGACAATCAGGTTCGTATTTCAACTAAATATAAGATTCAGGAAAACGGTACAAATGTCGATAATGAAATCGAATCGAAATTGTATACCAGTCTGAAACCAATGCTGAACAATGGTACAACCGAAGCTCAGTTTATAAAGGAAAATATCAAGAGTTCTTCGAAAGTAGGGCCTACCATTGCTGATGACATTAAAAGGGCAGCTATCTGGGCTGTATTGTTTGCAATCATTGGTATTGGACTTTACATCATGATCCGTTTCCGCGAATGGGGATATACCCTGGGTGCCGTTGTTTCACTGGCACATGATGTGGTTATTACCATGGGACTGTTTTCATTATTCTACGGATTCCTTCCATTCTCCATGGAGATTGACCAGTCGTTTATTGCCGCCATTCTGACAGTACTTGGATACTCCATCAATGATACGGTAATCAACTACGACAGGATCCGTGAAAATGTGGGTCTGTTCCCGAAACGCGACAGGGTAACTATTATCAATGACTCCGTAAATCAAATGTTAGGACGTACCTTCAGTACAACATTTACGGTAATCATTACATTGCTTGCCATGTTTATTTTCGGTGGTGATTCTATCCGTGGATTTATCTTTGCCATGTTGTTTGGTATCTTTATCGGAACTTATTCTTCTGTATTTATTGCCTCTCCGATCACAGTAGAGATGGATAAATTGGTAAAAAGAAAAAAGAAGAAAGAAGAAGCTTTAATTATCAAGAAATAATTCATAGAAATACGTTTTATAAAAGCCCGAAAAGCCTTACTGAAATTTCAGTAAGGCTTTTCTTTTTTGATCCCTATCTACCGGGATAGCCCGTCGTTGATCAGATAAGCATTAAATTATTTTGTTATGTCGCAGAACTTTCCGTAATTTGTAAACGGAACCCTTAAATGAATAAACTTAACACCCGAATAACAGTTATGAATGTATTTGCAAAAAAGAATTTACTTTCATTCCTTATCTTACTTTCGATCGCCCTTCCTACCTTTTGCCAGGAATTCACACCGGTTGTCAACCAATTCACAAAGAACGATTATCACGCTTCCAATCAAAACTGGGCAGTTGGTCAGGGGAAAGACGGCATCATGTATTTTGGCAATAACCGCGGGCTACTCGAATTTGATGGCACGTTATGGCAAATTCATCATGTTGCAGGCAATAAAACGGTACGATCACTTTATATTGGCAAAGGGGGCCGTATCTACACCGGATCGTTTGAAGAATTCGGGTACTTCGAAAAAAACGGTACCGGACAATTGTTGTACAAATCGCTCTCTGCAACCCTCAGGCAATACAAAATGCAGAATGATGAGATCTGGAATATCCTCGACCTGAACGGTACCCTTATTTTTCAATCGTTTACCTCCTATTTCACATACAAAGACGGTATTGTAAAAGGGTTCCGTTGTCCGTATACTTTCCTTTTTTTTAATATCTACAAGCAGAAAATATATACCCATACCGACCAGTACGGTTTCAGCTCCCTGAATCTGGCCACAAACACTTTTATACCTGTAAAAAACAACCTGCTGAAAAGCCCGGTAATATCCGTATTACCCTACGACCGGTTGCGGGCATTGCTGGTTACCCGCTCGGGAGGGCTGTTTCTGTTCGACGGGATAAGTGTCACCCGCTTTGTCACCGAAGCGGATAATGAAATCATGAAGGGGGAAATCAACCGGGCCGTCATATCACCCAACGGCACCATTGTCCTGGGCACCATTCTGAACGGAGCTACAGCCATCAGCCACACCGGTCAAAAATTATGGACCCTGAACACTTCCAATGTATTGCAAAACAATACGGTGCTCGGGATGTTTTGCGATCGCGACAACAACCTGTGGCTGTCACTGGATAAAGGCATTTCCCTGGTGCAATTGAATTCCTCCATCCGCTACATTCACTCTTTCAGCCCATCCATTGGAGCTATTTATTCGCTGTCGTATCAGGAGCCCAACCTGTTTATCGGGACTAACCAGGGGCTCTATAAAGCCGAAATAAGCCCGGACAAAAAAAGTATCCGTAACCTTCAGCTAGAACCTAAGATCAAAGGACAGGTATGGAGCGTTAGCCGGTTTGATAACCAGCTGATATGCGGGAATAACGAAGAGACCTATGATGTTTCAAAGATCGGAACCAGTATCCTTTCGTCTGTAAAAGGAGGGATCTGTATCAAACAGGGGATCATTCACGGAAAAGAAGTACTGGTACAGGGCACCTATACACAACTCTGCATCTATGAAAAGGTGAACGGCATATGGAAATTCAGCCATGTCATTGATAATTTCGTTAATCCGATCCGGTATATCGAAATCGATTATACAGGGACTATCTGGGCCAGCCATTTACATCAGGGACTCTATGCCATTCAGCTGACACCCGATTTACGGAAAATAGAACACATTACCACCTTTAATTCCCTGGATAAGAAACACCGGTACCCAATCAATGTGTTCTCCATCAACAACAGGGTGGTTTTTACCGACAACACTGCTTTTTATACCTATGATGACATCCAAAAGAAAATTATTCCTTATAACGAATTAAATAAGAGCCTGGGGTATTTTGCTCATGCTTACCGGGTGTGTCATTTCAAATCGGACTTATACTGGTTTATCCTGGATGGAGAAGCTGCCCTGGTTCAAGTGAAAGCCGGCGCGATCCGGTTGTTGGATGTGGTTCAGTATGCCTTGTTCCTGAATCAAACGGTCGATGAATACCAGAATATCGTTCCGGTATCCGACCATGAATGTGTGTTTACACTCGAAAACGGACTGGCACTCTACCATACCGACAACTTACGTTCCCAAAAGATCCATACATCATTGCAGTTTAAATCCATTCAAACCACGGATGCCGAATCTAGAGTAACCGTTTCCCTTCCCCTATCCACCGAATCGGGATCGTCAACACCATTCCGACTCAACAATGTCATTTTCACCGTCTTTTTCCCACAATACAACAACCTGAACAACATCTGTTACCGATACAAACTAGATGGGCTGGACAAGGTTTGGAGTGCTAATACGGTTTCGTCGCAAAAAGTCTACAATTATTTACCTCCGGGCGAGTATACCCTTAACGTGGAAGTCATGACCAAAAGCGGCATCAAGCTTTCGGAAACCGGCTATACCTTTGAAGTGCGACCTCCCTTCTATCTGAGTATGATTGCAAAATTCCTTTACCTGCTGCTTATTCTTTTTCTGGGGATTGTTATTTACCGATACTACCTTCGCCTGATCCGCATCAAAAAGGAAAAGGTCCTGACAGAACAGGAAGAAATCCGCCGGAAAGAAATAGGTAAACGCGAACAACAGATTATCACCCTCGAAAATGAAAAGCTGGAATCGGAACTTACCGTAAAAAGTAAAGAACTAGCCGTCTCCACCATGACCCTTATCAAGAAAAATGAAATTCTGGTCACCATCAAAGAAGAAGTCATCAACCAGAAGGATGCTCTAGGCTCTCAATATCCAAACAAGTACTACGACAAGCTGATCCGGTTGCTCGATGAAAACCTTTCCTCGGAAGACGACTGGGCGATATTCCAGACCAACTTCGACCGCATTCATGAGAATTTCTTCCGCAACCTGCACACCCGTTTTGCCGAACTTACCTCAAACGATCTGCGGTTTTGTGCCTACCTGCGGCTGAACCTATCCAGCAAAGACATCGCCCATCTGATGAATATCTCCCTCAAAGGGGTGGAAGTCGGCCG
>Ga0302285_10002391_pt1 | contig 10477 bp, 8 predicted proteins | sample III_Fen_E2_2_FD_200455 | JGI IMG/M metagenome (GOLD analysis project Ga0302285, IMG submission 200455) | Peat permafrost microbial communities from Stordalen Mire near Abisko, Sweden - III_Fen_E2_2 | ecosystem: Environmental > Terrestrial > Soil > Wetlands > Permafrost | place: Sweden: Abisko...
AGAATGAAAAGCGCGTCTGCTTCAATTAGATTATCAATTGCCTTGGGGTGAAAAAACAGAACACCAAGAAACATTTTTGAGATTTGCAGATACAAATATAAATTTATTATTTTACGGAGCTTTGTAAATGATCATCTTCTTATCCAAGTGACAAGAAGAATCTGTTATTCATGACATTCACTTAGTTCTGGAAAGTACGATTGAACTCTGCTAACGTGTGCTTGTTGTTTAGGTAGAACTATCTGAGTTGTAAGAACACCCAGCCAGTTAAATATGAATCAAATCCAGCTTCATGGAATTTCTTGCCATTTCCTGGAATATCCCAATCGTAGTCTTCGCAGCCAGTTGCTAGTTTCACTGAAACTGTCCTGAACGTAGCTAGATCCTTGTAAATGAACTCCTTGATGTTCTCTAGGGAAGTACTTTTCTCTCCTGCTCCCATGGAGTCACGTAGAAAAGCATTAGCCATCGCTTTAGAGTCGAAGATAAGAGGTAAAAATCGATTTAAAGTTTCTTTATAACTCGGTTGTTTTCCGCTTGATTTTCCATCTTCGTCATCGTCATCTTCATTATTGCTAGTACTGCTCGGGGCATTACTGCTTGAGAACTGCTTTGACAATGGGCTGATGAAGGAATTATACAAAAACAGAAGATCCATGTAGCAATTATGTCCAACGACGGGAACACCTCGCTTGCTGATTAATTCGAAAACCTCCGTGAATCCTGCTGCAGCGTGAATTCTCTGGATGATCTCTGTTTTCTCGTTTGGTCGGAGTTTCTAATGTTATTCGATGTTGGTTATCAAGGCTCTTTGAGTATCTCTGTCTAGATAGGTGATACCTGAGAAGAGGGAAACAAAAAGAAAAAGAAAAATTATTTTAGTTGTTAATTATTTATTTAATATGATTGTTCTAGCAAGATCAAAACTTACCTTATTTGATCCACAAATCAAAATCCATTCCATGTTCTGCATTGAACCGTATTGCGCCTGATTCAAGGACGAATTCGGGTACGAATGTAGTGCCTTCTATTTTTCGCTAGATAATGAATGCATTGAATGGATGACAGACGTAAGCATTGTCTCCTTCTTTGTAGAAAACACTGATTCCTACTTGAATGAGGCAATATTTTCTAGCCACATTCGCGCACTAATTTAAAAAAAAATAACATAACAAAATGGAATAAATTGAAAAGAAAAAAGTAAAAATATTAGAGAAAATCTTTGGAGTACTTTCTCGTATCGTTCGAAGGGCATATCATTGAAGGATTCTTTCTCCTGTGTTCTGATTCCAGACATCTCGAAATCGAACGCGATAAACTCCGTCTACATCAGGAAATTATCATCATTCAACATCAATATCTTTTCATCTAGGCTTTGTGTTATTTTTGTGGTTAGGTTAGTTTAGCAATTCAAGCAACCTTAGGTGAGGAGATAATGTTTCTGAAGGCTTCAAAACCTTCCTTGTAATTTTTCTGTGATATTTGCATTGCTAAAATCGATTGTTCAACTATTCCTTTGGAATTCTTTCTGTGTTACTTTCTGTTACAAATTCTTTGCTAGCTATAATAATAATCAAGAATAGATACTTCTTTGATTAAAGTTCCTACCTACTTTAAGAAGCGAGTAATAGCAAATCCCACAAAAGAAGAAAAAATAATATCAAGACTATCTGTGCAAATGATTTTATTTAAAAAAATAACAAATTAATTAATATCAAGAATTTTGAAGCCTTTTAAGATTTATTGTATAGGAAGATACAAGCAACTACATTTCCATGCTACATCACACGCACAGCTACAAAGAAATAACAAATACTTCGACAAAGTATGGCGTACTCTACTCTTGGCATATATTTTTCTCACTTATCAAATATAATTTAACTTGTTTGCACATTGATTGATTGTTTAATTATTAGTAATCAATATATTTCTATTCTCCCTCCAAAAGATCATTGGTTTCATTTGATATTATTCTAAAAAAAGAAATACATCGAATTATCTATAATTTCACTTCAAATTCCATTTTTTAGAAGCTCTGAAACAAAAACAAAGAAACCATTTGAATGAGAAAGAATCTAAATGACATATTGATATCTCTGTCCTCGGATAGTTGAAATTATTATAATAATAATAAACAATATTAATTTACCAAATAAACTTGAAGTATTTCACATAATATTGTAATTAAATTGTCAACAAAATAGCAACATAAGAATAGATGAGTGTTTGCAACTTATTATACACTAGTACTCCTTAATCTTTAAAGAACCGTCTCAGCCATAACAGCATCAGCAACCCTTTAAACAGATCTTCCATTGTTTAAAAATATAATTTATCCAGCTAATCCTGCTCTGAAAAATTCTCCTAGCCTTGTTTAAACCACCCAGAACAAGATTCTAATTCGCAGTATTTCTCAACTATCCCAACTAATATTATCGGAAACAGCATCATCATTACGAGCAACAGCAAAATACTACCATATCAACAGTACCTGAAGCTACAAAAATAATTATAATAACACAATGACTTATATATTTACCTTTCTAAATTCCTTAAGCAGTCGACTTATTAAGAATAAATAACATTACCTTCATTATCGTTAAGGAATATAGAATATAGCAATTTCAATAGCAATTCAGATGCAGGGATATAAAATGAAGAAGAAAGAAAGAAACTTAAATCACTTTCCACAGCTCTCAAAGGTAATTTTGAGACGACAGAATCGGATCGATTCTAGGAATAAACAGACATGCATTAATTCCCAAGTTATAATACTCAAGTCAGCGTGGAAGATAGCTTTGCATTCGATCACTAGAGTAGAAACTATCTTCAATATGCAATGTCTAATGATAGTTTTACTCATTCAAGGTAATATCTAACTAGCTAATCTAGCTAGGATAATACAAGAACTAACCATAATTCAACTAAGAACATCCACCCCAAGAGGCGAAGTAAGCATAAATCGCAACTACTAGGCTATTTTCGAAGAAAGTTCTATTCTGACTTATCAACTGCCAAAATAGTCTTCCCAGTCATCTACATCATATACATCCTCATATGCATTCTCTTTGGATCGCATCTACCCGCCTTAGTGTCACAGTTAAAACCAGTAAGTTTCTTGTTCCTCGCTCTTGCCACCAAGATCTTCTTTATTGCCAATAAAAAAGAAAGCAGGAGAGGATTTTCCACTTTATTTTGCTTGTGCTTTCTAATTGACTACCTTGCTACTCATTTCTACCTTTACGAACTCATAAATCTATTCTTCGCTAACCATATTCATTACGATAACAGATTAGATATTTCTTTATCCTTTCGTATGAGTATCGGAATCATCTGTACGTGCATTTCCTTCATGACAAGGAAGATAAAGATTAGCCATTTATTATTAAATAAGGGTTTGACTAACTCGAAGGTAATATTCATTTCAGTTTAATAGTAGAAGAATTGTTTAATGAAAAACTCCAAGCTAGCTCTTCTTAGTGTGGTAACTGGAGTGCTAATATCTGCGATCTCAGAAGGGTACATGGCCATAAGTAGTTAATCCTAAAATGAGATTGAATCATCTTATTCAGCAGTGGCTAGATCAATTTCTGCTTTTTTTGGTTGCAACCCACATAATTAAGAACTCGTTTGCTCATTTCCTTGGTTGGTCTCATTAATTTACTTGTTTGCACTCTCTCAAGTAGTTCTTTTCTCTTTGGCGACTTAGATCATCATAAACTTGAAAGTAAAGCGTTATTTGGAGTTTTCTTAGAGAGGTCGATAATGAATAATATAAAACCTCTGGATTTGAAAACTCATAGGGATATTTCTCACACGCTTCTCAGATAAAACTACTCTAGTACTATTTTAGATCATGATGAAACAGTATAAAAGAGAATAATTACTAGGTAATCATTGTTAACTGTACTTCTTATAAGATTTTTATGGATGCAGATGATTTCTTATTCTATCTAAGCAAGTACGCATAATAACCCAAAAGCCTTTAAAATTCCCCTTGAAAAAAGTTCAAAAGTTTTAATCAAAAACCTGAATTAGTGGATGACATGAAGAGAAGATTAGTTATGTTTGCTTCAAAAATTTGTGCGAGAATAAGCGCAATTTTATATTCTCTCTTGTTTTCATTCTTTTTGTTTTGTATTTTCATTAAAATTATCCCTATTGACTTTTCTTCAAAAGAATTGGCTTTAATCATTGAGTTCATATCGTCTAGCGTTGTATGTTTGCTATGCTGTTCATCATATTTTTAGAATAAATATGAAATATTCTAAAAATTAATTGTACTGAATAAGATAGATTAACTAAATAAGATATTTGAAGAAAAAAAACAGTTTTATTGAATAGTAAATATTTTTTCATGCATCATTTTTTTTAAACTCAATAAACAGTTTAATGACATAAGAGTGCATGATGCAAAGATGTGAATATATCTTATCGCTATTCATGAGAGGTATTATTATTATTATTTTCATAACATAATTAATTTTTTCAATCAATATTTTTAAATCTATTAATAGTCTCTTTTTAATATTATGTTCATATTTGGGAATCTTTAAGGACAACAGACTATTCACAATACATTAGAGAGAGATATTTCTTTTATTAAATCTATCTTCACATATAAAAAAAAACTTTGATTTATATTTTGTTTGAAAAACCATACCCTGCATGGGGAATATAAATCATTTAATCAAGAAAACATTTCAAAAAAAAAGTCCATTCTTGTTCTTTTAATCACTTTTAAACTAAAAATGACAAGAAGTAACTCCATAAAATAATCATTTACTCCTGACAGCAGCAGTTACACTAGTGAAACTCCAAATAAGATTAAAAAAATATAAAAACCAAAAAAATAATAAAAACCAAAAAAACTATGCTGCCCTGAGTGCTACGGGACATCGAAACACAAACGAAGGTGTACTTAATTTGAAGAAAAGAAAAAGAAAAACCGACGCAAAATAAGCGAAATAAAAGATATACTACCGTTTGTGTGTCCTGTTTGCTTGAAGAAAAATATCAGATTGGGCAAAATAAAAACAAAAGAGGAATTGTTTAATAAAGAGGGCTATCTAACAAAAGATGCATTGACAATTCTGAAAGGATATCTAACACCAGAGGCAGTGTATACTCATATGAATTCAAAAAATGGCCAATGCCCAATGAAAAAGTCACCAGGAAAATATGGTTCTGCTATTTGTTTAGATACAAAGGAGGAAAAGGAGAGAGATGAGGAGCTTAAAAAGGAGTTTTATTGTGAAAAATGCAATAAATATCTATGTAATAAAGACTCCCATCTCTCCTGTAAAAAAAAGAAAAAAGAATAAAAATCATAGAGCAAGAAGACTCCCAAATAGCGAAGCCCTAAATGTGTGTTTAACTTGGAAGAGTTTAGGGACTTTTAACCTGAAAATAACGCTGAAGATAGCTAGGAAATACTGATGGTAAGAGAATTTACAAAAATAATTTTTGTTGTTGAGTGGAAGGAATTAATTGGGAGAAATACTCTGAGAAAGCCTTTTTTAAAGGGAAGTAATTTTATAAAAAAATATTATTGAAATTTCAAATGAATAGAATATGCTCACAACAACAAAAAGTATGCTATCGAATTGTTTGATGGAATATTGGTAGAATTGAATAATAAATAATCAGGAATTAAAAGCGAAAAAGCAAGGCAAATGATTTACAGACTAGATTTTCAATTAATATCATTATCAACTTTTTTGGTTATTATTGTTTGTTGCTGTTGACTAATTTTTACTATTTTTGTTATGAATAAATTTAAGGCACTAGAAGGAAAAGCATTCGCACTGGCAGTGTACAAATATAGTGAATTCATCCAAGCCAAAGAAATCTCGAAGTGGATTGCGAAAAGCAATGAGGAATAAATATCACTTGATAGTAGTGTAATGAACGAAATCTAAGAAGAAGAAGAGATTCTTAGCATTCCTGCAGAGGAGATCAAAGAAGTTAAAATACTCTCGAAATTGTGGGTTTAGGATCAAAAAAAACCAATCACAAAAATAATTCTCAAATAACTTGCCCTAAATTAACTAATGAGCTGAGTCAAAGTTAAAAGAATAAAATGTTAATTGTTATATTATTATGCACTTTTAAGAAAACCCATTGATTCATTGTGTATTCTTCGATTCTGATTTGTAGCAATCTTAAAAAGTTACATATTTTGATTAATTCTTAGTTTTTTTTGAAGAAAACAAACAAACCAACAATTAGATCTCTGTGCAAATCCTTTTAATCTCGGATTATTTTTATGCCAAAATCAATGATAGCAGATATGTTAACATCTCAAGGGAACTATTCAGAAATTTATTGGTTAATAATTCGAACTGCATCAGGGGTTGATGACTCTGCTGTGCTGCTACCTATTAAAAATCATATTCGATCACAATAGATTTTATATTATTTTTCTCTTTTAACATTTTTTATTAATTTTTCATATTAGTTTTTCTTTTTTCCACAGAGATTCTGGGAAAATAGTTTTGTCTGTGGAATTAGAAGGAACTAGAAATGCATTATTATTGTTTAACACATATCTCCAATAATGAGTTCTCTCAATTAGTCTTGAGGTTCATTCTTAAAGAGAGGAAATAATAAAAAATTCAAATACTTCTTCAAAATGTTATTACTATTTTGTAAAAAATGTTATGAGATCATATTTTGATTAAAAGTTCGCATAACTGAATGGGTTTCAAAAGAGAAGAGACTAAGGAGGAGATGAAAACTGTTATTGTTTTGAATTATTTTTATGGAAAAAATAGCCATGTTTTGAGAACCAAGTAGACGCAGTAAAGAATCATGGATTGATGAGAGGGGGAGGATTTATTAATTAAGAAAAGAGTGCCTGGAGGATTGAGGGGAAAGGGCTTTTAGTGGATTTAATTATTTCTCCTCAAACTAGTTGAATCAAGGGAAATGTGGTTAATGATTTGATTAAGTGTTTTGGGAGATAATTTGTTGCAAAGATCTAGAGAAATCTTAAGTTAAATAGATGATTTTTTTCATAAGATTGGTGGATAACTTGATGTATTTATTTGAATCTTAAGAAAATAATTAAGTAAAACTTTTTAGAAAGCTACAAGATAGTACTAACAGATTCATCGATGGATCCATTGAAGAACATACAAGAAGAACAACAACATAGATAGGAAGAAACATAATTACAAGGAGACCGAATAGTATTAAAAGATAGTAATTAAGAAAAAGAGGATAACGAAAAGGAATAGAAATTGTCATTGGAGATTGCAAACACTAAGGTAGAAGGAGAAGGTCAGAACAATAAGAAAAAGGAGGGAAAAAACAACAAGAAGCATTGGGATAAAAGTGAGAAGAAAGGCAAAAAATATTCTAAAGAAGGATAGAAAAAGAGAACAAAAGAAATAGAGGAAGAAGTGGAGGAGGAGAAGGAAGAAGTTGGAGAAGAAGAAGAGAGACATTTAGAAGCAGGCGAAGAAAAAGGAGAAAATAGCAATCACGAGGGCATATCTGGTGAGGAAAAGAAGAGCAAATCTAAGACTAAAGTTGATTTCAAGGAGCTCAACTCGATTTGTAAAAAATATATATTTTTGAAGTTCAGAAAGCTCTTTACTTCTTGAAAATGCATGGTTGATTTAATGGAAATATTCTACATAAAAACACAGTTGACAGCGATTCCGAAGAGACCATAACGTAAGGACTGATTTATCTCAAAGAGTTTATCACCAAACATAAACCAACTCTCTAGGTTAGCTAGTTTTTTATCAAATAAAAATCGTATTATGTTCTTTTGCCTAAATTAATTGATGATAAAACTAAAAAAGGATATTACTGATTGGTTCCAAGAGTATTTCTGCATCGACAACCCTGAAGGTTCATTAACTAAAACTGCTATTATCGAAAAAGCTATCTTGAATATGTTCACGATTTTGAAGTGTTTCGCGCAGATAAAAACGAACTCAATTACTTACAAAGCGTTCTTCTCCATGGTGCAGTAAGTCCCGTTGCCGTCTAAGGAAACCTCCAAGGAATACTACGCTAAGATTCCATACGCTTGGAAATATGTTCATTTAGATTCTCTCAATACATTCCTGAGTCTCTTTGATGCCAAGAAAATTATCGAGAAAGAAACGTACTAACAACACTACACTGTTAAATAAAGAGGATCAATATAAACAACAATCCTTTTTCTTTGTTTGCTCTTATAATTTAATCTCTTTGTTGTTTTGATTTTCCCCTCAGCATCCGAGCTGAGATATCGACTTTGATAAAGGAAAAAAAATTCCAAGAGGCTATAAAAATCCTGTTAGTTTTTGATAACTACGCTGCGGATATCTCCTCTGATCTCATTGACGCCCTTACAAACAACAAAGAAGCTAGCAAAGCAGCTGATGTTATTAAGTAATTGGACTTAGATCCTAAGCGATATCCAAACGTTGAGATTCGTCTGAAAAAATAAAGTCTTCGGTATCATCTCAGGAATTTCTCCTGGGAATTCGTTGCCGAGTTGTATGCAGACAAATATGATATGCTAGCGTATGCCGTTGAAGATTTGATGTTCTAAAATAAATAAGATGAAGCTTTCTCGATTCTGCAGATGAACCCAAAGTTGATTAGAGAATAAATTACCAAAATTGAAACTATTGAGATACTTAATAATCCACCAAAAACGGTGAAAATAATACCAAATACACTTCGAACGAAGGATAAATTCAGTATGTTTATTGATATTTGTGTACACTGTCATTTTGAGTTTACTTTCCTTTATTTGAACAGGCCCATCAAGTGAGAACACTGGTACTGAAGCAGTAGGAACACACTTAGACTTGACTGAAATGGGAATATCAAGAGATAAAGTGCTGTTTGTTGATTCCGTCTTCAGTGAGGAGTTTAAAGTAGCTAAAATAGAATTAGAATCAGCTGAGCAGGTTGGATTTGACTGTGAATTCAAACCATAAGTTACTAAGTTAGATTCTACTAAGTAAACCTTGTGTCTTGTGTAAATTGCAACACAGAATTATGCCTTTGTCATGGATGCTGTGGCCTTGAGTGGATCTCAAGAGTATCTAGATCTCTTGAAAGCACTTTTTGAAAACCCGAAATGCGTCAAAGTAAAAAATGAATTCAAAGGATATTTGAAATGGCATGCATTTCTGATTTTAAAAATCATTTTGAATATATCCTTCCAAACAGATTGGCCACACGATTCGAGGGGATGTCGGGTTAATAGCAGGATAAATAGGGTGTCACCTGCATTCAGCTAAACTATTAGATCTCTAGAAAGTCCACAAAGCTTAGTATAGGGACTAATCGCTCTCTTCGCTTTCATTTATTGCTAAGTTCATGCTAGGTAAGAACCATGGAAGGATGAGGATGAGGTGATTTTCTTGGTTATTACTGCCAAATTCCCAAATATTTCTGGGATTGGGATCCTAAAATTACTACAAATTTATTATTTTTAATATCTTTTTCTCTTTTTTTACAGGAAAAGCTCTGTGTAAGGTTGAGTAAACATCGAATTGGAATACGCGCCCTTTAAGAGAAGCATAGCTTCACTATGCTGCATTGGATGCCTATGTTTCCATTGCTATTTTCAATAAGTACATTGCTGTCTTAGGAGAAAAGGTAAGATTCATAAAATATGTATTCAGAAGCTTAAAAATGTTAGAAAAACATTGAAACTCAAAGATAACATATTAGAAAGTATTTTGCTTGATTTGAATGAATAAAATAGGCCTTGGGTGAATTTGTGCAGTGAAGAGTAATCGGTGAAGAAGATACATTGGCAGGAGATATTTTGTAATTCACAAAAATAAGGATGCATATTTCAAGGGAGATAAGAGTTATTTTAACTCAAGAAATCTTTCTTTTTTTGTGCAGATAATAACAAAAGTGAACCTGTAGCATCATATTCATGTTTTAAAATACATAATTTTGCAGAAGTCTTTTGTAAAATAAGATATTACTTGATTAATTGCTAGAATATCGCGCTTTGTGATAAATAATTCATAAATAAGTACTTTTTTAACAAAGCATAATTAATTACAAGGTTAAAGAAATAATTATTTCAAAAATAGATACGCAGGCACACACGCATATTCTTTGATCGAGTAGTTATGTTCAATAGCGAATATTTTACTTCAACTCCAACACCAGGTGATCCTACTTTCAAGAAGAGTAGTGCTAAACCAAGCTAAACATACAATAACATCACCAAAATCCAGCAAAAGCAGACTAAAGAAGATCCTAAACAAGTTGTTGAAATCAATCAAGAAGTTGAATATCTGCTAGCTGCAAAAAAAGAACTAAAAGATGCTAAAGACTTCTTGAACTAACTGAAAGTTCACGGTGACGAAAGGCAATTCCTTGAAGATAAGCTCAAGGACTTAGAGTTCTTAGTTGAAGATGAAGATTTCTATTTGCACTTGAAGTATGTCTATGATATTTTACTAAGAATAGGAAAAGATCGGAGTGAAAATGTTACTCG
>Ga0302285_10002394_pt1 | contig 10473 bp, 8 predicted proteins | sample III_Fen_E2_2_FD_200455 | JGI IMG/M metagenome (GOLD analysis project Ga0302285, IMG submission 200455) | Peat permafrost microbial communities from Stordalen Mire near Abisko, Sweden - III_Fen_E2_2 | ecosystem: Environmental > Terrestrial > Soil > Wetlands > Permafrost | place: Sweden: Abisko...
CATTAAACGATCATCGACAGAAAGTTCAACAGTCTTTAAATAAACCTATCAACACTATCTAGCTGGAGAGAGCTACTTCAAGCAATACCATAAAGCTTGTAAGAAATGCATTTGAGTTTATAAAAATAATAATTTTTATTTTGATTGTCCAAAACAGAGCGAAGTCCATAGAACAAAAGGAAAAGGTGAGACTAAAGAAATAGAATACACTCCGGTCCAGAAGATAAATAAATACCTAATTATCAGCTGAAAGCAGCAACTAAACAGGAAACAATAATGGATCTTAGTAATTTGTTAAGCTTTGCTCGTTTTCTACGAACACAAACATCAGAAGTATGAAAACAATAGAAGCTGTTTCTCCTAATACAGCTACTCCAGGTTTTTATGTTTACCCAACAAGTAGCAAGACGAAAATCTAAGAACAGCAGATACCAACAGGAATTCCTGCAAATGTCAAATCACAACATCTTCCTACGAATATGCTGCATAAGATGAGTAGCTTCAAAGTACATCACATTTCATCTGGGCAGCCAGAAAGCCCATCGAGACTAACACCAAAATGATAGAATTTTGAAAGATAAGATTTTGAGAAAATCATTTCTTTTTTTGTTTGTATCTATTTCACTGTGTGTCAGTGCCAAAGTTTTGTGAATAATAATGAGCTTTTGATTATTTGCTTTCTTGAAAGACTAACTGTTATACTGCTTACTCAAAATAAGAGAAAATCTAAGAAATCAACATTTCAGGAACAAAAGACAATAAATTAATATTTAATTACCAAAAACACACACAGATATTTGGATTATTTGTTACTTTATGGAAGCCCGTTTGCAGGAGTTCTTCAAGAACAAGCACTGTTTGAATCACATTAAGAAACGACCTAACCTTGTGTGCTTGGATTATTTCTGTGAGCATAAAGGACTAATCTGTGCAAACTGTCTCACAATACAAGGCAAACATAAAGGACATGATAGCGTAGAGTTGAAGGATTTTTTATCTCAAATCGAAGAAAAATTCTCATCTGCAGCGGAACTCGACAGGAAATTTCAAGAACAATGCGATGGTTTACTTCAGAAGGACATTGAATAGGTGAGAGATTTCCAAGCAAAAATCAATAAAGCTGTGGAAGCTTATGTGTAGTAAAGAACGATTTAGCACAATAAGAAAACGAAACTCTTGAACACCAGTAATCTTATTGGAAGATGTAAAACAGCTGATTTTGAAAGCCTAGAAGAATTCAATGAAGCTATTGAAGTTCTCAGCAATAAACTCAAGTACAAAAGTGACACAACACTTCCTGGAATCGAAGCAGATCAGATTAGCTATTCAGTTGAGCAGCAGTTGCAGTAAATCTGTTTAGATGACTTTACTAATCATATTGAGGTTATCTAGAAATATCTTAATTCTGATATTTTACCTTACATCGAGTAAAGAGTCCTAGGAAATATTGACAAAACCCATCCTAGATATTTCTATCAGCCACTGTTCATGAAGGAAAAGAGTTTATCATTAAATGATCTTGCAAAAGACTCGAAAGATAAAGAATCTACGTATAAAGGGTTTTATGAGAATCAGGATTTGATTTATATTGGAGAGTTAGAAGCTAATATACCACATGGAAAGGGCTTAGCGTTTTTTAGATAATCTGGAAAGATCTATGAGGGAGAGTATTAATAAGGAAAAATGCAAGGAAAAGGGAGAGTATTGTTCTAAAATGGAGACAGCTACACAGGGGATTTTAGAGCAGATAAAAAATAAGGAAGAGGCATCTATGTATGGAAGGAAAAAGGTGAAGAAAAGATAAAAAATATTATTTTACACTATTACATTTGCAGTTGAAACTTGCATATTTTTAATAAAAATTGATTTTCTTTTTTCCTATTTTACTTAGGGAATTACTTTGAAGGTGAATTTTGGAATTCAAAGCGGCATGGCTAAGGATTATTCATTAGCTCGGATGGTAGCGAATATGAAGGCAATTTCAAAGATGGATTGCAAAGTGGAATGGGAATTTTAAGAAAGAGCAATGGAGATATCGAATACTAAGGATAATGGAGCGCAGGGTGCTTTGAAGGGAAAGGTATTTAATACTTAGAGAATGGTGACAAGTATAATGGAGAGTTCTAGAAGGACATGTTCAACGGGAGAGGAGTCTACACGAAAAAAGATGATGGAACAGAAGTACATGGAATATGGAAAGACAATCAATTAGTGGTAGTTAACTAAACTGTTGAGAAAGTGGAGCAGTAGTAATAGCAGGTTTAGTGATGTTTCAGATACAAATTGTTCTGTTTTTGTGTGTTTGAAGGAAAATATTTTATGAATTGCAATCTAAATTATGGATAACAAACACAACAAATGATAATCTGTAAAATATCATCTTTTTCATGTGGATTACTCTTAATTATGAAACGAATTATAAGTCTACTCTAAGCTCGCAAAGTTAAATTTATCTTGTTTACAATTGATCAGTCCAAGTGCGAAAACCTATGAGACTTTTTCATATTGTTTCTATGAACTATACACTATGATCAGCAGTAGATATCCGGATGGGATCTAAGGTGCTAAACTGATTATCTTTAAGGCACATTTCTCTGTAGTTTTGTAGTCCATTAGTTAAAAAGAATTCACTCCAATTTACTTTAAAGTCTCAATGTCTTGTGGGTTGATTTTAAGAGATTTAAAGAAATAATTATTGGAAGATTTATATGCTTATTGGCTGTAGTAAAAGCTCCCAATTCGATTGAGAATAACGCATGAACTTGGCATTAAGCGGAAACTCTCAAGATGAGACTTCGCAGCATGAGGAAAGTCGCTTATTCCTTAGTAAGACAACCCTAATAAACTGTAAATGCAGCTACTAAAAGGATTGAGATTTTTTGCTAGTTTCAAGAGAAATATTGCTCGATTGTAGTCTTCCTTTTAGATACAATCTGCAGCCTGCAAGGCGATTGGAGTAGAGTCTCTCCAATGGGATTCAACGATAATAGATTAGAGTATTTTATTGAGATTTGAAGATTATTTATTGTCTTTGGTTATGGTTGTGTCATAGGCTTCGATTAGTTCAGAGGTATCTGCTGAGTTATGAGCAGACAAATAACTTCCAAGATAGGGAGAATTTGAAGTCCTCAAGAGAGAGTTGTGAGTAGGATATGTAATTAGTTGGTTAGATTCATCTTGAAGGTCTGATTAATTTTCTTTATCATCATCTGGATTGTATTCTTTATTTTCTTAGTTTTGGAGTAAATTGTTGGTATTTGCTTCTTGAAAATGCAATTTCAGTATCTTCAAGAGGAATTATTAAGTTAGTTCATCGTGTTCACCTTGGTTAGAAATAAAGCACACAAACTGATCTTAACAAAAGCAAGATAAAATAAGAATTATTCCTTCTTACAAATTTCTTAGAATCTCAAGCAAACATGATTCTCTTTGTCTTTGCGTATGTCAATATCCGCTATTATATGCAGATGAATCATACTGTTGAGGATATCTTGTAGCTTCTGAGGAAGTACTTGATTTTTAAATGAAACACCTTCAAAACTATTTTTGATTTTGTCAAATTCCATTTTGTCCATCTCAGAATAACAGAAAAGCTCTATGAATGCCCATCCAAGGAAGTAGAAACTGTCTTTTTCATCTTCTGGTTCTACTATTTTCAGGATATTCACGCTTCCTATCAAAGGAAATAATCAAGAAAATTGAATGGTTTACTTTTGGAGGAAATCATAAATTACCAAGAAGCGGTTGCTTTTCAAGAGTTACAAAGAGATTTGACAGGGAAATATTGTTGTGATGAAGCTCATTTTGGTTAAGGAATTGTGCTGCCTTCATGTAACCTTAGAGGATTCTACTGAAGTCGAAGAATGTAAGAGGCTGTAGCTAAAGAGAACTTCGAAGATCGCTAACTAAAGAAAATAACAAAAAATAGTAAAAAGTACATCCAGCTATGAATTATTTAAAGTTTATTTTAAAACTAACATCGAAGAGGAAATCCCTAATTTATAAATGTTTAATATTTCCATTACTTTGAATGAATTCAGTGCATAGAGCGAAGATGTTATTGGCGAATCCTACAGCGAAATGTTTGACTATGTAAGCACAAATATTCAACTTTTTAATAGTCTTTTTGATTCTCTTGACGAATAATAGTTCTGTTCTAAGATCATCTAACTGTTGGATTCTGACTTTGAGCACAACTTCAAACTGTCGAGATTAAGCACAAAGTCTCCTACAACCGTACAAGCTGATTTTCTTGGATTCACTCAAAATCATTTATGGCTCCAGTTGGAATTCATTACCTTCAAATGAAAAACGAGAAAATACAGATTCAATCAGTTGCCTTTTTCTAATGTTGTAAGGGTGTTTCACTGAGTGTGATGATAGCTAGTTCCTTTCAGGAAGAGAGGTCATTAATTTAAAAGAGAAATTATTAATATTATTTGTTGTTATTGTTGTGTTCTTCTGCTATAATTTCTTGAATGATTATGTGTCTTATGTGATTTGAGTTCATTCTTGATGGATAATTTCAAAGAGAACCAATCAACCAATCAATCGATTTAGTTTTTATTAAAGAAATCTAATAATATTTCCACCTTATTTTGTTTTTCATTCAATCAAAATCATAACATTTTCAAGAAAAAGATTAAAAACAAAAAGAGATCAGATATTACCTTCAATTCAATTTCAGACATTTTTCTTTGATTTTGAAGTTATAACCTCCATTTTTATCTTTCTCTGACATTTAAATGCGAATACATTTTTGTTGGCTCTCTCTCTTACTCTTGTAATTATTTTTAAAAGTACAAAGTGAACCAACACTCAAACAACAACTTTTGATTTTATTGATTTTTTTGAGAATTTGTGATTTACTTTTGATTTTTGATGTTTTTCTTGTTTATTGCTTAACAAAATGAATTCATCAAGATATAATTATTGCTTTCCATTAATGCAAATAGAAAAATGTATCAGCAGAATAAATAATTCATTTAAAAATAGTTATTAAACAAAAGGAGTAGCTGATTTTGGAAAAGCATAAAGAAAGTAGCTAGGAAGGATAATAAAAGATTATTTTTTTTTTGATAATTGTTAAACATTGATTAAATAAAACTTTTTAAAATAGTTAGTACAATAATTCTAGAAGTATTTAATTTATTTTTGAAGAACTAAAACAGTTCAAGATGCTTGAATAGTGTTCTCTTATTAAATGATGAGGATCATAAGAAAGCAAATTATGAATAAATCCATACTTTAGGTGGCAAACAAACAGAATATGGTAATTTAAATACAACAATGTTCTTTTAATTCTGCAATATTGGCTAAAATTCTTTTTTAATTCTTTAACTCAACAAAGAAAGCTAACGGTTTTATGAAAAAATAAATTGATACTGAGAGCATTATTGGATTACAGGATGTAAAAGTATCAAAGTCTAAATTTTTCAATTAATAATTACCATTTATATAAGATTTCTTTATCGCCATCAAAGATTGCACATTAAATCAATATGATCTTCAAATCAATGGCTTAAAATCTTCATTTTTTTACCAATCTACTACAAGAAATTATTCAAGTGGATAAAATAAAAATCATAAAATGCTTGGGATATTATTTTAAACTATCCTGGAATTAACAAATGACTTATTCAATGTTTAACTTGCAATTAATGTTCTCTAGTACTATTTATTTGGTAATATAAAAAGAAATAGTAGCACTGGTTAACAAATCTCAATTGAAATGAGTTTTTTTAATTTTGTAAAAATAACCTAAAAATAAAAAAAAAGTAAAAAGAAAAGTAATAAGACGCATAAAAAAGCAAGAATCCTAGGATAATTGAGTTTTAAATGATATAAATGAACATTTTATATGAGATTTCTATCGAATAAGACTCTCGAAAACGATAGAAATAAAAATATCCTGCTGGATTTTTAATTTATTAAAGAAGTAACAATTAATGAATAATTATTTTGTTTGTCTTAAAATACACATTCTCCCTTTGATTGAATGTCTCTGAGTAAGATCGCTTTCTTCACTAGCATGTAATAGATAGATTATTTTGGCATTTTAAGGTGACTTCCATATGAATTTGGTCTTTGATTCCTCCCCAATTAATGCATGAACAAAAATAATAATATCTTACATTATTTTTTGTTTTTTTATTTATCCATAACTTAGAGCCTTCTCCTCCCCTCTCAATTCTAGCACTCATCTCAACGAAAACAATCAAAATTACGGGAGAAAAAAATTTAATTTCTTTGCATTTAATAGCTCACAAGCGGTGATATCTGAGCTGGAAGCATATGAAAAAATTGCTCTCAAAAAGCGTGGATGTGAAATTCAAGCAAGTAGAGTTTTCTTAGGAAACATTAAAGACTGGAATGGATGCGCTGTGCTATGGGACATTCGTTAGCAAGCACTTCAAGAAGGATAAAATAAAGTATCATTTGCGGTTTTTCTATATTTTAGAAGATGACACGAGATTCCTCCAATGGATTTCACCTTCCAAGCCATTCACCAAATCTAGGATTCATCTGGGAGATGTCAAAGATTTCTCGACTGAAGTGCACTGGAAAGGGAAGGACAAAGAAGAGAATCAGGGACATTTTTTGCGTATCCAGACGAATCTAGATGAGTTTGTGCTCGAATTTCAGACTGCCAAAGAACGAGACAGTTTCTATGCTGGTGTCCAGCACTTTGCGTATAATTCAGTTCAAAAAGATTTCTTGTAAACAACAAACTCATAGTTTACTTCAAGTAATTAGGGAGAGAATAAGGAATTGAATTGGAAGAAGGTAGAAGGGAAGGATAGAGAGTTTTATGCATTTTGACTTTCATTAATTTTACAGAATATGATAATCAACTAGAATTCTTAGAACTTTATTTTTTAATCCAAAAAATTGGTAAAATTTATTTATTTTTTGTTCTCAAAAACCAGGGAAAAGCGACAGGATCAAGTGAAACATCTCGCGAATAATCTTTTTCTGAGCGCAGATAAAGACGGTAGCAAGCAATTAAGCATAGAAGAAACGAAGAGATTACTTTAAGAACTACACATCAACATTGACAGAAAATACCTCACAAAGCTATTCGAGAAATATGATGTGAATAAGAATGGAGAAATCGATCAAAACGAATTCCTTAATGTTATCACTGATATTAGCAGAAAAGAGGAACTTGCTTAGATTTTCAAGAAATATTGTGGAGAATACATTGCGAATTCTAATGATCAACACCCAATCATGACAATAGCTTAATTTCAACTTTTTTAGAGAAATGAGCAGCATTAGATCTTTTCAACCCAAGAAATCGCTGACTTGTTCTCGTTTCTTTCCAAGAAACCTACTAAGGATCCAAAAACACAATAGATTTGTGAACGAAATCGGAGGGAATCAACAGTCTTATCCAAAGATACTCTAAAAAATTTGAAAATATCTTTCTATGAATTCTCCAATTTCATTTTCAGTTAAGAAAATAGCATCTTCGACCCATAAACGGAGGAATTACACTAAGTAAATCAGCATAATACATACACAAAAAACTTGTTTTTTATTTTTCTTATTTCTTTTTCCCTGTAACAGAACATGGATCTACCACTGTCAGATTATTTCGTTAATTCCTCGCATAACACATATTTAATGGCAAATCAACTCACAAGTGACTCTTCTTGCTAGGCGTACATCAATGCGTTTCTGAACGGTTGCAGATGCGTCGAGATAGATTGCTGGGTATTACAAAAATATTATGATTTTTAAGTGAAAAAAATAAATGTTTTTTCTTCTTTTTGATTCATAATAGGATGGTGAGAATGGTGAGCCTATTGTCTATCATGGTCATACCTTAACATCGAAGATATTTTTCAAGGATGTAGTCCAAACAATTAACGAATACGCTTTTAGAATCTCATTGTTTCCAGTAGTAATATCTTTCGAGAATCACTGCTGTGTAGAGTAGACTAGAAAAATGGCAGTGTATTTAAAAGAAATATTCTAAGATAAGCTGTTAATTGTCCCATCAGATTACTAAGATTTTGAATATTATTTATCTCCCAATTAATTACAAGAAAAGATCATTGTAAAAAGCAAAGGAAACGTTGAGAAAGCTGTTAATGAAGACCTCGAAATGGGCTATATCAGTGAAAGTGATGAGGATGAAGAGACTGAGAGCTAAAGTGATCTTGCAATTTATGAAGACATCAAGAACATTATTCCTGATTTTACATAGAACGAACAGTTCGCGAAGAACTTAGAAAATGGGAAGAAAAAATCAATTTTTCTATAAAAAGATTCTGACTAACAAAAGCATATCTTGCAGATGATTTCATCTAAATAGCAATCTGAATAAGAAAAAGCTCTACATTCAATGAAAAACAGCTAGAATTACTACAATAATAATAATAATTTTTAAAATGGACTCGGTTGTGAAAGTGGTATGATCATGGGTGGTTCTAATCTACCTGTGTTAAAATCACAAGGATCACTAGTCAAGTCTCTAGTACCTGATGGTGTATTTTCAGAAGGAGAGGAAGAATACCAAGATAATGCTAAGGAGATTTTCTCAGAGAAAGCATAAGATAAAGTATTAGAACATCTAAATCATGCATAGTTGCCTGAAACTAATAGACGTAGAGATAATTCTGAAGAAAAACCCAATGAAAAGTATTAGATAATTTAGAATCTTTAGAGTTTTAATAATCTGAGTGATCGATGGGTAGATCAGAAGAATCCAGCCAACTAATAGGAATAAAATATTCACAGGGAATAAGATATTAAGCCTGTGATAAAGATAATAGGAGGTGAAAGTTTTTTAGTGAGAGACAATTACAATTAAATCAATATCGAAGTGCTACAAAGGGAGCATAGAAAAGCATAAGAAAAAGAGAAAACTGAATAGGAAGAATATGAAGAAAATTTAAAGTACTTCTAGAATAAACCTGAAGTATTCTCAAGATCTGATACATAGGTTCTTTCGACATTAGGTGATATGGAATCATTGGAAGAATATCCTCCAGAAACACCTATTTTGTCTATGGATAATTTGAATATGGATAAAATGTAAATTATTAATAATCCATAGAAGAACATAGCAGAAGGAAATAGTAAATTAGATAGTTAGAAGCTTGAAATGAATAACGAAACTACAGTGGAGAATAATAATCTTGAAAAAGATGATAAAAATAAATTCAGAAAGAGTCAAAGTGGTGAAAATGGTTTTCTAGCTGCGATCATTAAAAAAACCGAAAGCCATATTTTGAAAAATGAATCATTTTTACTTCCTCCACCTTTGGAGTATCCTGGAAATACTAAAACTAACCATAAAAATGGAGGAAATGCTTAAGATAATATTCCTTCTGGTCTTGCTGTACCTGTCTCTGGGACTCCTTAATAAACTCCTGCTAAATTAAGTTCTCGAAATACAATGAATCCTACAGGGAACGGTTTAACTTCAAAAGGCACACTAAAATCACGTGTAACTTTAAGAAAAAAAGAGACTTTTGCCAAGAATCAAACTCTCAAAAATCAAGAAGATGACGACTAGAATCTTGAAGAAAAGAAGAAATCTTCTAACAAAAAGAAAAACAAAGAATGTAAGGAGTTTTTATAAGCTACAGGGCTTTTTGGTTGTCATGTGAACCTCAAAAATACAAAGAAAACATGCTGGGAAATCAGCTCTATTAGTGAGATAAAGTACCATAGACTTCTACGATCTCATCCTAAGGAATTAGTGGAATTACTGAAAAAATCTTTCATTAGGTTGTACCCTTCAGCACTGAGAGTTGATTCCTCGAACTTCGATCCTATTAAAGGATTCATCAGTGGATGCTAGTTTGTAGCATTGAACTTCTAGACTTGCGATCTACCTATGCTTCTTAACCAATCATTATTCCAACAAAACGGTGGTGTCCGCTCTGGATATTTACTTAAACCAAATTTCATGATGCACAATGCAAAAAAGACATATGTTCCAAGTTTAATGAAAAAAATTATCAAAATCGTTAAAATCAAGATTATCAGTGGATAATAACTCCGTCCTGAGAATTTCGAGAATGATACTTTCGACGTTGTTGATCCTTATGTTTAGCTGTTTATTAAAGGGACAGACTTCGATGAACGAAATAACAAACCATAACTAACAAGGATCATATCGGATAATGGATTTCATCCAATTTGGGACAGTGATACATACACATTTAACTTTGCTTGTCCTGAGTTAGCTATGTTGGTTTTTAGAGTATTAGACAGTGATGTCGGTGCTGATACACATCTTGGATCGTTCGCTGTCCCAGTTGATGTGTTAAGACCTGGGTATAGGATAATTCCATTGCGAAAAATGGCAGATTTGTAACTCATCGAACATTCATTTTTGCTAGTGAAAATAGACATCACAGAGAAGATAATAAGGCCAATTTTCAGAAGAAATAAAGCAAAAAAATGATAAGAAAACTAGCAAAAATAGAGAAAAGTTTCAAAAGAACTAAATGT
>Ga0302285_10002401_pt1 | contig 10456 bp, 12 predicted proteins | sample III_Fen_E2_2_FD_200455 | JGI IMG/M metagenome (GOLD analysis project Ga0302285, IMG submission 200455) | Peat permafrost microbial communities from Stordalen Mire near Abisko, Sweden - III_Fen_E2_2 | ecosystem: Environmental > Terrestrial > Soil > Wetlands > Permafrost | place: Sweden: Abisko...
AGACAATCAAAAAATATTATTCAAATATCTTCTCAAATGATTTAATTTACTTGAAACGCTTTCCACAGCTCAGCAATTCTTGTAGCAGCAACAATAAATACTTCGATAAATTGAATGTCAGAAGGATTCAGCAGGGGCAAATAAAATTACCTTCAAAATAGTTAGAATAGTAAGTAGGTTTAAAAATAAGATGGATTGTCTGAACTTAGAATGCCTTTCAAGATACTTTTAGTTGTTTAAAATTAAGAATAGATTGTTCTTAAAATCTTGTTCTGTAAGATTTGATTATTTTGCTAAGAGAATACAGCGAAAATAAAGTAATTACAAGCCCGAAAAATAGTGAGAGAATAAAAAAACAAAAAAAAACGATTGCTTACTAACTTTCATTCTCAGATTGATTAAAATAAGGCTATTTTGCAGGAAAAAAGCTAAAATTAATTAAAAGAGTGAAATCCTAAATGTAAAAAATATTAATTAGCATTTTGTACAACAACTTCCTCTGTTTTTCCTGATTCTCTGGTCAGAAAAACAAAAATGAGATGGGTTCATGTATTTCTAATTTTATCTTATAAAGTTTTCACCAAATCACTTGAATTATTCAATTTTTTTCTAAAAATCTTTGATTATTTTTACCCTTTTTGAAGTAAACAAGCTTGAAAAAATAAATCTAATTCTTATTTTCCTTTTGGAAGTTTAGAAAAATGATGTGAATACTAATATAATTTCAAATGCTAAAATCCAAAGGATAAAAAATAAGCTAATTTTTTGTTCATTTTTAGAAAAATATTAACAACACTATTCAAGAAAATGTAGGTTAAACTCAAATACTGCTTGATGCATAAAAATTAGAATATTATGTAGACAATCCAACAACACCCTTGCAATTTAATCCATTTTCTCTTTTTTGTCTGTTCTCAAATAAACGTTTGCAAATATCCAAAGTGAATCTAAATACAAAAATACAGAAAGATCATTTTAGTTATTTCTTTCGCAAAATTATATTAACAATATTCATTTGTTTTACCAATTTTTTTATGAATATTGGTTTTCCGCAGACATATTACTATGACTATTGGATTTCTACATTTTTAATGCTAAACAACCATTTTTATTTAACTAAAACATGAAAACAGTAAGATAACAGAGCTTGAAATCTAAACTTCTTTCAAATCCAAACTAATATCTCTCTTTCTCTCAATCGTCAAGTTAAGTTAATGCTGCTACACCTCTTTTGATCCAGTGCTTGGGTTGATGCGAGCTACTAATAGGTAAGAACATGCTCATAACATAGTTCGTTGAATGGCCTGTCGTGCTTAAAGTGCCTGCTCTTCGTGATGTCTTATAAACTGGGCATTCATACACCTACATGAGCAAAACAATAAACATTCAGAAAGGTTACAAAAATTGGATCCAATAGAAGCATAACTCGCAGATATTAATTTTTGTTACAGTTTAATCAGTCTCATATTCTCTTTTCTCATCTGTTGGTAGCAACCACACATAAGGCATCTGCGATGTTAGCTGCTTGGGAAGTGCTTCATCAAGACACTAAAATACAAAAACACATTTCAAAGCAATTTTTTGCGATTTTTAAAAATCATACAGCAGTTTGATGGTTCCAGCGAGCACCTTCAAAGAACAGACCATAAATATAGCATCCATCAGTTGGGGCAATTTTCATATCGAATTCCTTGCTGTCTTCTTTGATCACGAAGAAATCAAAGCACAACGTGTCAATAGGAATCTTGTACTGTGGGATAAACAAAAAGTTTGATTACAGAAATCAAAGTAAATATCCAAATATGTTTCCAAAATGACTCAATGTTTAGTTAAAAAGCTCAATTTCAGTTTGTTGTTACCTTCCTGGCATAGTTCTAGAGTGTCCCAGTTAAAAATGATTATGTAAAGAAGAATCCTGATATCCAGAAGCTACTTGGTGCTCCATTTTATATCCATTATTCCATTTCATGGAGTCTCTTGCAGAAATCAATAATCCAAGATCCAAGCGGTTTCAACGAAGGGAAAGCAACTTTATGCCATATTTCAGGTACTTTATTATCGAAGACGCAATTAAACACTTCTTCAAGATCACTGGACATCACAAGTAGTCCATCAATCGCTTTTCCCATGTTTACAAGACTGGTGCGGACGGTGTTCAGTAATTTATTGAATCTAATCAACTCTTGCTGCAAGACTGTGTTCATAGATTCTTCGTAGCTCACAGGATGCTTGAGACTTGCTTTTTCGATATCAAATAGCTAAGGCAGCTTCTCAAGGAGCTCTTTGATTTTGTTTTTGATTATTTCCTCTGTTGTTTTACCAGATGCTCCAGCTGTGCGATTCATGCGTTTTTTTCAAATGAAAATAAGAAAAACAAATTGAGAAAGTATATAAATGAGTTATGTCTCATTTATCTACAAAAAAAACATTAACCTGATCGAGGAAGCAATGAAAGAACAGTGTTGCAAATTGAGTTTGTTTCGATAATTGCTGATGTGATTGATGCATTTGGGTGCAGTCCAAATATTTCAGTAGGATCGTTGCGATCGAGGCTATGAATGTACTCAACGAAATGAGCTACATCTTAAGCAGGAGGAACGTAATAGTTACCACTCTCAGAGAACTTGAAAAATATATAAAAGAGAGATATTCAAATACAAGAAGAATCCATATTTGGAGAAGTTTATTATTGATACTTAACTGAAAGGAAAAAGCAAATATTTACCTTGTAATCTTCATCAAGAATCTCTGGTGTGTAATAATCACTCAGGATAACACTGATTAATCTTCTATCCTTTGGATCAGTGACTCTACCACCGTAATTTGCTTCTGCTACCATGTAATTCAGGGCTTTATATGGGATTTCCTCGTATTTATTCAAGAATTCCTTGAGTTACTGCATGGAAATCTAAAAATCTGCGACGGTGAACTCATAAGGAATGTTCCAACCTAAAGGGCCATATTTTCTCCTAAAAAGAGGATGCAGTTATGCCAAAAATATTAGTAAGAATCAGGATAAAAATTAAATATTAGTAAAAAAATATCTGTTCTTAGGTTGTAAAGAATACCTCTCGAGAATGAGGGCATGGAAAAATGCTAGACCGAAGCATAATTTTTTGAATTCTGCTGGTTTGGCATTGGAATCGAACTCTTGATTCTTGAAGGTCGCGTAGTTTCTCAAGAGATTATTTTTGAGTCCTCTCGGTGGTTCGTAAGTCATTTTGATACCTCGCATGAGGATAGAAGGAGGGAACACATCGGAAGGCATCGAAGTTAACCAAATTCTGAATTCCTAGAAATTAAAAAATCAAATAATTTTTGTATTTTTATATTTAAATTTCCTTCTCTTTGATTGTTATGATTACTCTATTGACTTCTTCAGGGAACGTCTCAAGTACTTTTTCAAGTCTTGGCATGAATGAAGGGGCTAAATGACAGTTTTATAAGAGTACCCAACTGCCATCTTCATATGCACTTTTGATAGATTTTTCGGCTAGCTCTCCTTAGCCTTAACCTAACGAGATTTACTTAAATTTATCAGGTTAGATTCCTAATTTCGTCGCCAATGTATTGATTTCTAATCTCGGATCAGCACCAGGTGAGAGAATGAAAATTAACGGTTTATCAAAGCGAGAATCTTAGTATGCATAATCTAGATTAAATGCAGGTGGTTGGATGTATTGCTCGGACATCTCAGTGATAATCAATTTCTAAACAGCTTTAGAGAACTTGTCAGGGAATAATCCACGGATTAGGATTAACTGTTTGAAATTATTTTGATAAAATAATGGATTAGATAAAAAAATAAAAATAAATATTATTATTTTGATAACGATTTTATGCAAAAATATTTTTTTTATTATCTCTCTCTAACCTTGCAGAAGAAATGAAGACTGTTTGCAATATTCCCAGGTAAATCTTAATCATAAGGTGCATCAGAATGATTCAGCACTTTCCAAGCTTCTATGTTATACTCGAATTCCTTAACGATACCTTTGAACTAAGGCAACACGGTATCCGCTTCGTTGAGAACGCACCAAGCTTTGTTTGATAGCCAACTAGTTGCAGATTACGGCATAGGGTGATCACAAGTTGTCCAAGTTCCTCCAACCATCAAAAATCTAATCTACTAAGATGATATTTTCTTGTCGGTTTCGAGGATTTTCATGCAGACTAAGAAAGAGAATATTAGCTTGTCCTTCTCCAGTAAGCTCCTGCAAATGCTCTCGTAGAGTAGAAGTTAAAATTGATTGATGATATTTTTACTTCTGCTGTCTTTATCCTTTTCTTTATCTTTATCTTTATTATCTTTCATACTTCCGATAACTCCTAGTGGAGCTGTTTTAATGCCCTTTAGAAATAACTCAATGTAAAATTCCAGTGACCATTAGTAAGTTGGCTCGATTAACGCTAGGTCTAATATCACGAAATATAAGTTAGCTACTCGCTTGCCTAGGTCCTTATATGAATTTCTCGTTTGATTGTAGAGTTCACGGTCATTCTCTTGTCTTTTTAGCTTCTCTTAAATTTCTATATTATCTTTTTTAGATTACTAAAGCTATTCGATGAGTTTCTCATCGTCCAAGAGATTTCCAGTTGATTCAAACAGCATCTGTAGAATCTACAAAAAATACAAAAATATTAGAAATTTCTTGAGTAAAAAATTTATAAATTATGGCGTAACATCTTCCATATTTTTGTAGTTTAAATCACTTACCATATCTTCAGTATTTTTTTGTCTTTCTTTGTTTTGAAAGAATTCAGTAATGTTCTTTTCTCTGATCATATCTCTATGAGGATCTTCTTGCTTGACTGTGATGTTAAGCATCTAGTCTTCAAGTCCTTCAGGAGTGACTTGGAAATTCAAGAGAGTCACCTTCACGCAAATCTCAGGAGGATAGTGTGGGCGAGGAAGTTTAGTCGTAACGTAGAACCTGAAATTCTCATTGTAATCGATTTATTTTTCATTGAATTTCATAGTGTAGCTGCTTCCTTTTTTGGTTAGTTTCTTGAGCAAAACTGATTCATACAGTGAATCTATGTTTTCGCTGACATTCTCAAGTAGAATCGGAGTTCCAAGAGGGATGCAGTTCTCTAATTTCAGCATGACATTCTTCGGATCAGAATTGGGGTTAAATATCAATAACTTTTCCCCTTCAAGTTTCTTTATCCAGTTATTAGCTTAGATCTATGGATCGATCATCAGTGGCCATCTTTGAGAGTTGTTCAAGATGATCGCATTGTCAATTGAGAATGAATCATTGGGTAGCTAAAAAATGGATTTTTCATAAATAATTAATCATCATCAATACATCCAAAAAATCAATAAATATTTCTAAACCCCAAAATGACCCTTTTACCGAGAACTTATCCGTCCATTATCCGATTGTGATAGGATCGCAGAGAATCTTTTAGAGTCCAAAGTCATTGGAGAATTTTATCTTGTATTTGAGGAGCATATCTTTCCAGCATTGTATTGCTTCTTCTCGATATGCAATCGGGAACGCACCCAAGTACGCTATGATCCCTGATGAAAGCACACAATCTCCAATTACACTGGTACTTTCCTCTCGGTTTAGTAATGCCTTTTGTTTCCAGGAATTCTTCTCCCCACCAAGTCCATTGATCAATTTCTCTGCTCTTTCCAGCTAAACCTCGCATTTAGTTACCTATTTACACAAAATCAAACATTTGTTAAACGAATTCATAGCTCTTATTTATCAAAAGGGGTACTTCAGCTTGTAGGTCTTCTTTTTCTTTTTTAGCAGTGTCATAATCAGCTTGCAATTTATCTAACAAATCCATGACTTCCTTGAGTGTAGCTTTCTTCACAGCTAAGGTGTCTTCTGCTTCTTTGAGATCAGATTATGCTTTATCAAGCTACTTTTTCTTCGGCTCAACAATCAGCAATGCATCGTACGTTTAAACCACTGCTCTTATCCATTTGGACAGATTCGCTGCAGCAGTTGAAGCGTTCATGATTTTATCTTCATCAAATAGAGGTGACTTTGTGAATGTCTTGAGTTTTTCTATCTTGGCTGGGTTGATAGCTTTGATTTTCTCCGAATCAAACTCTCTGACTCGATGCAATAGTTTATCATTGAGCAATTTCTTTTTGGAGTAATCCCAGAAATCCTTTTTCTTCTCAATCGATCCAGGTGCGACAGGCACCATTTTCACAAATTGATCTTCATCGAAGACATAGCAGACACCTTCGAAAACAAGAACCACGGAGTCTGATGGATTCTAGAACGATTTCAAGATATTGATATCGTCTTTGCTAATTTTCGCTAAGACTTTAACTGCTTCTGCTAGGATAGGCAGAACTTTATCGAGATCACGTTGACAATCTTCCTTGAGTGCATTCGCTGAATCTCTCTGAATGTTGCATTCTCGTTCTTCACCTTCACAGATTTCTCTCTTAGCATCTGCTTCTTTTTGTTTTTTTTGGAGAATAATGAGCATTTTCTAGTTTTCTTCAGTCTTCACTTCAAGCTAAGGTTTAAGCTCTTCTAAACGTTTTTTCATAACATTCACATCTTTTTCAGTGGTGTCGATCTTTTAGACACCTGTTTCATATCTAGATATCGTATTTGTCATGTTAGTTTGTCTACTTTTTAGCATTCTCTCGAAGGTTCCTAGTAATTCTAGATAACTTGTGGGCGTGACATAGTAATATCGCCGGAGCTCTTCTCTGTATTTTATCGTCATATTTGAGATTCTTGTTTGCATGTCAACAACGATTTCGATTAGCCCAGCACGGATGCTTTCGTCGCTTATTTTCATGACATTCACGAAATGAGTCGAAGCTGTGTTGCGTAAGGCTTCTTCAGGCCAGGCTAAGAACCAATCGATTGTTGTGCAATTCACCAATGTAGGAAATGTCCTTAGTCTACGACGGAAGGCTTCACCTACAGGGGAGAACGCCAATACTAAATGCAAGTTACGCTTGCAAGCATTCAAGAAGATCTAAAAGATACAAAAAAAAGGCAATGAATCTCATGAACTAAAAAAATAAAATCTAAACAATACTTAAATATCTCCCTCTCCCATTCAATTACTTGATATTTTTGATTATTTGTTTGTGCTTCTGGATCAGTTATTTCCTCTAAGATTTTCGCTTTTTCTTCAGGTGGAAATAGATTCGGCACTTCTCCATTATTCAAGATATTGCAAATATCTTCGAGCAACGACTCATTAAACAACTAAGTATCAGATAAAAGCAGAGTAGTTGGCTTGTTATCTACACCTGCTACTTTCATGACTTTCTACAATTCTTCAACCCAGATTTTCAAATCAGATTTATGATCGATCGATTAAATATCAACGCTAAACGCGATGAACGCAGACAGTGTTGCTAAGCTTTTTCTCCCTGAACCACCTACTCCGACTAGCAAGCAATGACCAAACGATGTAGTGATAACTCTGACGATTTTAATCACATGCTGGATTGCTGTCATGAATAAAACTAAATTCATTTTGCTTTAGGGATATGTGTCGTTGAACTATGCCAGCTAATCATAGCAGACTCTCTTGAGTTCCTCTCTATCTGTTAGCTCACAATACACATCATTAAGCTTTCTCTTAGTAGTATCACCATCTGGAAAAAGCGTTGGCACGAATGATGCCCATAGAAGTGGTTAAACAGTCACAAGATCACCCCAATCTCTTTTGAAATTTTTCTTCAAAATCGACTTCAAAATATCCTCAAAAACACCTTAATCTGAGACATTAATCATTCTATCCTAGAACACCCTCATGCATTCATGACTCCATAACTTCAAGAATTCATTATCATCTCGATAAGACTTTGAAGTTGCCTTGCTGATGCCTTAGAAAACTTTAGATATATCTCTAAGATTATAAATATAATGAGATTTCGCAGGTGTTGGGAGAAGTTATTTGGAGCTTTGGATGCCTTAATAGAGCTCAATCGTACTGTTGACGATTTAATCTCTGAGATTCTCGATCGATTTGCTCACAGATGGCTTTTAATTCAAGAAATACCAATCCAATAGATTACAGAATATTCGATTCAGTGAGTCCGCCTCGAAAGGTTCGACGTAGAGTAAGTTGAAATGTCTCATGTATCGAAGGGTCACAGCATTGCGACCTCCAGTTGGTGGCAGCATAGCAGCGATGAAAATTATATCGCAAAGATATTTCCATGTTTTATCCGTTAGATCATACCATCCACCGTTGTCCATCCATTGTCGGAGTAATTCAATAGGTGGCTAAGCACCGTACTTTTCCTTAGCTGGCATGTTCATATCGTCGATGAAGACCACAATGAATTTTTTGCCTTCTTCTGGACCGAAATGACCTTTACGACGACGAGTGCAGACCTTAGCTTCGATTAATCTCTGAACCTAAAAATTAAGAAAATAGCCAAATAAATTTTCAATTACTAAGCTTTCCACACAGATTAGATCAATATCTGAATAAAATAAGGACTAACAAGGGGGGAATTTCTTAGGAAAAATCAAATAATTTAAGGTATTTTGTACTTGATTGCAATTGGTTTGTCCAGAGAATGATGTCTGCAGGTTAGCAAAATCAGGATTGTAATAATGCTAATTGAGCTGATTTATGATATTCACAGTCTTCCCTGTTCCAGTAGGTCCACATACAAGCAGATGAATTTGATTCTAGACGCATTTATGCAGAAAAAAGTTATTCCTAATGGAATCTATTGTTGGGACAAAAATACTATGGTACTCACCACCCCTGGGGATTTCGAATTTCTTCTCAGTTTGAGTCCAATTCAGCCAAATACCTTTGGTTTTTTCATAGCAAAGATCGAAGATAGCAGATTTATCGGGGATATTCACTCTTAACGATTTAATATCGTAGTTGAAGATTAGATCATAAGTTAAATCATATTTCGTGATGATATTTGGGTCTCCTGTGATTAATTCTACCATGAAAATATGGAATTTCTTTCGAGACGATTCTTCTAGAGCTCCACCAATCGACCAAACCACGCAAAATACACATACATTCACTAGTATTTCTTCAATGTCTTTTGATAATTTGACGTTTTCCTCCGCGTATTCATTCAAATAGGTTTTCAGATATTTCAAGCAACTTCCAACTAACGTTAACTCCGATCGATGCACGTAGAATTTACCATGTCTCAGCGACCAGCTGACACTCATATCTAGCAGCCAATTTAGTGTTTTTTCTAAGAAATCTTTGTGCTTCTCCAGCGCAACTGGAATCTATTGCACGAAACTTTTTATAAACGGATCCCAGCCAAGTTGCTTTGTCTCGAGGAAGACCATTCCACAGCGAGAAACAGTAGCAGGGGAAGCTTAAGCTAAATCTTCAACTTCAAACATCATAGTCATTTAGTTTGTGAGTTTGATGATTTCACCTGATGTCAAGCAGAGTTTTTTGTTATCATCTAAAACTGTATTCATATTTTCGATCCAAACAGCATCTACAGGCCCATCGAAGACGACCCATTGCTTATCTAGACTTGTATCTTAAGCACACATTCTCATGATGATTGCAATGACACCATCTGACCATGATTTTGTGTCAGGATCAAGTCGACCATAGAGCTAATCACTGGAAATAGATTTCGGATTTAATTTGGAAGTATGGACAGTTTAATACTAAGGAGCAGTTCCTTTAAGTGCAGAGAGCGCTTTTTAGAGTGTTTCAGTGACTGATGACTTTCCTGAGTATGCTTGTCCCACTACCATCAAGCCGTGTCTGACGTTGATCGTGTCGTAAAGCTAAATGCATTTATTCAAGAAGTTTTCCTTCGGTTGAAGATTAGTTTCAATACAAGCTGTTTGCAATGATCGAAGTAAGTCACCATAATCTATAACTGGTCTCTCAACACCTGGGAAAAGATCACTAGTGATAGATTTGAATAATGGAATATCGTTGATTGTGAATTTCGGGAGATTAACATCCATGAGTGCACGCAGACAAATGATATCTTCTGAGTCTGTCATAACTCTTTTGAGATTCCCGCCTGCTGTGAGAATAGCTTTGAGTGCTCGCATACCGAAATCATAATGATCTTGTGAAGATAATTATTCAGAGCTTAATCGCAAGGAAGCAACGATTTTTCTAGCTAAATTTCTTGCTTCTTCAAATCCAACAGAATACAAGAAAATCTCCGAAATCAACGCGTAATCGGGAACCATCATTGCGCAGGGTCGGAATAGACTCTTTAAGTTATCTGGTAACTCTGATCTGCCTGCATATCCTGGATTCATTGTGATGTTGATCGCACAAGTATCTACTAAACGAATCTCTTCACCGTCAAATTCAAAAGATTCTTTTGGACGAACTTTATTAGCGCGGATAGCTAATTGAATAGTTAAAACTTAGGAAGCGATGACTGACAAGACCTCTAAGTCGATTCTATTGAACTCATCGAAGCAGCACCATGCACCTAGAAAAAAAAGAAGAAAGAATTGGTTAATTCAAAAAAGAA
>Ga0302285_10002402_pt1 | contig 10455 bp, 4 predicted proteins | sample III_Fen_E2_2_FD_200455 | JGI IMG/M metagenome (GOLD analysis project Ga0302285, IMG submission 200455) | Peat permafrost microbial communities from Stordalen Mire near Abisko, Sweden - III_Fen_E2_2 | ecosystem: Environmental > Terrestrial > Soil > Wetlands > Permafrost | place: Sweden: Abisko...
ATTAACGATATTAAAGCGATATTCGATATCTTTCCTTGTGTTGGCCACTGAGAAGTAGTACCATTAAGTATGACCAGTTGTGAAGTAATCAGGTTTTAGAATTAAATTATATTCGTAGTCACAGCTGTTGAAGCAAATAAATCAATGTTTAAACTAAAATAATAGTATTTTGGATCTATCATTTAAAATATCTAAATTCCTCTCTCATTACATTTAAATCGCTCTTCGAAGATTTCCTGATTCGAATCTCGATTCGATAACTAGTGTAATATCTTCAGGTGATTGCGGTAAATAGAACGGCATAGTGTCCATTCCAAGTTTTGTTGCGTCTATGTCCTTTAAAAATTAAAGGTAAATTAGATTAGAGAGCTGCAAAGTTAAAATTCCAACTCATTTTTTAATTTTGTTTACCTTTGTGTATAAACTCTAATCAACACAATCGAAGACAACACGATTAATAAGAGTATCTGCAAAACATATGCGCTCGATTTCCCTTCTAAGTGATTCCTCTAGGATTGTTTATTTCGGTATGTACATGGGTTCAAAGGGTTCTGAGCTGACAATAAATTCTGGCGATCTTGGCAGAAGCACAAACTCTGTTCCACTGAAACAAATACACATTTAAATAGATCGAATTTGCTAAAAATATGTTGTTTTCTCACGTCTTGAGTGTTGGTTCTGGAGGATAAGCTGTTGGAGTAGGTGAATCTTGGCTTCAAAGATAAAATAAGAATAAAAAAACTAATCAGATATCATAATCTTAAATGAGTTATTTTACGTTCTATTGAGCATATCATTGATGTGATTTTAATCAGGTTTCTTGTAAAGCAGCTTATTTATGCCAAAGAGTTCATTCTAATCTTCTTCTTCGGAACCTTCTGGTTCTTATGATTATCCTTGTCCGTTTTACTGCTGAGATTGAGGTTGAGTTGTGATATCTGAGTTACTTTCTTTCTCTTCAACTCCTTCGTCACTCACTTACCTTTCAATCTCTTCATTAGTAGATAAAAAAAGTGTTTCGCATCACATCATCAAGTTTTAGTTAAAAGAAAAAGATTTACTCTCATCCCCATCTTCATCGTCTCCTCCTTGTGGATCCACATCCTTCTCTCTATCTTCTCCTTCGCTCATTCCACTATCCCTATTTTTTCTATTTAATCTTAACTTTTCTTGTTATCAAATGCACAGACTTTTTAAACTTGTTTTTTTTCGAAAATCGCTTTAAATCTAATTCTCAAAAACAATCAAACAACATATGCCTTCAAAATCTCACTAATTGATCATATCTTCTTTTTTCTTAAGATCCCCTCCCCTCTTCCACCCAGATTATTCATATGTTTCTTGCCATATCAAAATTTAATCGCTTGAAAACACAAATTATTTTTTGTGTGTTTTCTTCTTATTTTTGACAATTAAGATCACGTTTTGTATTTCATTTTTTCCTTTTTATTAGCGCTGTATCAAGAAATCTTGCTGCTTTTGCATTTTTGATTTCTTTTTCTTAAAAAAATAGAAGAAATTTTAATTTTTTTAAATTTTAGGATGAATTCACAAAGAATTTTTTAATAATTAATTAATGGAAGATAATAATGAAGCTTTCCTAAATGGAGAAGCAAGTAAACCCATTAAATCTATCTTTTGGAATGTCAATTTAAGGTAAGAGAGGAAAAAAAGGAATATTCTTTGTGAAGATCTCTTCTTCTAACAGCCACAGATAATTTGGAATTGATTTTTCAATTTTTGAACACTTTAATCAAAATATTTCACCTAGACCACACATCCATCCAGTCATTTAATCAGCTACAAATCTCACATTTCTATCTTCCCATTTAAAGGTACTTAGTGACTGTATTATTCAAAATTATCTCATCGGAAGAGTGGCATATATTGACAACATTATCTCATATCATCTTTTTATGAAATAATCAAAAATATCCTCCAACCTTCTTTTTTTCCTGTGAAATTTCATCTGTAATTTACTATTTGTAAAAAGTTAAGTAATCCAATATTAAGTCGATCTTAGCGAAATTAGATTGAAAGATGTCATCAAATGAGTATTCCAAAGATAATTTCTGCAGTATATTTTCATTAAAAGATATCTTTGATCGAAAGAAATAATTTGTTTCTAAAGCTGATAAAATAAAAGTAGATGTTTAGTTAAAACATAAGAATTAAAGTAACCACTTCATGAAAGAAGGTAGTTTAATTAGTAAAAGAATAATGCAACAACAACAAAAAACTAATAAACCTCCTTGAAGCATCCAGTTTGTACTCAAAGCAAGATATTCCAAAAATATTACACTCTTACTACTAATTATTAGCAATCTGCTTTTTTGTGATTATTTTTTGAGTTGGTTTCCAACGGGTGGTGACTAAACATTTCTTTTATATGTCTTTCTTATTTTAATTGTAAAAATTTAAGCTGATTCTAATTATTTTTTCAGCTGAATATCTTTTTTAGAAAAGCATAGATTTCTTAGAAAGAAATGAAAATATTGCAAGGAAATGCTAATTTAGCATTTTCTTTATGTATTAACTTCAACATAACTAAAAACTCAAGGGAATAATTAATATTTCAAAAAAGGAAGATAATTTCAGTTGGGTTTTTAATGAAAATCAAGTGTATTTGAAAAGTCTTATCAATAGAGAGGAATTCAGATAGCCATCCAATATTTTGGAGGTTAATTTTTTGAAAATTATTAACTTGAAGAGATTTATTATCAGCCATAAAAATATTCCACTTACTCGATCTAGTTGACACAAAATTAGTAGATTCTTTTAGAAATAATCCGTTAAAAATAAACTTGTTTTTCCTCAGATTTTTAGTACTCAAAAAAAGTAAAATAAATAAGGGTAATCTGCTAAATTCGAATTCACTTAATTTCATGTGTTACAATTAATTCTTTCCAGCCTGCAAATTCTGCAATTCGTGAATTAAGCAATATTTCAACTGCTATTTTTATTGCTTAATTATAATACTTCATGAATCTCTTCTGTAGATCATCTGAGGGTTCTTTGAAACAAGTTTTAGTGGTTGAAAAGCTCTCAGATAATTAGAATAGTTTGAGAATAAGATATTCAAAGAAGGAATAATCGAAAAAATAGATAAAATATCCATAGATTTATTTAGATTATTTAATAATTCACAAGTTGCAGGGGGTAGGAGAAGAGTTGAGAGCAGTGACAGATCAAATAATAAGAGGTACTAGTCATTCCAATAAAAGAAAACTACAATATTTTTTGAAATATATTATTAAAGCTTCGTATTTATTCTTCTGAATTGAGCTTAATCGATTATTTACTATGCATATTTTATTAAAAATTCCAATAATTGCTCAATCATAACTTACACATTGAGAATGAATTAAAAGGCAATAAATAAAAACTTACTTTTTCTTAAAAATTAAATAATTTATGCTTGAAGGGAAGTGCTAATCAAGCATTTATTTGAATAAAGGAGTAAATCCAATTTACAAAAATACGTCTTTTTTGTACTATAATACCAAAAATAATACACATAGCAGAGAAACTATGTTTTCTTATGGCCAAAGTGATTATTGTTAATAAACCATTTTTGAATGGAAGGGAAGATATGACGCCATAATTAAATGTAAATATCAAAATGACAATTATTAGATTGATAAAAAATCTCCACTGGATTCTGAGAAAGCTAGTAAATTTAGGGGATTGGGATAGTATTGTGAGTTATGAAAAAAAGAAAGAAAGAAAGAAAAAAAATCTAACTCTGGAAAAATCAGTTAAATTTAGTTTTTCCAGCTCGAATTGTAAAAGATTATTTCCCTAATCTGACACATATTTTAGATTTACTTTTTGAAAATCTTAACTAAGATATTTATCGCTTCTTGTGTTCTTAATTTTTGCGTAAGAAATCTTTCGAAAAACACTGTGGTTTGGAATATTTTAATGGAAAATCCTATTTTGTTGATTTTTTAAATAAAAACTTTTCTAAGCAGTTGTCTCAAACGCTTAGGTTACCTAAGAAGAGAGGAAAATAGGAAAAAAGCATCTTCTGTTCAGGTGGTTACTTATTATATGAAAAACCACTAACTGAGCAGCAACATTTTTAATAAATATCCCTCCAAACTCCTTTATTTTAGCTTATTCTGAAGAAAATTATGATAAAGGTAACATTTAATATGAGTATTCTCGCCACAATGGCTGGAAATTCAGATGATTTGCTATCTTGAAAAGACATTTCTTTTTAGTGCTGGATACTAGCTTACTAACTCAAGGAAACCAAATAAAAACTATTAAATTATTAAATCTCTCTCTCTTTTTCTTTGATTCCTTATGACTAGCTTACAAAGCGTCATTTAGGTTAGGAATGATTCCCCAAAGATACGTGTCAAAGTTTCCCTAAAGAAATCTAGTGCTTGATACAATTATCTTTTTCCCACTATTTTTTTTGGTTCAATCTCATAGTATAAATTTGAATAATACACAACCGAAATAACTTCAAATCCTCCTTGAATAGCTCCCTCTCTTTCCCTACTTTGAATATCCTCGAAAAGTAACAAAAATAATTATCTTTTTTAAACGCATTTTAGTGCTTTTTCATATTTGGAACTGGGAAATCAATCCTGTGATGTATTATTATTTTTTTCAAAAAAGTTGTTTCTTTCTTTGCATTTGTCCTTTTACTATCAACAGAATATTTCTAGTATTCAAGATGATTCTTACCGCACTTGCGATGTTATGTCTGTTACCACTATCCCACAGTTCAACTTTAGCTTGACGTCACGAAGAGCATCACCACAAAGTTGATTTTATCAAAAAGAAGAGAAAAGATAATTCAACTTATTTGGTTTATTTCTCAATTTTTTAAATATCCGTAGAAACACAAGAAGTTTAGTGGGTGCTGTAATAAATTTCGAATGGAAAAGAAAAGTGAGTAAACAGTATTTGGGGAGGATAGGTTAACTCCAGTTAGTATTCTTATCCAATTTAACCTGCGAATAAACACATCAATAACCTCATGCTAATTGACATAATTCTTGCTTGAAAAAAGGGGATATTTGCTTACTATGACATTAATTTTTTAAATTATTCTAGATTGAGCTCACTGCTTTTTAGGAGGGGGGAGGGAAATATTATTCTAGCTGGAAGAACAGGTAGAGTAATAAAGTTAAAAATAGTCTGGGCAGGGAAATCTTGAGAAAATCATATGAAAATAAATCAAAGTTGAGATACATCTCTCCCCTGCTGAAAAATCAAATTAATAAAGGCATTGTTACAGTCGCTGGATTGCTAATCGAAACGAAGAAGATTGCTTTTTGATTGGATTTGACAACAACAGAAAATGTGAAAATGGTTTGGAAAAAGAGAAATCTACTAAAAGTAGATTAAATTAAAAGAAAGCAATAATGTCACTCACTGAATGAATAATATATTGGATGATTGAGCAATTCAAGAGGTTTTTATGAGTGTATTGCCATAAATGAAGGGAATATAGCAATTTGAAAGGCTTTGAAAAGCAAGAAAAATCTCATCAAAAATTATAAAATTGTTGCTAGTTTTTTCCAGTGGAAACTTACTAATTGTGTGATTATGGAAATCAATTATTAGCAGTTCAGTGTCCAGCATTGAGGAACTCGAAGCATAGCCGTTAAAATAATGTAAAAATGATTAGATTGCCAGCCTCACATTAGAGAGCTGTTGATTGTTTTGAATTTTGTAGTTTAATTTGAATCAATCATGAGCTACCTGTATGTATGTACGTACAAATACAGATTTTGATATTCTGAGCGAGGGCAGTCGAAAGGTGGAGGTAGAACAGGCAAGGGCATAGTGAGGCTAGAAAAAGATCTTCCAAGGAATTATTACATTGGGATAATAAGCAAATCAATGTTCAAGGTTGGGAGTTGTTTTATAAGATGTACAATCACATATGAGAAACAATTTTGATAATATAATTCAGTGGGATGTAGCTGACTTGAGAGTTGGGGGGGAGTTAATAATTTGACCGGGTAGGCTGGGTGCAAACCCAAAAACAATGCAGCCTTCAAAGCCGGTGCGTTTGTACTCATTTGTATAATCAAATCTAAAATAATTAATTCACTCTTTCCCCCAAAGGAAACTCACAAATTGGCTAGCTTAGAAAGGTTAAGATATTTTTTTCAAACTAACTTAGAAACTCCAAACAGCTTTAAAATAACTCCTTTTTCTGTTATTTCCTATCTCTCATACTTCTCAATAGTTTATGACTCCCTTGAATTCTTTACCAGTCAACATGCTAGAATCTTCATCTTCACCATAGTAGTCGAATCTCAAAAGCATTGCTAGCTTTGAGACTCTTTCATCTCTCAATTCTCTGTAGCAGTTCTAACTTAGCCTAGAGACTTCGAGTAATGTACCTAACTAGACGCACATAGAGGTAGCTAAAATATTGTAGCAATATTAGCATCTCCCTTAGCCACAACCATCTCCAAATTGTTTTGAAAAAGAGCTGCTTGCTTAGTAAATATCAATATTGCTCAAAGCAAGAGAGTAGCATGAGTAGCAGTAAGCACAGCAGAGAGCTATGTTTGACTAACAGCTTCTCCAGTTGTAAGCTTAGCACTTCATAAGAGCTTATTAACAACAAGAACAACAATAACAGCTGGAACAGCAGAGACAGCAATAATTTATTATTTAATAAAATCTATTGTTTTTCTAGTAATAGCAGTAGTTGTAGTAAAAGCAAGACTTCCCCAATCCTAAAAATTTAAATATTAACTCTTTGGGAGGTACTACTACTACTAGACCTGGTAATATCATTCCTAGCTTCATTGGAGCTAATAATTCTCTTACTGATTTGCTGCTCCCCGCATAAAATTTCGATGTTAACGCATTCTTCTAAGGAATTCTTGGTGCAGGCAATATTAGTAATAATTTACTTTAGATACCAGGACTTCTCAATGTGATTGATGAGAATTAATAAAATAAAATTGGATTTTCCCAGCCTTAATCAGATGCTAAGTAACAACTTTCCTCCAAACGCAAGACAACTGAAACTAAGCTGGCTCCAAAATTATTAAAAAAAATCAAAATCGAGCTGCCCAAAAAGACTTCTATTAGTTTAGAAGCAGAAGATTCTGAAACGACATTAAAACCTAAGAGTTTAGAAAGCCATGTAAAAAATAATTCGAAGACGAAAACATCCAGCAACAACAGTAGCATCTCAGCAGATAAGCATACGCGTGAAGAAGATAAATGTAATACCAGCAAAGATGCGAGAAGTCGTTCAAAATTCCATAATCTCACTAAACTCTTTTTGAACTCTCTCTTGTCTATTTTCACTAAGGAAAACATGGATTCAGCTAGTATATGTGCAGCTGATTAGGATTCCGTTGTGAAATGCATCAGCAGAGTGAAATAAAGTGGCAGAAAAAATCAAGGAAAAGTCTGCAAAACTGATCTGTTTAATCATTCTCACTATAACGTTCTGTTCCTTAAACTCACACCCGAGAGCATGCTAGAACTAGCCTCCAAGCCAAAAGATGCTAGCATCCACTAACTGTGCTTTGACATCGATGTTACAAGCTAGTTATCGCAAGAATAAATCGATTCTGTGAATAAAATCAAACAAAACATCTTTATCATTACCCATTCCGTTCTCGCTAACCCAGCTGATTAAGATTCCGTCCGACATGAGTATTGGCTCAGAGCAATCGTTGGAATTCGATAACTCGCTGAAGGAAAATTAATCTATCGATTTTAATCTCTCAATAAACATCAGCAAATTGAGAATAACAATTAGATTTCTAACACCAAAGTCGAATAGCTTTCAAGTACTTCAAACAACTCCTCCTCGATACTTTCCCTCAATTGAAGCCCTTCTATCTCGAGAATTCCCCCTTAACCATACACTAAATGTTCATTAAACTAATTGACAACTAAATTCTTTTTTCTTTAAAAACCACACTAAACACATTCAACACGAAGTCACATACACACACATATATTTTTTAGACAATAATCATTATTTTTATGTTCTCTTTACATTGCATATTTCTGCACCAACGCATAACTTAATTATTTATGTTTCTTTTTAAGCAAATTTGTTGTTCTTTTTGTATTCAAGTTATTATTTGTAATTTTATCTTCCAAAAACATGCATATTTAGCTCAAGGTGTTTTGAAGTATTACCATTAAGCACAAACCAAGAAAAAAAATCAATAGCTTATTTGTTAAACGAGCGAATCCTTCGAGTACTGTGCTACTGTGTAAGGTTGCTTAGAAAAACTCAATTAAAAATAAAAACGAAAATAAGCAAATCACTTTCTTTCTTTCTAAAAGAATTAAGTCAACGAAATAATACTATTTAGCATCCTAATCTTCTCAAATCAGATTGATGAATAGAAATATTATGTTGTGGTTAAAGAGGACACTTTAGGGGTTGATAGAAAATTTAGCAAAACTACAATAAATTGGGTATTATTTTTCAAGTGATTTGAAAATCTTCCTTTGATTTTGTTAAGGAAAAAGACAGGGAATTTAAAATCTGCCTTGAGAATACCAAATTCAATGATGCTGAAAATAGAAAGAAGACTAAAACATTCAGACTTAGCAAGATGAATAGTAGCTATGTTAGAAATATTTGAAAAAGAGAAAATTATGACATGACATTCGATGTAAAAGTGGAAAAATAACCATGAAAACCTCCAGAGATTTTTTTGTAAAAGCTTACTTTAGAGAAGATGGAAATAGGATAGTACGAGTATTATGTGAGAATTGCAAAATATTCTCCCCAAAGATAAGCTTCAAGATCATAACTGAAAAGGAAAATAGACAGGCAGAAAAGAGTAAAAATCAGTCAATTTGTAGCATATATCCTTTGGGGGTTTAAGAAATTAATCTAAATCAGCCGTTTAGGGGTAAATCGAGAGGCTTATTTTGATTCATGGAATCAAGGACACTAGTCCTTTTCTTGTGGTAAATGATCAGCTAATTTGCTGATATTTTAATTAATCTCTTTCGAACTAAATCCCGATTCAAGCTAGGGATAGTGCGATTCGAGAGAAAAAGAGACAAAACTAAAGATCCAACAACACATTTTGAAAAAAATGAGTCAAATTGAGAAGTAATAAGGTTCAAAAAATTGATTTGAGAGAGTTTAGTATCTGATCTTGATTAGGAGTGGTGGGTATGTATTTTATTTTAATTTTCTTATGATTCTAAAATATCGTCAGCTAAGTCTCAGAAAAGAGAAAATAATAGTGCATTGTCTATTATATCCTTTCTTTTTGAGAAGGAAAACTATTTTATTTTGTGAATGAATTTATCTAAAAAAGATCATCATTGTTCTTCTCACATCCGTTTTTTCAGAAATACCTTTTTTTTTGTAATGTTTTAAAAAAATAGTAAATTTAAACTTGAAAAATGACATCTATAATGAATCAAACGCATGCTCGAACTCTTAAAGCTCTTGATTGATGATTTTCAAGGGATTCATCATCAAGAAATATTAAATATCCTCTATTACTCTAGTAGGAAGAAAAAAGAAAATCATTGAATTGTTAATCAATAGAACTAGTACATTACCAAGAAACAAATAGTAGAGCAGGATTTTGAAATATTGAAATTAAAAATATAAAATATCTTCCTCACTTTGTATTGCTTGATTCTTCTCTTTGTTAGATTGCTTTATTATTTTGAATTGTGCAAGGTTTTATCATATTCCTTGTTTTCTGATTATTTTTCCTATCAGTCGAAAAAAACCTTGATTTAAAAGAGATTTCATTCTTTCGACCTAATCAAACACACTCAATACTATTCAAAGTTTGCTTTATGCAATAGCTTTCATTATAATATCTTCAAAGATCATTAATTGCTCTTAATTTTTAATTGGATAGTGTCTTTATTTAAATGTATTTTTTCAAAGAAAAATTGAGACAAAAGGAAGAGTCAAAAACTAAGCTAACATTATTGAAAGTTATTCCTTAAATCTATCTAGCTAAAAATGACTTTAATGAGCAATATTTTAAAAATCGAAGTAGTATTTATGATAATCTCTCTGAATTCTGGAGCTTATTAGCGAAAATAAAAAATAATACTCTCAATCCATTAATTTTTTTTCTCTCATTATTTTCTGAAAAAATAATTAAAAGAAAAAAGCGCTGGTTAATTTTGAATGCGTTGCGATGAAAGTTTATGGAGGAGAGTTGGTCGAAATAATCTTAGTTTACTACTTTTTTCTCGATTACAATTGCATATGTTTAATGATCTTAACTTTAATCAAAGATCAACATATCCAAAAAGCGCGCTCTATTCAAGAAAGCCATTTGTTTTTTGGTGTTATCTCAACAAACAAAATAAAGATTTTGGGAGAAATAACGAGAAGATGATTACAAAGCAGTGAGAAAATTTCTGTGAAAACATAAACATAAGTAAAAACAAATTCAAAGTCAAATGCATTCATATGAGAGAAAAAATAGAGTTTGCATATTTCATTTA
>Ga0302285_10002403_pt1 | contig 10454 bp, 5 predicted proteins | sample III_Fen_E2_2_FD_200455 | JGI IMG/M metagenome (GOLD analysis project Ga0302285, IMG submission 200455) | Peat permafrost microbial communities from Stordalen Mire near Abisko, Sweden - III_Fen_E2_2 | ecosystem: Environmental > Terrestrial > Soil > Wetlands > Permafrost | place: Sweden: Abisko...
AATTAAAAAAAAATGTAAGGAGAATAAAATAATTTCTCTTTATCTATCTTTATTTTTATGTTTGTGCGTTGCATCTTCATTGCTCATATCAACTCTTTCGTTAATTTTTTATCTAAAACAACCTTTGCTGAAAAAGCAACTTCGTGTAGAGTTATGTGATCAGAGTGATCTTAATTAATAATCCTCACAATTGATTTCCTCTTCCCCAACTAATAATAAATCTTAGAGATTTTTAATAATGCTTTTAGGAGTTTTTTACCTAAGTGGGAAGGAATTTACTTGACAGTCTTTCAATATCAATCATAATTACCCCCTACTCTATTTTTTAAAGAGAAAAAAACTAACTCACTTCTTAACATTAATCAATTAAGATCTTTGAGTTACTTACATAATTATTTTAAAGTAGCGAATTTTATTCATTTACAATGCAACTATTAATTTAAGAAATCACCAAAAATAAACCAAAACCAACACTAATTTTAGAAATTTTGTAATATTTTCTGCTAACTCCTCTTCACCGGACACCTTTGATACTTTCAAGAAAGAGCAGCACATGACATCACTCAGCGATTCCCTAAAAATCATAGATTTGTTAGGTGCTTAGCAGGAAGTGATTTATCAATCTTAAGCAACAGTTGATCTCCTTATCACAACTTTAGAGCTCATTTCAGCTAAAATCAACTAATATTTGCTAATCAACCAAACACCTTTCGCATATTCTGGAAAAGACATTGATTTAATTATCCAGAAAGTCTCAGATCAAAAATTATGTGATTACGTAGCTTGTAACGGTAGCAGTAGCTTCTCTAACGAAACCCCCTCTTTGGACTCGCTTAAATATACGATTTTGCAAAGATCACCTATTCACGAAATCCATTTATTAATGAACCTACCTTTTTAGACTACACAGCTAGTCTCCAAAAAGAACTCCACTCAACTATCTTGTCTTCTTATCCCGTCATCATTCCGATTGTCTCTCACCCTGATAAATCTGAAGTTTTTGCTAAAATGCCTATCTTGCTAACTTTTCCGAAGCAACCCAAGACAAATACTACTGCTTTATCTTGTTTTTCAAAGAATCCAAAGAAAAAGTAATGGAGCCAAAAAGGCTGTACCCTTCAATTTTCTAAATCTTCCTAGGAATATTTTTGCTTATGCGATTCCCCTTCAGCTGCCACTATCCTCGAAGATCTAGATTAACTAATCTTTCGAAATAAAAACCTTCAAGACGCCTTCAGCGGACAAAGTATTTTGAATATTTCGAATTGGACAAACTTCTACTGTTTCCTTGTCTTTTGGATCCTTCTCATCGCGACAATTACAATGTCAGTGTTATGCTACTACGGCAAGAAACTGGATCAATTAAGCAAGAATAAATTTGGAAAATAGCATTTACAACTGAAATTCACATCAAACTAGCAACCACAGGACAACCCAACCAAAGTCTCCAACAGACTAGATATCGAAACCGAAGTTGGAAATAAGGATGCGCCCATTATCGATCAGTAAACAGAAGAGGAAGTTGAACCTCAAGCTCAAAGAATTCCATAGGCTCAGCAATACATATTATTCCCAGGATCCCAATTTATTCAAGAATTCCATGGCTAAAGCTATTAAAACGCTGATTCCAAGTTGATTAACTGCAATCACAGTGAAGATAATTCCTAGAAAGCCAAAGCAGAAACTCACACACCAAGGCAGCTACTTCATAATAAAATCGATTGGGAAACCCCTGTTGACATAGGCAAAGTCGATGAATCACCTAAGGTTATGGCTTTTCCTAGCGAGTCCAAATAACATACAGAACGCGAAGAGTTTTCTAACAATAATGAAGTGATAAAGCATCTAGAACTATTGGATAATAATGAAAGATTGCCAAATCCGATTAAAAAAATGTCATATTTCAGCTAAAAATCAGAGAAATTCAATGAACAATTAGATGAAGAAAAAGAGCCAGTCAAATAGTCTGAAAAGTAAAATTAAAAAATAGTTTTCTTGCAGCAGAATCAAGGTGAAATAAGCCATAATAGCCATCTGACTTTTTAACTGGGTGTGAGATTGAAATGGAAAAAAAGTAATGTGAGAAAATAGATAAATCTGAAGGAGTTAACATTGATATTCATGAAAATAGAGAGACTGAAAATGATAATAAGATCATGTATGATGATTAAGTAAGGAATCAGAGAAACGATACGCAATCAAATATTACGGGCAATGCATCAGCAAGCAAAACAATTAGGAATCATTTTTAATTGCCTCTTATGAGAGCAGGAACTCTGTAGGACAAGAAAAACTGTAAAAAAGAATCACAAATTCGTGAATTCAAGAAAACTGTTACTCTTAAGTAGGACCATTACAATCGGCTGAAGTAAATGCCATTCAGAAAATCAGTTATGCTGTTCCATAATTTCTTTAAAATTTTCTTAGTTTTGAATCCAGATGCACCACGAGCAAAAAGATTTGCTCTTTTCTAGGTGAGAACCATCTATTCCTTAGCTGAGTGTGTTATTTTTAATGAAATCAACACAATTGTCTAGGTTATTGCTCTGACTGTGATAAACAGCGCAGCATTAATACTTGCAACATTAATCTTAGATATTGTTCGAGGTATCTCATAAATAGGCAAAGCAATCTATGCGTTCATTTTGATTGTTTTAATAGCATTTTACTATTATCTGATTCTCTCAACAGTCAGTTCTTCGACTCCTTCAGATTCTAATACCCAAATCGGTAAGTTCTTCCTGTTATTTTTTTCAGATTTGCTAGTTACTTCAGTCATTCTCGCAGTGATCTTTAGATTCTTAGCACTATATTTTCTCAGCCGAGAAGGTAAAATAGCCTGCGCACAAAGGCTCGTTGATATCCTTCAGCTCAATTTCATTATGCTTTTGCTTGTCAGATGAAATAATCACACAAATATTGTTTCATTCTCCTTGTTGATTTGTCAATTGTTGCAAATTACTGTTCAATTGAAATAAACCCATTTTGGTTCATTTGCTTCTTCAAATGCTTATTCAGCATGTTTTTTTCTTGACAAATATTGAGAGTTGTTGAGAAGAATAAATAACAAAAAATAAAAATATCTCAAAACAATTACCCTGATGCTGAACAACTAATAAAAAAATGTATTGATTTTGATAAGTTAAGCTTAATTTAATCATTAATAAGGAAATTATAAAAGTGCTTAAGGACTAAGTTGGGCGATTAAAATGCTTTATGCCTATTAAATAATAGACTGATAGAGCTAGTGATCGATTTTGTGCAATTTCCAGGTTGCGTTAAGGTAAATACTCACCTCATAGCTCATCTCAGTGCTACACAACAACAAAAAAAAGGTGGCTAGGGTCACTGCGAAAGTACCTAAATAATATGAATCACAGGTACCTCAAGAATCAAATCACCAATAATTTCCTTAATTATACCAGCTAATCCATCGATTTCTAATATCGAATAGCTTCACTTCAAGTCAATTTGTCAATAACAAAGGTACTCCTTCTTGACATAATCAGAACAAAAAAGCAATTAGAAAATAAAGACACAAGTTACTGACAAACTACCAAAAACACAATAAGCAGCCGCTAAATTTTCGATTCTAGAAGGAATGGCAAAGACCAATCAAGCAATTATTAAGAGAACGTGTGTACAAATGAAATTCATAGAATAAATCTAAAGGAAAGAATTTCACTTTTCGACATTTTAAATCAGAAATGATGCCCAAATCGACTTTTAAAAAGATAAAAATTTATTTATTAAAATTGTATTTTCTTTTGATGGACTTTCAAAAATGCAATTAGCTTTAAAAAAAATCTCCTTTCTTCATTTATCCATCTTATTATTGAACGATCTGACTTTAAGCACTTCTACGATTCTTACTTAATCTTTTTTCCAATAAATGGTAATACCAAAATAGTACTTCATTCCTTCTTTAATTCTAGAGATGTCGTCAAGCTCAACCACAGAAGAGTAATCGGGAAGATTTGCAGCCCGTAGATACCTTGATGCAAGATGAATTCGGAATTCAAGGAATCTCTTTGCCTTAGATTCTTTATTAGAGAAAAGTTGTGGGCCTTTTACGATCTTGTCTATTCCGTATCCTCCAGTACATTCACAATAAGCCATATGAGAGTCATCAACAAATTCGTCTTACTTTAAGGAGTCTTCGATTAATCCAACTGAAAATCCAGGATTCTTTGAATCTTCCATATTATTATGAATAATTTCAAGCCTAATTATATATTTCTCGTTCATTTGCAGTTCCATATCTACGTAATATTGCTTGATGGTGCTGGTTAAGTTCGTGATAACCATGGAGCCAGTTGATTCTTTTATGATTTACAAATTACTTGTAGAGGAGCTGATTATCTCAACAGATGGCAAAACGTTAAACGGAATAATAGACCCTGTGTCTTCAAAAATATTTATCTTCTGGATTGTTTCTGTAAGCTGTTTTAAGATACCTTGAAGAGCCGATTAATTGCAAGCATCTATGAGATTTTTGAATGGCTTTAAGGTCTCAGTGATGCGTTGGGTGTTAACTGAAGATTAATAGTAGAGGTTGGCAATATAATCATGGAGGATTTGATCATCATTCTTCTTATTGTTGTCAATGATAATATTTTTAAACTCTTCGATTTTTAATACATCCTGATATGAGCTAATCATTTCGAAATGCAAGCCAGATAACTTAGCTAGTGAGCTCTTTGCTCGAGATCTTGCAATTTCTAATGCAGAATTCAATTATTGTTTTAGCTCAGAAAAGTATTCATCAGTCTGCTTGATGATTTTATCAACAGATTTGTTTGCACTCTCTATTTAGCGAATTAAACCTGGATCTGTCAGCACAGGAAAAGTCGAGAAGAATGTATTTGAATCTGCATTAATCAGTTCTTCAAAAAATAAAACATCAGTCAGTGGTATCTTATCCATTTAGGCGCATTTTACACATATTTAATGTTTTGTTGACGAGCTATTCAAAAGAAGTAAGTCGCATCTCTGATTTTTATGAATGGAACACTTCTTGGAGAAAAGTCTTTCTTTCTTTGAAGCACTTTATTCAAGATTCTCTGCAGTTTATCTACTTTCACTCTTCATAGTAGCGTCCATCACTCTTTTGGAATAATAAAATATTTACCTGTTTTCGATTTATCTTTTTTTTATTGATAATTTTTTCTTTTTTCTCTAGGGTATCTTCAGATATAAACAAAATAGAAGAAACAAAAATGAGTTATTGGATTTTTGATATCAATATTTATGATTTTCTTTCGCTTTTAATTAATAAAATAAATTAAAAAAAAATCATTTTTAAACACCTTCAAAATATCATGAAAAAGTAGTCTCATTTTTTAGTGAGCACCCTTTAGGAGGATAACCAGAAAATGACTCTTGTCTCTGTCTCGCTTTCACTGGGCACACCAGTATTTTTAGCATTTATTTTTTTTGTAGTTTGTTTTGAAAGACTATCAAAAATAAAATGAGCTAAGAAAAAGTCTCCTTTCCTCATTTATCCATCTTATTATCGAATGATCTGGCTTTAAGCACTTCTACAATTCTTACTTAATCTTTTTTCCAATAAATGGTAATACCAAAATAGTACTTCATTCCTTCTTTAATTCTAGAGATGTCGTCAAGCTCAACCACAGAAGAGTAATCAGGAAGATTTGCAGCCCGTATGTACCTTGATGCAAGATGAATTCGAAATTCAAGGAATCTCTTTGCCTTAGATTCTTTATTAGAGAAAAGTTGTGGGCCTTTTACGATCTTGTCTATTCCTTATCCTCCAGTACATTCGCAATAAGCCATATGACAGTCATCAACATATTCGTCTTGTTTTAAGGAATCTTCGATTAATCCAACTGAAAATCCAGGATCCTTTGAATCTGCCATATTATTATGAATAATTTCAACCCTAATAATATATTTCTCGTTCATTTGTAGTTCCATATCTATGTAACATTGCATGATGAGGCTGGATAAGTTATTGGTAATCATGAAGCCAGTTGATTCTTTTATGATTTGCAATTTTGTAGAAGAGCTGCGTATCCCAACAGATGGCAAAACGTTAAACGGAATAGGCCCTATGTCCTCAAAAAGATTTATATTCTGGATTCTTTCTGTAAGCTGTTTTAAGATACCTTGAAGAGCAAATTAATTGAAAGAAGCTGCTAGATTTTTGAATGACTTTAAGGTATCATTGATGCGTTGTGTGTTAACTGAATACTTCTAATAGAGATTGGAAATGTAGTCATGGAGAATCTGATCATCATTCCTCTTATTGTTATCAATGATAATATTTTTAAACTCTTCGATTTTTAATACATCCTGATATGAGCTAATCATTTCGAAATGCAAGCCAGATAACTTAGCTAGTGAGCTCTTTGCTCGAGATTTTGCAATTTCTACTGCATTATTCAATTGTTGCTTCAGCTCAGAGAAGTACTCATCAGTATGCTTGATGATATCTTCAACAGTTTGATTTGCACTCTCTATTTAGCGAATTAAACCTGGATCTATCAGATCAGGAAAAGTGGAGAAGAATATATTTGAGTTTGCATTAATCAGATCATCAAAGAATAAAACTTCAGATAGTAATATCTTATCCTTTTGGGCACATTTTACACATATTTAATGTTTCGTTGAAGAGCTGTTAAAAAGAAGTAAGTCGCATCTCTGATTATCATGAATGGAGCATTTCTTGGAGAAAAGTGTTTCTTTCGTTGAAGCTCTTTATTCAAGATTTTCCACAGTTTATCTGCTACCTTCGCTCTGCTTAATAGCATCCATCACTCTTTATGAATATTAAAATATGTGCCTATTTTTGATTTATCTTTTTTATTGATTATTCATTCTTTTTTTCTTGGGTATGTTCAGACACAAAAAAATAACAAAATAGAAGAAACAAAATGAATTATTTGTTGCTTTGATCAGAAAGAAGAGGGGGTACTCTCTCAACTCTTAAGGAATCAGATCATTTTTTATGCTTGAGAAATCCTAATGTAATAATTAATATTAACCCTTAATTTGTGTGCTCAAATAATATTTTTTAATTTGACAGTAGATAATTCTTCCATTTAAAAATATTGAGAAAAGCAATAATCAAATGTATTGTTCTTGGTATTTCTTGGATTATTTTTATTTTGTTTTGGGTAACCTCATTCTGACAATCTTAGCTGGTACGCAGAGTCGTATTCACAACTTAGAAGATAAAAACTGCTGTTTTAATTGAATTTTTGATAAGAAGGTATTTTTGTTATTCTGTATTTTCTTTTGATCGACTGCATTAACTTTAAGAAAAAGTCTCCTTTCTCCTCATTTATCCATTTTATTATCAAATGATCTGACTTTGAGCACTTCTACGATTCTTACTTGATCTCTTATCCAAGAAATATAGATGCCAAAATAGTACTTCATTCCTTCTTTAATTCTAGTGATGTCGTTAAGCTCAACCACAGAAGAGTAATCCGGAAGATTTGCAGCCCGCAGATACCTTGAAGCCAGATGAATTCGAAATTCAAGGAATCTCTTTGCCTTAGATTGCTTATTAGAGAAAAGTTGTGGACCTTTTACGATCTTGTCTATTCCGTATCCTCCACTAAATTCGCAATAAGCCATATGAGAGTCATAAACTTATTACTTGTGTTTTAAGGAGTCTTCGATTAATCCAACTGAAAATCCAGGATCCTTTGAATCTACCATATTATTATGAATAATTTCAAGCCTAATAATATATTTCTCATTCTTTTATAGTTCCGTATCTAAGTAACATTGCTTGGTGAAGTTGGATATGTTAGTTATAATCAAGGAGCGTGTTGATTCTTTTCTGATTTTTAAATTTTTAAAGGGGGTATTTAATCCAACAGATGGTAAAACGTTAAACAGAATAATAGACCCTGTGTCATCAAAAATATTTATGTTTTGGATTGTTTCTGTAAGCTGTTTTAAGACACCTTGAAGAGCAGATTAATTGTAAGCATCTATGAGCTTTTTGAATTGCTTTAAGGTTTCAGTGATTCGTTTGGTGTTAACTGAAGATTACTAATAGAGGTTGGAAATGTAGTCATGGAGGATCTGGTCATCATTCCTCTTATTGTTGTCAATGATAATTTTTTTAAACTCTTCGATTTTTAATACATCCTGATATGAGCTAAACAATTCAAAATGCAACCCAGATAACTTAGCCAGTGAGCTCTTTGCTCGAGATCTTGCAATTTCTAATTCAGAATTAAATTGCTATTTCATTTCAGAGAAGTATTCGTCAGTCTGCTTGATGATATCTTCAACAATTTTATTTGCACTCTCTATTTAGCGAATTAAACCTGGATCTGTCAGCACAGGAAAAGTCGAAAAGAATGTATTTGAGTCTGCATTAATCAGATCTTCAAAGAATAAAACTTCAGATAGTGGTATCTTATCCATTTAGGCGCATTTTACACAGATTTAATGCTTTGTTGACGAGCTGTTCGTAAGAAGTAAATCGCATCTCTGATCTTCATGAATAGAGCATTTCTTGGAGAAAAGTTTTTCTTTCTTTGAAGCTCTTTATTCAAGATTCTCTGAAGTTTATCGGCTACCTTCGCTCTGCATCGTTACATCCATCGCTCTTTAAGAATAAGAAAATATCTGTTTGTTTTTAATATAATTTATCTTTTTTAATTGATGATTGTGTATTTTTGCTCTTAAACGCTTTTCTCCACAAATTAGAAGAAACAAAATAAATTATTGAAAAGTTGCGCTTTAATCAGAAAGAAGAGAATTCTCTCTCAACTCTCAAGGAATCAATTCATATTTTAGATGCTGGTGAAATCTTAAAGTTATGACTTTTACATACAAACACACACATTCATATCTCTATGAGGCTTATTACAGCCCTCATCAGGAAAAGGATTAAGTGTATGTAATCGGTTTATATCAATATTTTTGTTTCTTTTTCATTTCATTTGATAATGAAGGATTTATCTTGAGGTCCTTTAACACATTGTCTTTAATGTCTCTATTCAAAGCTAGTTACAGATCTATTCATCATCTGCTTTTAGTTTTGTTTCATTGCAGGTTTTTAGTGTTATTATTGGTAGTTGAGGGTTTTTGAAGCATTATTTTGGTTCATCCTTTCTCTCTTCCTCTCTCCAATTCAGTGCCTTACCCCATATTAAACAACAGTTAGATGCAGGCAAGAACAAGAAATTGTGTAAAGAAGCTGCTGAGGAATTCAGAGAAGAGAAGTAGCCTTAGCCAGAGAACGAAGTTGCCGTAACGCGTCTCTGTAAGGTATATCCTTACACCTAAAGCAATTAACTGCTGTTATTAGGGTTGAAGTTTTTAGGGTTATTATGAGAGCTGAGCGTTGTTAATAATTAGCTTTGATCCCCTCCCCCTCCTTCACACGCCCTCCCCCTCCTTCACACCCCCCTTTGCTTTCTCTTGCCACCCAGGTGTCTCATCTTCACTGAATGATCTCTTATACAGGCAAGAATAAAGAACTTTTACAAGCTAAAATCTGAGGAGCTCGGAGAGAGAGAAGCCACAATCTAGAAAAACGTGGAAAAAATGCGTTACTGCTAGGTATCAAGTACTCCTTTCTCCTAATGTAAGGGCTGATGGTTATTACTTGTTGTTAAGGATTGTTATTATTTTTTGTTAAGGAAATTGATTTTATTTTTCTCTTCTTTCTAGCTTTCTCTCGCCATACAGGGGATGGAACAAAGGACTTCTGCCCACCAGGATCTGAGGAATTCTGAAGAAAAAAATAACCTTAACCATTAGATTAACTTGATAATGTCTCATTACAGCTAAGCATCAAGTAATCCAAGAAACTGAAATCAATAAAATATCTGTATTACTATTTTTTTATTATTTATTATGTTGTAAAAGAAAAAAAAACTTTTGAGAAAACTGAAATTCGAGGTATTCATATGCTTTGACTGATAGAAAAATCGCGTTTCTCTTAGTGTATCGATAACTTGCTACCAGAAAGAAATCTGATATCTTCTAGTCATGAATCATTTGTTTGAATGGAAAATTACTTTTTTTGAAATAACTAACTCCCATCTCCAGTATCAAATGTATTTTTTTGGTATATTTTGAGTTATTTTTTATTTTGATTTTGGTAATCTCATTTTCACAATCTCAGATAACATACCCCGCTGCATTCACAACTTAGAAGTACAAAATTCGTGTTTTAATTGAAAATATGATAAGAAGGTATTTTTGTTATTCTGTAGTTTCTTTTCATTGACTGCATTAGATTTAAGAAAAAGTTTATTTTCTTCTCATTTATCCATCTTATTATCGAATGATCTGACTTTAAGCACTTCTACGATTCTTACTTGATCTTTTTCCCAAGAAATGTTGATGCCAAAATAGTACTTCATTCCTTCTTTAATTCTAGAGATGTCGTCAAGCTCAACCACAGAAGAGTAATCAGGAAGATTTGCAGCCCGTATGTACCTTGATGCAAGATA
>Ga0302285_10002406_pt1 | contig 10445 bp, 12 predicted proteins | sample III_Fen_E2_2_FD_200455 | JGI IMG/M metagenome (GOLD analysis project Ga0302285, IMG submission 200455) | Peat permafrost microbial communities from Stordalen Mire near Abisko, Sweden - III_Fen_E2_2 | ecosystem: Environmental > Terrestrial > Soil > Wetlands > Permafrost | place: Sweden: Abisko...
AAACCTGGCCAATTTCTCTAAATTCCTTCATAGCCGAAACTGAAAAGCAATTCACAAGAATGTCAGATCACTGCTTTATGAATGAAGAACGAGATATCATGCTCTAAATAATCCCAGCTAAAGACTGTCTGTGTGGTGAGAAAGATACCTTAACAGTGCAATCGCGGTTAGCGAAAATACTCGCTGCTCTCGAAGGTGGCAGCGAAGAACTCTTAAGATATTTTGAAATAGTTTAGTTTTCCTAGATTGTTCTGCAGGGAAACTCTGAGAATGAAGAAGATAGCTAACTGGACAAGGGAAGCAGTAATCAAGGTGGGAATCTAATACTTGAAGAAAATCAAAAGGGACAAAATTAACTCCCTAAAACTGAAGATGTTGTTTTCTTGCTGGAAGTTAAAATCACTGGAGGAAGCCTCTGCAGCGCCTTGGGGCAACTGGACGATAGATCAGTCCCTGAGGCATTAGTCACAGAGATGTTCAATGGGCTGATTGACATGCTCTTACAGTTGCATGCTCGTTACGAAGTTGTAGGGAAATTGCGATTACATTCGATTTTCTTTCATTAGAATCTGTTATTTTTACTTGATTTCACAAACTCTTCATTCATTCTTGATCCTAAAAATCTCGCGTATGATCTGAATTCAGATTCCCTCCTAGACTCAACGAAAAAGGACTATTTCAAGCAAGACATATATGATCTAGCTACAGCGTTGCTAGCTCTCCATATGAACAACATTGGATATTCATTCTAAGCTTGCAAGGAAATTCTTCCAGATCATAAATATGTCCCAAAATAATTGAAGTACTCTCATCTGTTCAAAAGTTAGAATCAGCAGGGGCAATAATCATAATAATCGCAGTAAAATCAAGATATCAGTGAAGAAAATAAAGACAATCAAGATAATAGTGAGAATAAAATGAAATAATAAAATGATAAATAATAACAACAACAAGAATAAGGTTAATCTGTTTCTTAACAACAACGGATGGCAAGTGATCTTGCGAAAAAGCATAACTGCAATTCTTTCATCGTGAAGACACCCAAATTTATTGCAATCGAAGATGGCAAAATTCAATTATATTAAATTCCTAACATTCTAGCGGGGATGCTAGAACCAAACGAGCAAGTAAGAATATCCTCTTTAAAACTCTCCATGCTGTGCTAGCGTACACATCTCTTCCTTCGAAATGTTGTCTACACATATGAATCTTCGTTTCCATCGGTTGTTTCTTAAGGAAACAATAGCATCATCGGGGATGCATCAAGAATCAGATTATTTCCATTTAAACCATTGCAATCAATCGTATCTGCATCAGACAACAGAACTACGATTCTTCTGAATGAAGAGGAGATATTCTCTGGGTTTTTAGACAGCACAGGTTTCCCGACGGAATACTGCTCGATTCGGATCTTTTAGAATTTCACTCTAGAAGGCATTTTCATGTCAGAATAACGATGCTTGCAAGCTAGTTTAAAATACGACGATATCACAATCTGCTCAGGTGATTGCTATAATTATGTCTTCAAATAATGGCTCCTCAACACGAGTACCCTATAAGAAATCATTATCAAGTAAAGAAGCCCCCTTAATCATCAAAATATCTCAAAATAATATTGTTTTTATTGTCTGTACATTTTTAAAATAATTTTTACTTTCCAAAGCGGATTGGTGCAGATCTAAAAACGAGACGCAACTAAAAAGGGAAAGGAATTGTAGAACATCGTCATGGGCAGTAAGGAGCAGCAAGTTGTAAAGTTAAATCAATCGTACTTGATGGAGGAGAAGGTATTTGATGCTATGGAGAGTATATTGCAGCAGATCGAAACCTTAAATCTAAATAACATTGATTTCATAAGTATTATCTAAAACTCACCACTATTTGATATCTCACGACTTAAGTATCTCTAGCATTTAATCATCACCATCGATACAGATCGCAAGGCTGCGTTTCTATTATCCTTTCTTCAAAGTAGCTCAAGTGAATATTTAGAGATCTTGGACTTATCCAACTCTTCAAGATTGGACTTCTAAGACTTTGTCCTCGCCAAATAGATAGGTGGCTTAGCTAAAACAAGTTCTTTAAAGGAGCTTATTCTGAAAAACTGTAAATCCTCATGCCCATCGATTTTCCTCTCAGCTCTATTTATGAATGACAGTCTGAAGAGGATAAACTTCATTTGCCTGGATGATACCTACGTTGATTTAAATTTCTTCAATAAACTGCTTGACTCATCATATGTAACTTCGATCAGCAGCCTCTCACTGAACGATACAAGTGGTATTACAGATTCGTCGGTCATAACTCTGTCAGAAAAATTATTCAAATTTAAAGTAAAAAATAATAATTCATTTAGGTTTTCTTGCTTTTAAAATTGGAAATTGACATTGATTTACTAATTTGTTTTGAAAAATCTCCCTAGAACATGCGCTTTTTGAACATTTCTGGGATGCTGAAGAAAAACTTCAACAAGAGTCTGTTCTCTGATTCAAACATCACCGCATTCAAGAAACTAGCTGGAAATATGAATACTCTATTCTTCATGGAAATACTCGTCTTTGATGACAGCTATTTAAACGATGCAGTGCTTGAAATCATGGCTAAATGCAACATGCCATCGCTAACGAAAATCTATCTTCGGAATCAATCTCGAGTCACATATAAAGGCCTATCATATATTCTTCAATCGTAGAATTTCCGTAATTTAAAATTAATCAACTGCAATTGCTCTAGCTCGATTACACTCCCACGAGGTGTGCTTTCTCCAGTTGAAATATCTGTTCTCGGATGCAAAACAGTCAATGCCTAGAACGTCTCAGATTATCTACGAAGCAACAGTGGCGCACATGGAATACGATTCGATGCTAGAAACTTGAATTCCGATGTGATTGCAGCTATTAATCTCACGAAATATCTCAAGAAAGTGAGTGTTTTCTGTGGAGAATCAGGTGATCCAGCTCGAGTTGTTAATCTCTTGAAATGTTTAGATTAGATTAAGAAATTGAATCTCATTCTTTGTTTCCATTATTCGAAATCCTTGATACCTGAGCGTGACTATGAGTATCTTGGTTTGAAGCAGTTCAAGAAAAACACAGCAGATGTTAGTCAACTCAGTAGCGAATTGAAAAGTTTAGTTTTCACCGCGCATGAATAGAAACTCATCAGCATGAAGCTAATTGAATGCATCCATATTCATAAAGTGCCTTACTAAGAGTACTACAGCTAAGTGAATTCTCTCGAAAGTGTCGATATTTCATCGTTTATGTCACTGCCTATTCCGGCAATTTCATAAATTCGGTTCTAAAACGATCAACAATCTTAAAATCTTCTCATCACAAGACCGAAGCAGACACTAGATTTCTCAAGCGTTCTTCTCGCACAGGCGAACAGATCTTCAATCGAGAGTAATCTCAATCAAGTAAGAAGGATGAGATTATTTGAAGGGGGAAAATGAATTGAATTAAGCAGATTCTGAGCTTTAAATTGTCCATTTAATAATATTTTTCATTTTCCCAAAAGAGCTAAGAACGAAATAGTTTTGGAGATGACTCTAAAAGAACCTTACGAAGCCAGAGAAATCACATGCAGTATTTGGAAGACTTGCGGGTGTTATTGCTCTCGAACAATAGCAATATTACATCTTGGAGTACATTAGATTTATCTTAATTCAACATTGGAGCAGAAGAACTGCATATGCTAGCGCTCTCTGAATAATTATCTAATATCAGAAGCCTAGTTCTGAGCAATTCCTACTTAAGAGGCAGCGAGCTACAATTTTTAACAGATCGAGCAAGATCTCTATCGTCTTTGCTGCTGATTGACTTGAGCAATAATAAACTACCATTTATAACTGGTCTTGTGAATTTAGTAGATTCCCCTTAATTACCTTCTCTTCGTACAGTCAAGCTAGGTACTTATAAGCTCAAGATATTCCTTAAATCATTCACTGCTGCATTCAGTTAGCTCACACTACTTCTCACTGCTTCGCATAATCTTCCTAAGTAAATTGAGTTGGATTATAATTTTGCGTTATTTGGCTCGATTGATATCTGATTTAATTGAATATTTTGCAATGAAAAAAAATTAGATTCAATACAGAAAACAAGATCAAGGTCTCAGTGTTAAATAATCCAGCGAATAAGAAGTATCTTGAGACACTCGATTTCTACATAAAGTAAGTAGTTTCTAAATGGCTAAAAAGTGAAATTCTGACTGCTTTTTGTTTCTTTTGATATTAATTTTATCAGAAGAAGAACGGAGCAGAAGTCAGAAAAGAAAATAAAAATCTTGCCTCTCTCAGGAGGAGTCCTGAAAGTTATTATGAATGCCTACACATTCTTCTACTTCAATAAGTATTGTTTTTTCCATCTCACAACAACATAACATTATTACAAATTAAAATTGTACAAGTGATTTTTAACTTTTATCTCAAATAAAACTGTTTTATTTTACTTGTAGTTGCTAGAAGTCTCCTGAGCAAACGCATAACTTGCATCGTTTGATGAAGTTCTAATATGGAATTGAACAATCTTAAACTAAGGAAAAGTCAAGTAAAACCAGTGATGATGATGTCTTGCGGCTTTGTATTGCTGGGCATGAATTAGCAGGAAAGAAAGCACTTGCTGATTCATTTGTGAGCAGTTATTTTGGAGAAGAAAAAGAGAAAGAAATGACGGACTTAAGTAAACCTACTTAAAGATAGAAACTCAGTACTTAGCTTAACTGTGGTGTCAAAACTTATCTGACGTTAGCTGAAATCGAAGGTAAACAGAACGAGATTCTCTTGAATGTCCTGCAAAGTAGTAGTTTCTTCACTTAACTCCGAATGAGCCTCTTAAGATAAGCAGATGGGATTGTGCTAGTGTATGACAGTTCAAAGAAAGATCTACAGAACGAAATGGCTTAGTTCCTTCAGGAAGTTCGGTTGCTTAAACTTTAAAAACCTGTGTTTTTAGCAGCTAATTCGTTTGCTGGAAAAGTACCATCTGAAAAGCTCATTTCATCAGATATCAATATGTTCTTTGATGTGACCGTGTCTAACCCTCCATCTGTGAAGAAAATGTTTACAGAATTAGCAGTGCAAGCATTAGAGTAACGAAAAAATATGAATTTAATTTTAAAACTTGATAAAAACAAATGATAAATAGAGAGAAATAAAATCATTAAAAAATATGAATTTTTAGCGATTATTAGAGCTAACTTTATCTATTTTTGAACTAGATCGAAATCAAAGAAACCTATTTTCACAGATGAATTCTTAATACTTCTTTGCAATGAGCTCGCTTTTCTTTCATTTGATGAGCTTGATCTCCGCTTCGATTTCTTAAGGTAACTCTTCATAAAACTAAATTAAAGTCAAGCATTGCGAGTAGTATCTTTTTCTTACTTTAATTTATAAAACATCTAACTTTTAGCTCTATTTCATCTGTGAAAATTGGAGAGTATTATTTTATTATTTAACTTTTTTTCTTCTAAAGAGTCCGAAATGAGATTGAATTTGAAGCCATGCGAGATTTCTGCGTGTAGCAGAGAGACAACGAGCAAATCAACAAACTCAACCTTATCATACGCAAGTAACAGCAACAACTCTATTATCTTCATTCAATAATTAAATCAATTTTCATTATCGATAATTCTTCTGCCTTTAACGTTTCCTTCATTTTTTCACAACAAAAGTTGGGGCAGTCACGGCAAGTCCTCCGAAGACATCCTGAATAAAATCAGCGGAGCCAAAATAAATGTTAAAATACTTAGTTCACTTCAATCACAACAGCACACAGACTGAACAGACACACACACATACAATTCCATCACACCCATTATCTAAAAAGAAAATTTTCTTCACACAAACTGCCCAATACATTCAAGAGCATATGTGGGAATTAATACAAATTGTGATTGTAAAATATTTCTTTCATTATATGTGATGAATTGGTGTGCCGATTGATTCGTTGCTATGGTTTATTTTCTCCTGCTCATGATATATTCCATTACTAAAGGGTGTGCTGAGTTGATCACCTTATGATATATTTAGCTATTTTTCATCGTCTTGCTTTGAATGATTCTCATTTGGATTAGTATTAACAGCTTTGCTGCTGTTTGAATTTTTAGATTTGCTTATCGATAACCTCCCTTTTGTTCCTTTCTTTGCATCTGTAGATGATGCCATATCTGGATTTTGATATTTCGAAGGAGATGATTACTTTAAGTTCTCTGATTTTGTGCTGCTGAGCATTTTATTGTCTGATGGATTATCCTTAATTGGAGAATTTCCTTTCTAGTTATTTTTAATATTGGTATCTTCAGTTTTCTCTGACATTTCTTCATCTTGATGCTGCGATTGTTCTTATTTGCTGGTAATACTCTCTTGTCCGATAACTAAAGACACGTCTTTCTTCAAATCATTAAAAGACAATCTCAGTGATTCTCTTCTTTTGAACTCTTTTTCGATATCTTTATGTTGTTCTTCTTCGAACATGTCTTGTTTTTTGACATCAATCTTTGCTTTCAACTCAGTTCCTTGAGTCTTGTCCAAATCGTCCTCGCTTAAGACAATACAGATCTCAATATTAATTTCAAATTAGTAATTTTATTTTTTTTGATGATGTTACGGCCGGAGGAGCAATTTCTTAAGACAATTCTCATCGAACATCACGAATATGCCTTTCACCTTATTCCAAAAGTGGATTTTTTTCTCTGGAATTTATTGCGAATCATTATCGTGATCTTCTTAATTTGCCTATGGATCTTCGAAAATCGTAAAACTTTAGGAGATATTTAGCTTGAGTGCTATCGGGTGTAGCATATGCGCGTGTAAGAATATCTAGTTTTGCAAGAAAAAATGGGAAAAAAATTGTGTTACAAAAATGTTAAGGAAAAAACAAATATAATCATACATTAATGTTAGCGTGCAATAGCGTTAATGTGAGCATAATTCTGCCAAGGTTATCCTCAGTGAATTGCTCACTTGATTTCATGGACAGTGCATAAGCCATTGCTCCTCTGAATCCAGAGAACCACATGATGAACTTTGGGATTTTTCCTATTTTATTTGTTGTCCTACTTCTGTTGAGCAGCCAAGTGACTCCATTGATATTAAAATATCGTGATAGATTCATGAAAATAAGAGAGAAAATAAACAGCCAGACACCCATTTATTCCCAGGCTAAATCGAAACTAACTAATCCGATTCCGATAAACATAAACACGAGATTCTCAAATGTGTATGAGAGTGTGCTATACAATCGCTTATTCACTTTCCTTCCATTCACAGAGACATTCGGCAGTGCATATCTCGCCATCGCAATTCCACAAAACATAATACTCACTATCCCTGACATGTGCAAGCCCTAGAGAAAGTTTAATAAAACGTTTGAAAATGTTCAGCTAATAACTAAGTCATCAGTACCTCAGCAATTAGGTAACTCACCCAAGGGATCAGGAATAAAATAGTCATTTCTGTGTTGCTTTCTGATTCGTTTTCATGTCTCTCTCTGTTTTTCATGACATATGCAGTGATGATTCCGAAGGTCATCCCGACCAAAATTGAGCCGAAAAAAATAGCCAATAAGCTTGAAAGGGCCTTCCAAAATATTCCATCGCCTGATTCTCCACGGAGAGCGAGAGTAGTGCTGCAAAGAAGAAGAAGGAGGACAATCAAAATAAGTATTAGAACTATTTGCAAATTATTTTATTTGTCAAAAGTGGAAAATATTTAACAATCTTTGGTTAATTTCGTAGACTTTTTAATCTTTGGGAGGAGCTATTTTTAGTTATGATTTCAAAAGGCATTGCAAATTAGAAGTGTTTCTTCTTTGATTACTTGTAGGAGATGATAGCCATAGCGTCATTCAGGATAGATTCTCCGAAAATTAACGCGAAGAGATTCTTATCACAATTCAGCTCCTTAAAGATAGAAAGCACAGCCACAGGATCAGTCGAACTGATTAATGATCCGAACGCAAAACTGCCACTTAACCCAAGATTCTGCATTAATAAAAACCAACATGATTTTCAAATAAGCAATGCAAATATTTCCTTTTTAGTTCGAAACGTATTGAAGTTATGTAAAATTTGTACTGTCGATAGTCCCATCCATCCAACTAAGAAAAGGAGCAACGAAGTAGATAAAATAGCTATTGACGTTCCAATGAGTGCATAGCCTAAGATACTGCCAAAGTTCTTAAAGAAGTATTTCTGTGTTTGTTCGTCAAAACAAATAGCATTAGCAAAAAAATCAAATGGCTAGCGATGCTAAGTGAAATGAATATTTTTATGTTTTCTCTGATTGTTTTGGCAATTTCTTGTTTTCTCTCTTTATTTCTATGAGTGCTTATTTTTCCTTTACTCTCTCCATATTGATGGCGGACTCATAGAGGATAGGAGGCAGAAGCACGATTAAGAAAAACTCAGAGAATCCTTGTTTGATGATCTTCACAATGTCAACGATCTCAGTCATATTTAAAAATATCCCAGATATTATTCCTAGTACAAGCACAATCAATCAGTTCACATTTCTGAATTCCTTTTTAGTAAGTATTCACTAAGCTAACTACTCTTTTACCTAACAATGTAGTGAGACTTGTGCCTTATATCCATGCAAGCTTAGGAAACCTTTCCTTGAGTAGCCCCAATCGATGGATAAAATACTCATTCGCCACCAGCAAGAAAATCATAAACAATATCGCTGCAGAAATATTACTCGTTTCCTATTAATTTTTCAAACAAAACCAATGAAAGAAGAAGAAAAAAACAGCACAAATATGCTGTAAGATAAGAGCCTAATTGTATCCTAGATATTTATTTACATTTTGCTTTGTCTGATCGTTGTTGGTGTCATTGCTGCTAGAATTATTATTATCCATAGTCTCCGCTTCAACACGTTGTTGTTAATCTGCGTGTTTTTATTATTCTCTTTTGCTTCTTCTTTTTTTTTTAAATTTTTGGAAACAAAAATAATCAGATGAATGAATTAAACAATGTGTTTTACGTTGGCTTTTTACCTATTTTTAATCGAATGATATGAGAAGAATAGTAATAGGCAATGGTTATATAAATGGAGATTTAAGACTACAGTTTCTCAGTTGGATTGAGGAATTAATTGTATTTTAGAAATGTGCTAATTATTAGGTATTTTAGTATTTTAAGTTACTTAATTCGGTTAGTCTCCTTAATTAGATTCATAAAACAGTTAAATACCAAGAATAAGGATAGTATTTTTGACATAATTGAGATCTATTACATCTTTTTTAATATTAAGCAGACTCAGTTACTTTGAAAATCTATTTATGAAATTAGAAGAGATTCAACCAAGCCAATTGTCTGTGGTGATTGTTATGTGGTGCTGCTGTCAGCAATTTTATTTGTGAGAAGCGTTGAGAACATTAGCCATGTTTGCTTGCTAAAAAAAGCTAAAATTTTAATGTTTTGGATGGATTTTAAAGAAGCAAAAGTCTTATGTTGCTCTCGCAAATATGATAAAATATTATTTAATTAATTTAAGAAAAAAAAACTAAAAGGGTCTTCTTTGAACTTCCGTTTGCTGCTGCTAGCTACTCATTTTTAATTCACGGCTGCTATTATACAGATACATCTCATAAGATCAGAGGACTACATCAATAGATAAAGATGGTGGATGTATTCTTGATAATTGTTACAATAGTACTAACTATCCTACTCATCGCTGCTAACTTTTACCTTCTCGCACTCTACTGCCATAGTATGCGCAAAAAAAAAAATGACTTTTTGTGAAAGAAAAATGAAGATATTTTGAACTTGCTTTTTTGTCCTAATGAAATTTGTTTTGCATAGAGGACGACAAGGGATGGGGAGCTGCTACATACTGCAAGGTTATGGTGGTAAGAACACTAATCACTATTAAGTTTTTTTGGATTCAAAGGAGGGAATCTTATCTTTTTTGATAATATTTAATAGATAGTAGGGATGACACTTTGTTGGGCGTAAGTTTTGATGCTTCCTCTTGATATTGCGAACTCACAGTAAGTTTTGAATAACTACATTGATCCAATTCTCCACTTAGTGCTTTATTTATTGAATATATTTGCTATTGCTACAATTAAAAATCTTTCTGTGATTTTGCAGGAATGGAGGTGCAGGATTTGACATGATAACTTTTTGGTATGTTATCATGATGATAATCCTCGTAATGATCACCGTCCTCCTCCCCTTCGCACAGTTCATGTATGAGACAGATGAAGATGACACAGTCGTAATATCATTTTTGTTTAAATTCAATCATTCAAGAATCACTTTTTTCCATGTGGATTTGCTTCTCCTTTTGATCTCATTTTCCTCAGATTTTCTAATGTTTTTTGGATAAAATGTTGATTTCGCTCTTCAATAAAAAACCATTACAACAATGACTTTCCCCTTTGTATCCTCTTTCAGGCATCTAGATTATGCACAGCGTTAGGATTCACTATTGG
>Ga0302285_10002410_pt1 | contig 10442 bp, 11 predicted proteins | sample III_Fen_E2_2_FD_200455 | JGI IMG/M metagenome (GOLD analysis project Ga0302285, IMG submission 200455) | Peat permafrost microbial communities from Stordalen Mire near Abisko, Sweden - III_Fen_E2_2 | ecosystem: Environmental > Terrestrial > Soil > Wetlands > Permafrost | place: Sweden: Abisko...
TCCTCGGATGGTTCAGTTGGTGGGTCCGTTTGTGGCCAAAGATCATCGTAGCTGGACCCGCCGGTTGCCCCGGTTTCGCTGCCATTGACATGGATGGTTCTGAGCCCATTGCTTGGTCCACTCAAAGGCATGCTATCACTGGACAACTCATTAACGAAATCGGAGACTTCGGCATAACTTGCATCGGTGGCATCAGGTTGCTCAATAGCTTGCATGGACCACTCCCATTGGTGCCACATCCTCTTGTTGTCCATGCCAAGGTGGGCATCCCGCGAATACCGAACGGGGTCATATTGGGGGACCATGCGCCAACCGATGAACGCTTTGCGGAGTTCCTTTTGGATGGCAACCAGTTGCTCCAAGGGATCAAGTTTGGATAGGCCGACCGCCCCCGCCCGGTTCACCCGGTTATCAATGCAAACGACAACTGCGTAGAACTCTTTGACCTTTTCGGATGCCACCTCCGGGTTGGGGGAAAGTTGGCCCATGTCCTCACCAAACATGGGAATCACAAAAGCATGCGGCAAAGGAAGGTCGGAAGTCTCGTCCTTTGATGCTTCGGAGAACTCAGCCGTCCCCCCAACCCGGCGGGCAAAGGATGGGCAGGTTACCCGGACGCGCTTAACGATTTCGGAAAGGGAGATCATGGTTAGGAAAGTGTGTGGCTAATGGCCCGCCGGATGTCATTGATGAACCGAGCTTGGAATGCAGCCCGCGCAGGGTCAGCGAACGGCCTCTTTGCCATCTTGCTTGTGCCCCCTTCGAGGAACCCCGCGTAGCCGGTTGTGGAAGTCCCAATATGCGCAAAGGCCCCCGTAGGGTATCCGGCCCCGCTTCCATATTCAATCTTCAATGAGTTGAAAAGGTTCCCGGTGTCTATTGCGGGGGCTTCCCCCGGTGCCGAAGCGACATGCTTGCGCCCGCCCGCCCGGATGTAAGTGTGGCCATGCTTGGGGGCTTGCATGTTCGCCTTCATGTGGTTGCGGATATGCTCAGCATTAGACCGGGTTACCCGCCGCATTTCGGAAAGGAGGTAGGCCCGCAAGAATCCAGCCCGCACGTAGCGGGATTCATCAAGCGTTGCAATGTCCCCGGCGGCCATGGCTTAGTCCTCCTCCGGCGGCCAGAAAGGTGAAGTGGTTGAGCCATCATTGGTAGGCTCGGTTTGGGCAATAAGGGAACCGTCCGGGTGTTGGATTGCCCCAAGCCCGAAGGCCGGGCCGGATGTGTTACCATGCTCGAATGCCTTGATGCGGAGGAACTCCAACTCCCGGCCCAACTGCTTGGTCTTGCTAACCCGGAAAAGCCGGTCGCCCCAACTCACAAAGGAGCCGGAGTCTACCCCGAACCGGGGGTTGCGAATGATGAAGTTGAATGCGGTTTTGTTGTCCTCATTCTCCCCTTTATCTCGGGACTCCTCGGCCTCCACGATCTTGGCCCATGCGGGGTGGTAGGGCGTGAGGGTTTGGATGAATGCCGTGCTATCGTCGGGCGTGCGCTCGGACTTGAGTAGCACGATTGGGTTACGAAGTTCCCCAGCGGAAACATTCTCGTAACTATTGCGACTGGTCAAACCAACGACCTTGCGACCAAATTTCATAAGAGGGTTGCTCCGGGGTTGGGGTTTTGTCGAAAGTTGGTGAGGTCCAATAAGGGGCCAGAAGTTCGATTGCCGTTGGAGGCAAGACTTGGCTGCTTAGGCCCTTGTTCTCATACAAGTTGCTGAGAACGATATAGATGGCCTCGACGATGCTTGGGTGGATGAGGTTCAAGTCCTCCACCGAATAGCCCGTAACATATTGGGCAAGCACAATGTCGTTGCCATTCAAATAACCTTGGCAGAGGTTTTGCCGGTTAGCCCATTCGATCCTCTGCGTCCCAAGGTCAAGGACATACTCGGTGTCCGGGACAACCGTTGGGGCCTTGCCCCGGCATAGTGCCGAGACGCTCACAACGGATGCAGCGGGCTTGTGCATAACCCGCAAACCACCCAAAACACCATCGGGGTCGGAGATGCTTGAGGGCATCAATAGAGGGCGGATAACCGCTTTGGGAATGGTATAGGAAGTCTCCCACGTTTGGGTGACAAAGGACATACGCGCTTGGTGCTCGCAAGCCACGCGGGCCGCCCGGATTTGCCGGGTAATGGTCGCGTCCTCATGCCCATGCGTAACCCGCAAATACTCCTTCGCCTCATCGAGCGTTATGGGCTCGGAGGCCGGTGGGGTAATAATACGGGAACGCATAGGTTATGAGTGGTGCAACAAGTTGCAGCGATTAGGCGGTTGCGCGAGGGGCGCGTGCGCGAGGGGCCGCCGGGGCAGACCCTTCGATTTTGAAGCGAGGGGTGTCAATGGAGTCCCGCTTGTCCCCATCAATGATGGTGCGCGAGACAACCTTCGGCTTGAGGGCTGCGGCCTCTGCTTCGGTAACGGATACGGGCTTTTTGACCTCGAAGCGTTTGTTACCAAGGTAGTAGGTTTCCCCGTAGACGAGGGTTGCGGTGAGCCCAGCCACTTTGGGGGCGGGGGTTTCGTCGGTGGATGCAATGTCTTCGGCCATAAAAATAAATGAGTTGCGTGCTGCTTTGGTTGAAGGCCCCTCCCCCGGTTAAAGGGAAGGGGCATGAGTGGTCTTGCCCTATGGCTTACGCTTCGATGTCCTCGAAGTTGACGATCTTGACGGCGGCATCCGTCTCCTCGATCTGGACATCCACGCGGGCGGTCAGAACGATTTGATACTGGCGCTCGCCGATCATGCGGAAGGACTCCAAGCGGAAATTCCGCTGGATACCGATGATGATGTTCTGCGGGTTGGTAAGGATACCAACGCCATCAGGCATCAGGGCTGCGGGCAGAATGCCAACGCCGTGGACCGTGCTTGGAGCGGAGCCAACCAAGGTGCTATCACCAAGAATGGTCTGCCGGGCAGCGATCTTGTTGCGCCAATCCTGTTCGGCGTCCGAACCCAAGAGGAACTTGAGCAGGTTTTTGTTCCGGCGGTATTTCTTCGGCAGCGCCTTGAGGGCGTTGTTGAAGGTGTTGGCCGAAATGCCGGTGGTGAGTGCATCGACCTCATGGGCCGTGATGCGCTTCACAACGCCGTCCAGCAACCCAAGGTAAGGGTCGGTCCCTGCAAGCGACTGGTCGCCGAGGATAACCAACTCTTCGAAGTCGGTGGCCGCACGCTTAGCGATCAGGGTGAGGATGGTGTTTTCCAGATTGCCCTTTTCGATGTTGTCTTCCAACACCGCGTAAGGCAGAAGGATTTCAGCGATGACTTCCTTCGTGGCGAGGGAAACCTTGCTTGTGGTTGGCTTAACGCGATCAGCAGCCGCAAGGCGGGTGTTTTCAACGGCAGCACGCATGATGCGCGAACCGAAGCCGATCTTGTTGAGTTCCATCGTTGGCCCCGCCATGGTGACGGTGCGAGCGACATTGAGGATGGTGGGTTCATCGACGAGGACCTGAATGAAACGGTCGGCTTGTTCCGGGTTAAGGATACCGCCGTTGGTTTGCAGGTTCGCCAAGACCAAATCCGCACGTTGAATGAGTTCCTGAGACATATTATTTGCTGGGTTAGTTTTGGTTTGCGTTACCTCTTGCGAGGGTTTTGGTTTTCCTTTGGGTTCGCCTTACTGGATGCCAAGAATGTTTTTCTGAGTCTTGGTCAACTTCGGGGCTTCCCCCGCAGGGCTGCCAGCGCCCCCGTTGACGGTAGCGTCGTCGGAGTCCGCGCTCTTGCGAATCTGCCGGACCTCTTCAATCACGGTCAAGCGGCCCTCTGCCTTGGTGACCTTCTCGGAAACTTCCGAAATGTCGCTTTTGGTTGCGAGGGATGTTTGCCCTTGGATGAGGGTGTTCAGCGTATTCTGCAAAGTGGTCATCGCCGTGGCTAGGGAGCCAAGGTCGGAGGGCACAACGGGCACGGTGCCGGTTGGCAAAGTTACCGCACCGGGCACGGCGGGAAGAGTTCCGGGTTGGGCCAAGGGTTCCGCCGGGGAGCCCGCACCGCCGGGGACTACAACCGCGCCAGCTACAACCGCCGGAATGGTTCCGGGTTGGCTAATAACGGGCAGGGTGTTGCCGCCGGTTGGCAGGGCAATCGTGCCGGGGGTTGCCGGGATGGTGCCGGGCTGCGCAATGATTGGGTCAGTTGTCCCGGCGGGGATGGCTACAACTTTGGGCACCTGCGTTCCGAAGTCCTTGCGGCTCGGGAGGAGTGCGTCGATAGCGGCTTGGTTGTCTTCGGATTTCATGGTGGTAGTGGAACAGATGTTGCAGAGTTTGACAAGTATTTCACCAAATTGAGTTGCAAGGGCAGCAATGCCAGCAACGTCCCCGGTGAGGATGCGGTTGCGGAGGGCTTGGCGGAAGGCATCATTGACATCCCAATACCCAACTGGCAGACCGCAATTGACATCGGCGATGGCGTCGGCAAGCGTTAGCTCCCCAACCTCCGGCCCGCAGCAGCAATAATAGTCGCAATACTTCTGGACGAGTTGGTCCGGGGTTTCGTCGGCTTTGGTAACCTTGAACTGGTTGCGGCGAACCTCGGCCTTGCTAACCTTCGTGCGCTCGCGGGCGACAACGACAACGGGAACCTCGGCCTTGGTTGCAACCACGGGGGCGGCAATAACGGCTGTGGCAATGGGATCGGCCCCGGCGGCCAGTTTACCGACAAAAAAGGTAACACCCGCATCCGTAGCCGCAATTGGCGTGATGGATTCAAATGCGTTTTCGTCCATGGCCTTTACCACGAAGCTGCTATCCACGGCCTCGACGGCGAAGTTGGAATAACCCTTGGCGGTAAGGTAGGTAGTGACGGCGGCATCGGTCGGGAACTGCTCACCCGCGAACACGATCTTATTGATCTCGGTTCCGGCTGGCGGTGCCCCGACTGCGCCCTTGGTAACGGGTTCGGCGGGTTTGCTCATAGTGGTGTCTGCAATGGGTTGAGTTTGTGGAAGCTCGGCTACCTTGACGGACTTGAAAGGGGTCTGATTAGCCCCATGCCCAACAAGAGAGACGAAAGTTGGATGCGCGTCGGATAGAAGGGTGACGACCTTTTGGACGGTGATGGGGTTGCGAGTCATAATCTTGTTAGACGACAAAACGATGGGCATGTCCAGCACTTTCCAACGTGGCGGTGCCCTTGGTTATCATGTGGGAGTGTCCGGCGGCCTCGCTTGTGCGCCCGGAAACAACTTTCCCATCGGCATTCAACTCGGCAATGAAGAAGTGAGCATGGCCCTCGGCCTCCTCCGTTTCCCCTATGCTCTGGGGGAAAACCTGCAACTCGACAATCGCTTGCTGCTTGCTCACGTATGCCTCGAAGGAGAAGCCATTGAGTTCCCCCTTTTTAACGGAGGCCCACAAAGTTGGGTCCTCTACCTTAACGGCCAGCACCCATGCGCCCTCGGTATAGTCCGGGTCGCCTTTGCGGGCAATGAAGGATTCAATGGGGTAGCATTCGGCGGGAAGATTGTTGTGCTGCGTATCAATCGTCTCCTTGAGGGAGTGGATTTGCATGAAGCGGTGGCAAATAGTCTCCACCGCATCCGCCGTCATCATCTCGCCATGGGTGTCGAGAGTATTGGGGGCATAGACTTCGCCTTCGACGATTTGCTGATCGTCATCCATTTTGCAGACCTTAAACATGGGCATACCCCCCGTTGAAAACATGGCGAATAGGAGTAGTGCTTACCCCAAGGGCCTTTGCAATTTCCCGAAGGGACCACTTCCGAGCACGAAGGCGACGAACAAGGCAAACTTTGATCTGGTCCAGAACTGCTTGGGGGTGCCTAACTCCCATGAGTGCTGTCCCATGCCGCACGCGGTCATTGTGCTGATCCAGCCCGGAGCCCCATGCAAGATTCCCCATGGCATTATCGTCCTTGTTGCCATTCAAGTGGCGGCATTGTTGGCCCTCTTTAGGGGACCCAACGAAGTGGTTAAGAACAAGGGAATGGACCGCCACAGTCTTCCGGTCAACCATTATGGTGCAATAACCCTTGGGGGTGTGCTGGATGAGTAGCTCTCGTTTGCTTGAGAAGGGGAGAGGTGCTCCCCGGCCATTCAGTGGGGCACAGGAATAGACGCGACCATCAGAGCCCACAAAATAATTGGGGTGCCCCACGATGGGGGCAATCTGCTGGTCGTCGTCGGTTTTGCAAACACGGAACATGGACGGAATCATCTCATGGTCACAATCCACGGCAAGTCAAAACTGCAACTTGTTGCAGAGATTAGGTTGTGAAGGGGACCAATGTTGTCCGGCCAATGTAGCGGGCGCGGGCTCTGCTTGCCCCCTCTGCGGTTGGGAATGTCCCAATATGAACCTCCTTGCCCTTAACTTTAGCACGCGCAATGAACGTCCCATTTGTGCGTGCCTTTACCCCTTTGAAGCCGGTTGCCCCCGGTTGCCTATTGTCGAGGCGGTTGAGAGGAACCTCGGGAACATCGTTTAATTTTGCAAATGCTCCGAAGCGTTCTATGGCAGCAAGGTTGTAGGCATAGGCCGCCTCCCCTTCGGTTGCAAAGCTGCCAAGGTGGGTCTGCTTATCCGATGTTGCAATATATGCCCGCCAATGGCCCGCCGATTGGCAAACCCCCTTGAACTTTGAGTAGGTTGGGCGGGCTTGCTTGGCCGTGTTGGCTTGGTTTTCCCTTGCCGTGCATACCCGAAGATTCTCCCGGCGGTTGTCCAGCTTGTCCCCATTGATGTGGTCAACCTGTTTTCCCTCAACGATGTCCCCCATCAATAGACGGTGCAGGTAAAGCATGCGGGTCCCTATTGTGGCCACGGCGTAACCATGGTCAGACAGAGCCCAATTTGTAGCCGTATTGAGGATTATACCCAAATCAGCCAAATCAACAAGGGAGTGTCTTCCACAGAGCTTTTTCCTACGGCGAAGGGGTAGTTTGAACATGCGGCAAATAATGCCCTACCCCATCCATGTTGTCAAGTCGAGAACGCTACAAGCGTCGTCCGACAAAAACTATGGAAGGGAGGGCAAAGCACCCCCAAGGATGACAACTCAGCGTTCGACTTGCCCTTTACATCATCCCACTTGACCCATGGGGCAACCTTGCCGATGTCGGCGGGGTCGGTTTCTGCAACCCGTTCCAGATGCTCAATGGCATCGGCAACCCAAAACTCCTTCCCGTCTAACCCTCGGCAAAGGTCGGTGGTGCGAAGATCAATAACGGCCACAAGGCGGTAGCCCAGCTTCCCTTGCTCTTGCGCCCCGCGAAGGATGCCATAATGGTGCGCCCGGCTCATTGTTTGGTTGGCCACGATGCGCCAATAAACCTCGGTGCCTTTGATAACCCTCGCCATGACCGCCTCTAGCACGGCCTCCAAATCATTTGTGCCGGTGATGCTAACCCCATCGGCAAGCACGGCCTCCATAAGAGCCGGGTGCGCGATGCGGGCGAAGTAATGGTTGGTCCAATAGCCGACCTGAGAGTTGTAGCCAAAGAGGGTGCGCTTAATGGAGGCGGCCATGCGAGCGGCAGCAGCGGCAGCGGCCCCGGCCAATAGGAAGCCAACCATAAAGGACTTGTGGAGGGTATCCTCCGATTCCTTTTTACCCTCATCGGTGAAGGTTGCCTTGGCCATGTCCTCGTCGGCGTTTTCCAATGTGGTGTCAATCACGTTGACGTTGCGCGTAGCCCCGGCAGCCTTGATGGTCGCTTCAATGCCCGTCGAAGCCACAGCGGCTTCCCACAAGGCCAGCAATAAGGCGGCAAGGGCAAGCTCCTCCTTGATGAAATGGTCATCCTTGGGGACGGTTTCCCCACCGGGTTGCTTGGCCGCCTTCATGCAATGGGCACAACCGCACGTTGTAGGCGGGAGTTCCACCTTGCTAACCCGGTCGAGGTAGGGAGCGAGTTGTTTGGCGGTCATGTTATTTGGCTGGCTTTGGCTTTTTTGCTGGTTTGGCTGCGGGCTCAACGGGGGCGGGTGGCACCTCCATTGTTGACGAGGAGAGACTCCCCGCGAGTTCCTCCGGGCTAGGAAGGCCCTTTGGTTTGAGCTTGCCCGCTGCAATGAGCGCCGTGATGAATGCGAAGGGCATATCGCCCCACGGTTCCTTGATCTTCTCAGTGTGCCTATCGAACATCTCGTTGGACATTTCGATGGCAAGGTTGGGGGTCATGGCCCCGGCTTTGTCGAGTTTCTCAATGCTGGCCAATTTGACATCGTTGGCAACCAAGCGGGCGGGGTTTGAGCGGAACCGCCAGAACACCGTTGGCTTCCCCTCAAACAAAAGGAGCTTCTGGTTGATGGCATTATCCACCTCGTTGCGCTCCGGCCCGAACACCTGTTGCTCGGCGGTGTCTAATGCGGCCTCGGCGGTTGCGCGGTTATAGTCATCGGAGCGCCCAACCAAGATTTGTGGGAGGCGAAAACTGCCCCGGACTTTTGCTTGGTTGTTGGAGTCATATTCTTGGAAGAGTGCATCCCCTTGACGGTCGGCGGTTAGGGGTTTCAATTCCATCTTCGGGACGGGGCTTTGACCCTCCACAACGCTGGCGTCTTGGTTATTTTGGGCCTCCAAGACAAGCACGCGGTTCATGGATTCCCGGCCCTTCATATTGAAGGCACCTTCGATGGCCGTTACGGATTCCTCCGTCAAGTAGCCGCCGCTAACCAACACCGCCATCGCGGGGATTGCATTGTCCTCAAAGAACCGCAAATTGGTCATCTCGCTTTCGCGGGAGCCAAGGATAGCGGGCAGGTTGTTGATATGGCGGGGCAAGCCGTATGTCTCCCCGGTCACGTAGCGGGATAGCCAAAGGATTTCCGTGGCTTGTTGGTCCGGCGGGAGGCCATTGCATACCTCACCCGTCTCCGAGCTAATTACGCGGGGGTCGCCAAACTCTTTGAAATAGACGCGCTTGGCACCAACCAACTGGACAAACCGCCGAAGCCGCTTCTTAATCTTGACCTCGGTGAGTTTGCCACCCCGGTTGAGCCACTTGGAAATGGTGGTGAACTCCGGTTCCTTTTTGGTGAGCCGGATGGTTTGGGAGGGGACATGGTAGATGAAGGAAATGTTGCCTTTTTCATCCCGCCCGCATTCAAAGTAGCCATCGCCTACGGTTTCAAAATCCGTCCGCACCCTCTTGCGCAGAGTGGTGAAGTCATAATCGCCATTCGGTTGGGCAAAGAGATCATCAATGCGCTGCTTCTCAGCTAGTGCCACCGGGCTTTCTTGAGCGCCTTCCGCCCCAATATACTCCAACGTGTAGCCGAAGCCTTCGATGTTGGTTGCCATGGCCGCGATACATTGGCCGAGGCAGTTGGAGAGGGTAACGAGCCGGGTTAGCTCATAAAGGTTGTAGGGCGGGGCAATGATGCCAAAGCCGCTGCCGGGGCCGGTCCCGCTAATGTAGGTATCCTTGAACGGGTCCTCCATTTGCCGGGTGGCATATTCGGACATCGCTTTGAGGACGGTGCCATATTCCCCATCATAGGTCCCTCGGGAGATTACCCGAGCGGTAGATTTGTGGGTGAGGGTTTGGGTCGGGGCTGGCGCTTCACTCATAGGACGCCAACCCTAATCCACCGGCAGAGTCCCCGTCAAACAGAAAGGACGCTTGCCCCGCCAATGGTGTTCCTTCCATGGAAATCACCCTCGCACCCGTAGTTTTGGCAGATGCCCCCTATGGATTGGGCACCGCAATTGGGGCAATTCTCTGCAACTTGTTGCAGCGGGTTAAAGGGGACCGGGGTGAGGTCAGCCTTTAGGTAGAGGGGGTGGCCGGGGAATCCGTGCTTGCTAAGTTGGAGGGAGGATAGCTTGCCCTCTAGCAACTGCATAACTGCCCGGTCCCGCTTCATGTGGACGCCCGGCGGCCCCCAAGCGGCAACCACAACGCCCGCGCCCTCAACCGCTTGGAGCAACCACTTGTCGTTGTCCAACCCAATGGGCTCCTCTGCCGCGAGCATGTGGCCGGGGAGGGTTGCCCGGAAGGCAAAGAGGTTGACCATGCAAAGCGCACCGTAGCCCCACCGCTTGGCGAAGGCCACGCACCGTCTAATGGTGGCATCGTCCTTTTCCCCGTCTGCCGTCGAAGGGTTGAGGCCCACGAAGACCGCATGGGGTTTGCTCGGGTCCCATTCCCGCCAAAGGATGTAGCGGTATTTGCCGCAGGGAGAGATGATTGTCTCCCTTGCATTGGGCTCCGGGGGCGGCCCGATACGACGCCTCACCCTTGCTGTAATGGCTTTGATGGTTGGGTTGGCCTGTTGCATGAGAACCGGGTTAGCCCATGCGGGGAGGTGCGTTGGCACAAGCCAATTGGTCGTCTGCGATAGACGGGCTGACTTAGCGACGGCATCGGCCATCTCGTTGTGCTTGTTGCCATCATGGCCGCGCACCCAATGGATGGTAACCCGCCGGAAGGATCGTTGCCAGCGAAGGAGCTTCA
>Ga0302285_10002411_pt1 | contig 10440 bp, 9 predicted proteins | sample III_Fen_E2_2_FD_200455 | JGI IMG/M metagenome (GOLD analysis project Ga0302285, IMG submission 200455) | Peat permafrost microbial communities from Stordalen Mire near Abisko, Sweden - III_Fen_E2_2 | ecosystem: Environmental > Terrestrial > Soil > Wetlands > Permafrost | place: Sweden: Abisko...
TGAAATCATTTTCCATACGTGAGTTCGTCTAGGAAAGATAGGAGTATGCAAAAATGTGGTATTAAACAAAAATAAGCTGAAGTTCTTTTAACAGAATTTGTAAAAATTCAAAACAGATCTAAAATAGATTTCTGACAGTGAAGGGATAGATAATATTTGTATTGATATTGTATGCTTCTTATAAAAACTTATAATATGTTTAATTTTTAAATAATTGAACTTTCTTCTGGTGTAACTAAACAATAAGTCTCAAAAAATAATATCTTCACAATAAATCAACAACAAAAAAACAACAAATTTCTTGCCATGAAGAGGGAAAATAGAGAATGTATTTTTTAATCATAAAATCAAGCCATAATAATAAGTTAAAGAGAAAAAAAGTACTTGAGAAAAATGAACAATCAACTACCATGATTGATAAATTTATCAAAGTCAGAGTACTAAGATACATTATCCTTATTGGAATTCTATCTTTTCAGTGTTAAATCATTGTTGTTGTTCTCATTTCTTTCAAAGTTGTTCCTAGAGTTGAAAGAAGGAAGGTGATTTAAAGATAAGGCTGCTGAAGGCATTCCACCTCCGTTTCCATGAAGTTATTGGTCAAAACTAGTAAATAAGTTAAGATTGTTCTGATTACTTGAGATTCTTCCTCCATTTGAGCTAGAAATTGGATTTGGAGCTTGCTAGTAAAGACTTTCTTCAAGCTTAACTAGTTCTTATTTTGTGTTAGTGAGCATAGACTCTAAAGTGCAAAGTTAATTTAACAGAAATACCATCTTTTGGTCTACTTGGGAGTTAGGTGCTGATCCTGGTTCCTATCCTGGAACCATATTAACTAAAAGATTATTGTTTATGAGATTTTTTAGGCTCTCAATATCTAAATTTTACGATATAACAGGAGCAGCTTAAATCTTCTGTGGAGGATTCTATGGAGGATTTATACCAAATTGATTACTATTCTATGGAGGTTATCCAGTAGAATGTATGTTCTGATTGTTGTTAAGTGGTTAACTGTTGAGACTTGAAGAACTGCCAATTTTATGAAGAGATTACTAACTCAAATGGGTTGAGTTCTTATTCAAAACAAAAGAAGATTTTGAAGACTAAAAATTTGTATTTATCGGTGGATTCGCTGTCTAAAGGTTCTAAGGGTTCGAGTGAGTTAAACCACCACTACTGTCACTTAATTATGTGTTAATTTCCTAAGAATTCTGTGAAAACTATGCTTGTTACTATTTTGGCTGTTTTTGTTTAGAATCAATCGTTGTTTCTTCTTATTTTATTTAAGTGTTTTTCTTCAAGGGGATAGAGGATATCTTATGACTCGGCGATTCTTAAATAATTGTAGTTAGTTTGTTTAATTTTTTCAGATCTACTGCACCTTTGTATGCTTTGAGTTCATCAGGTGTTTCAAGACTGCTTTGGGAAGAATTCTGTTGGAGACTTGTTCCCTTGAGTTTTTCAAATTACTTTGAGATTTATTCTTTAATTTGATTTTAAAGTGAAATCTAGTTTGGTTGCTGCTATTGTTGTTGAATTTGCGATGCTGTTGAGTTTGATTTGCTTCTATTCTTTTTATTTTTATTGCTCGTTTCCTGTCAAACACATCAAACAAATATGTTAGATTTCAGTGATTAAAAGTATCAATATTTGTGTTTTACTTTGGAGCTTGTAGCGTTAGAAATACCTTAGGAACCTGGTTTAGATTTTTTTAAGAATTTTTTCAGAAACTATCCCATGCTTTTTTGGAAATATTTGATAAGTTATGATTCCATTTTTCCAAATTACATCCCTTCTTCTTCTTAATCGTTGTCGTCTTGCTCTTGCAAGTTAATTTTCTGAGAACCAGATTCTAACTCAGAATCTTCAAATTCTTGTAAGTTATCTTGATTATCAACATCAGATTAAGAACCATCACAATCTTCAATTTCATCTTATTAATATTTATTATCAGGTTCACTTAGTTTCAGTTTTTTTCGAGAATTCTCACCTGAGATTAACTATTCTAGGATAATCTTTTTCTTTTCCTTTTTGGAATTAGAAACTTTACGATCTCTATTATTTTAATTTAACTGCATATTCAACTTATCCGATTATTTTACCTCCGATTCATCACAAGAGTTATTGTTATTGTTATTATTGTTAGCAGCTTCAGTATCGCCAAGACCACTCCTGTCATCTTCTTCTTAATTTTCTCCATTTCTTTACTTTTTCTTATCATCATATTTATTTTACTTATATTTCCGGTAAAATACAGAATAATCTTGAAGACATTTGGAACTTTTAATTGCAACATCGTTACTTTTCAATAACCGATACAATAAATTAGACTCAGAATATTCATCTTAATGTCTCTTCCTGTTGTATTTTCTCTTGGTTACTTCTTGCTATGAAGAAGGATGGGAGCTCATCTCTTCATCATTGAGATTTTATTATGCAGCATCTTCAAGTTAATTATCTTGTAGTTTTTAAGGAATTGCTTCTGCATTTGGGAGAATTTCATTTTAAGATTGTGGTTCTTTTGGAATTGCATCGGGAATATTAACTTATTCTTAAGAGGATGCCTCGATCTTGATCACATCATGTTCTTATTTTATATTTTAGCTTACTAATTATTCCTTTTTATTCTCATTTAATTCATTATTTTTATTGTCATCTCCTTCAAATTATTGTTATTCCTTGGCTTTTCCTTAATGTTCTTCTTCCTCTTCATTTTTACACTAAGAAATAATACCCCGTTCAAGCGAATCTTCATCGTCATTATTATCTCTGGACTAAATCCCACCAACCTTCTACCCTAAACTCATTTCAATAATATTACGGATTTGTTGCTCACTAGTTTTCACACCATTTTTCTCAGAATCACTGAGGAGTTTACGCACAGTACTGTAGAATCTGTTCTTAACCGAATTTTCTGTTCTTCCTGTCGTTTATTCAATCAAAGAATTAGTTAAAGAACATTTAAAAAAAGCAAAGATAAATCAAGTGAGTCAAATTCTTTGAGAAAGAACACTCAAAACAAAAGATAAGCAAACCACACAATAATAAATTAATTTTCGAAAAATAGTGGGAAAATATGAAGAAAAAAGGAATGGGATAAAACTTTGAAAATTGCATGTGCAATTCATAAATTGCGCTACTTTTTCGATTTTAGTAAAAAAAATACCTTCTAGGTTTTTAGCTATTCTGCTCCATGATGAACCGAATTGCAGATATCCTTTGAAGATCATGTCATCTTCTTCAGCAGTCCAGTTGCCTTTCTTCACGTTAGGATTTAGATTATTGAACCAGCGTTCTCGGCATTGCTTTCCGCTTCTTCCTGGGATAGTCTCAGAACAGAGTGACCATTTTTAAGGTCCATTTTACTTCACCCATTCAAGCAAAATATTGTCTTCCTCAAAACTCCAAGGACCTAAACAAAATGAAAGAAAATTGCATGGGTGTTAAGAAATCTTTAAGTTGCTATTCCTTAAGTTTAAGTAAATAGTGTTGAAAACAAGCGAAAGAGAGAAAGATAAATTGATAAAAAGGGACATTTTTGTAAAAATAATGAGAGAAAAAGATAAAACAAAATCGCAAGATTTTATGGGAAGCCATTTTGAAAAAAGAAAATGGAGACAAATTTCTAGACCATTTTTAATAATAAAATTTCGAAGGATTTAAAAAAATCTAAGCTAAACCTTTTCCATTTGCTTTGTTGAGCATTCTCTTTGATGTTTATTGCGTGAGGCTTCGTAAAAACGTCTTTTCTTCTCTTGAATTAATATCGAAGTGGTTTTTTCCTCTTTTTCTGTTTTTCGTTATTGAGATTTGAAGTCTTCCCAGTAGTTTTTAAAATTATCCCTTTATCCGCATTTTATTTCCCCCCTTTGTTTGCTTCAAATTTAGCATTTTTCCTCTAGAACAGTTTTAAATCATTTTAATGCACACAATTATTTATTTTCATATATTTTACCAGAAAATATATTTGAAATATGCAACTTTTTTAGATTAATAAATTGTGTCTCTCATAATTGTTCTTTTTTTTTTTCAAATCTTTTTATTCCTCAATTGCATCGAAAGGGAACTATTGTTCTTGATAGTTCCTTTGCTCATCGATTCAGCTTGAGATTATCTCATCTTCATAACATTTTCAGCCATAAAATTCTTTGATTGATTTTAATGGAGAGATTTAGATATTTAATCTGTGTCGTGCTTGTTATCGATCATAGATTATTCAACTTAAGGTGGATTGTATTTGGGGAGGGTACCTTTCACGAGATAAGTCCTTGTTTATGATGAAAAAAAAAGAAATAAGAGAAAGAAGTATTTTAGCATAAATAAAATATGTTTTGTAATTCTTCTATTACCACATCATTTCTTCAGTTTAAATGATCAACTTGCCTTATCTCATCTTCCCGTATTCAATGGGTGTAAATGAAATGATAAATGTTGTGCCTTCTCTGCCATATGATTCTAAGTTGCCTTCTTTGGGCATCACTGTGAATTCTGCATCAGAGTCAGGAGTGAAGGCAGCAGTAAATGGTGTAAAACTCTTAGATTTATTAGTAAGCTTGAATGTCACACTTGTTGTCTTATGCAGTGCTGAACTGACACAAATAATATCATCCTCTTTTGGTTCTGTAGCTTCCAATGTTATACGGAACCTAGGGGGGGAAGCAACGAAAGTTGAATTAATTCGAAAATTATGATCCTAAACAATTCTAATGATTTTAAGTATTCCTATGAACTTACTTCCATCTTCCTCCTGCCTAACGAAGGATATTGAAATCTATGGTCTGTTTGAAAGGCTTGAGAGGTGAGAATTTCGCTTGGAATTCAAGGAAATCAAGTGGAGAAGTCAAAAAATTTTTAGCTGTTTTTATTTAAAAACTCTATCTGATGAGAGTATTGAACTCTGGAGGGATACCATCAAGTTCAAACTCGAATTTATCATCAGAATTGATGAAGGACATTATCTGCAAAAAACGACAAAGAAAGTTACAATCAGTTAAATGGAATTATTTTAAAATTGCAAAACAAACATTCAAATCCTTTACTCCAGGCAATTGTATTTTCATTTCTTCCTCGACACTTAATCTACACTGCGTCTTCAGATGATAGATCACTGCATTAACTACACTTTCGGTTACTCCCTTGATGGGATATCTCCATTCTATTTTTTCATTCATCGACACAACAATCTCGCAGTAATAGCAGTTAATCTCTCTTGGAACAAACGAAAATGGAATCTAAATCACATTCATCCCAGGAACTTGCATTGTTGTCTTCTCATTTTCATTTTTTTTAGTTTTCGTGAGCAACTTAAAAACTTCCTTATTTTCTCCCTTTGCATAAACAATCAAAAATATTATAAAACACAACTACCTTAAGCTAAAAATAAAATTTTACCTCAGCTTCAAGTGTAATAGTGATGTTGATGGTCTCTTTGAAAGGATTCTTGAAATGAATAATAGTAGAATAATCTTTGTTAAGCCCCACAGACATGAGTCTTGGTTCGAACTTTGTTGGAGGAATTCCTATCCCGAAGGCAAGATATTTCCATTTACCGATTTCCGCTGTTTGAATCGTAACTTCACTTTGTTCAGTGACTTCTAAATTAGATGGCATGTATCTGATTTAAACTGGTGTCTTAGATAGTGGTTTGAGGACAATATTATCAGGTGTAACATCGAAGTTAGTTGGATTGGAGACTTTCACAGTTGCTTTAACTTCCTATTCAGATGGATTTTCAAGGTAAATTTAGTGGAACTCAACTTTTCCTAGTTCACATCTCAAAACACCTAAACGACTTGGTGTGATATCTTCGCAGGCCATGCTTAGTTCATACCAAATCTCTCCTAGAATCTCATTTACAAATGCAATCGAACCTCGAGTTTTACCAACCACCAAAGGAGAATAAATTAGATCATAACTTCCAACTTAATTTGCGCCAACGTAGAGACTGTTTTCACCTGAAAAAAATAAATAAAGTTGTTTATTGATAAACCAGTTTGATTGTTTACCTATGAGACCATCTCCATTGATAATCACTTCAAAGGTAATTGGTTGATTAAGAGGATTTTTGATTGAAATACTGAAGGTTACAGCTTGTCTCACAATAGTGCTGAGCTCAATGCATTTATCAGGCTTAGGGCTTTCTGTATTCAATAGCACTGTGTACCATAGATATTTATCGTCATTCTCATGGAATGTAATAGATCCCGTGTACTAGCCACTTAAAACTGGATTCCTTTTTGTAGTTGGTAAAAAAATATTTAGAAAAATAGAAATTTTTCAGAACAAAATTTAATTCTTACAATGAAAGAACATATTTCGCTTTCTTCCCTGGTTTTATTGTGAGTGAAGTTGGTCCAGAGGCATTAATAAGATCAGTCTCAACTTTGTAAACTACTTCCTTGTCAGTGTATGGGTTACGTATCTCTATTTCTTTAAGTGTCTGCTGTTTGGCTTTACAATTCACAACAATATGATCTTCTGCAACAGGTTCTTCACCAAATCCTTTCAGCTCATACTCAAACAGATCATTCGTCAAGGGGTTGAAGAAATTCAACTTTGCTACAGCTGTTATCATCCAAATTGGAGAAAATGTGATCGGATACACTCCTGTGCTTTTCTTCTTGATAAACATATCTTTTTGGATATTTGCTGGAGGAACAAACACGCTAGAGTTCTTTGGGTCCTACACTAAATTCACCTAAAAACAGCAAATATAACAAAGTTAAATCATATTTTACAAGTTTATTTTGCTGGAAGTATTAAAAATTTAATTTTACTTTGATGTTCCAGTCTCTTTCAGAATTATTGATAATCGGGATATCCTGAACAGTGCTGTGTCTGGCAGGAACTCTAAATTCTAATGCTGCTTTGATCGGTTTAGGAAAGACAGTGATCTCACAGCGATATCGACGAATATCTGTCTTCTAAGCATTCTTGAGGGTGATATTGAACTTGTAATCTTTGACAGGTTGCTTGAATAAAAATGAGAATGGGAACTTATTCATACCAGAACTCACCATTCCGACTGACTATTAAACTATATCTTCTTGTTAACCTGATTTTTTGGTTTAATCTCCTCCTGTTGATCCCTAAAAATACCCAAAATAAGCAAAAAGGGTTAAAAACCATCAATTGTATCCTAATAATTTTAAAACACCATACCCTATCAGATTTCTCTTGTTTATCTTGAGATCTCTTGGTAAATCTGAAGGGGTTAACTGCCATGAATTAAGATTTAATTTAGATGAATGAATTAGGAGGGTTCATTTCCGCATCATATTAAACACTATCAGGGTTGCCGCCTGGGTAGTTTAATTTTTCTGGGCGAATAACTTGCGTTTTATCTCCTCTCATGTACTTATCTCTGTTCTTTTCAATGATCAGCGATTCCACATATTTCCTTGCTTTCGTCATGGGCTCATTTGCAAAAGGAATATCGATTTCTTATGAATATGCTTCATCCACGAAGATCGTTTATCCACCTGACATAGGGAACTTGATTATGTCTGGCATAAGAGGAGGCATATCAACAGTTCCGATCATTTCGTGTTAAAATTCACCTTGAAAAAAGTGACATAAAAAAAGAAAATTCTTTTTTTGGAATAGTTCAAGAGCTTTGCTATTTCTTACCAACTGAGGGATCTTTGAAGATAATATAGCATTTCTGAGTTTCCATCACGAGTGGAACGAAGTTGATTGTAATAGGCAAAGTTTAATTTTTCTTCAACCTGATAGTAGTTTTTTAACAGAAGAAAGAAGGGAAAACTTCATTATTTTGCTGAGCTGTTTTAGGTGAAGTTATCGGAACTGGGTTCAACGGAGCAGCTTGAGCAGCTTAATCAGCTGGAGATGCAGTAGATGGACCTCCAAGTTACTTTTTGCCGATGCGCTTTTTCTTTGTATCATCTACAGGTTTAAATTTTTCTTAGAGAACTGTAATCATAAATTCTCCTCCATTATCTGAAGCAAATTTGTTCGTCACCTGAATTTACTTCTCTACTATCTCAAATAGCTATGCTTACACCATCCATTATTGTTCTGAGATCCTACCCATGATTTATGATTTTAATTCAAAAACTAATGCTGCTGCGCTGACATTACTTTCCTTTTTGTTTGTGAATCGTATCCGTCCTGTCACAGGTTCGGAGATTCTACTGACGTATTTAACTTTAAATTTAAATGTACTTTTCGGTTCAATTACGAAATTATCATCACTTTCGAGTGAAAAATCTCCATTTAATGGTTCAAGCTACACCCAGTAACTTATTGGTTTTGCTGTTGGATTGGATAATTCTATGTTTTTTATGACTTCTTCACCGAGAACACAAGCAAACACTATTGGCTAACCTTTCGGAATATAATGAGGCAACGAATGGTAGAGTTATATTCCAAACAGTAGCGTTTCTCGCATGGAAGGCTTAACCAAATCCTTAACCACTAAATGAGTCTGCATTCCTATTTCCTAAAAATATCAAAAGCAAAAAGAAACATTTAGTTTTTTTCCTCCCTTTTGCATTAACATATTATTCTTTGCTGTCAAAAATCCTAAAATTAAATTACATTCAAGCCTGCGACTAATTTTTCCGCATTGAAACTTATTTCCGAATCAGTGCTGCAACTCGTTTTCATTGTGCTGAATGCTTTAAAGCAAGTTTTTCCTACATAAGATTGAATAGCAGATGCGAAAATGTTTCCATCTTGGAAATCTTCATCGAAATTTCTGATACGTCTCTTCTATACAGGATGTATTATCTCATTATGAATCTCAAACCAGTTAAGCAGCAGAGCCTCCGAACTGCTGAGGAAGTTGCTTCCATCGATATACTCTGGGATTTATGTTTTTTCAGCTGGTATACCAGGCATAGACTTAAATGTTTTGAGATTTATCCTCGAAAGATAATAGATTTTGAGCATTTGATAAATCAAACTAGTCCAAGTTTCTACGGATATGTACTGATACCTCAATGCTGGTATTTTCAGTGCAGAGGGACTGAGAGTTTGTTACTTTTTCTCAGGTAAAGTTTTTAAATAGAAAAGATAATCATTGTAACTAAACAAATGTTCAGGCCTAATGTGATTCAAGAGCGCACCTTCTACTTTGAGTAATCTAATCAACTCATCGTATTGCTTGTAAAGCTTATCAACCTGTTAATTTTTTAATTTAAAAATAAAAAAGATTTGTGATTTTTCAAATGACTTAAAAAGGTTTATACCTTTTCTGCTCGCTTGGTCTGTAGATCAATAGTGGACTTGAATGGGAAGTTAGTCTTCCCTGTGAGGAAATTGACTACCTCAAATAATTCCGCTCCGTTGTGCTCGATTATCGAAGTGGGGAAGGTTTGTATGCTGGAAGTGAGTACATAGAAATTCAGCCAACGGCACAGAAATTCTACATTCTGCTCAAGATACTAAGTGGGGATTGGGGAAAAGCCTAAAATCGATACTGAAGATTTCGTAGAGCCACCATAGGACGAGAGAGTCTTCGCAGAAATTACACTAGGTGCAGCACCTTTCTTTTTGATGTCTGTATTGGTCTTACCAAACTTTCCAGTTTCCGACAACCCATCTAATGAGTTGAGATCATCTTCTTCAACTTCAATACGAATAGGTGCTCTGTCATGATCAAGCTCCATTTTGAATTCTCCCTGACAGCGCTAGAAATAGCTAAAATTAGTGAACAGAGAATTATCTGTAGTGCCTGAAATTTATATTTCATAACTTCGTTCAGAATCATCGTAGAATTCAATTCTTGTAGTGAACGAAATGGGCTTTTTACTAGAGAACGTAGCTTCAACTTTAACTTTGTTTCTCGTAATTCCAAGATTCTTACCCTCAGGAAAAGCAAGATTAATGTTGAGCTTAGATATATCATCGATGATTTTATACTTTAGATTCAAATTCTCATAGCCACTGTTCATAATTCTAAATACACATTTTGACTCCACGCCTAATGGTACGACAGGGAGCAAAATCTAAAAAAATAATAAAAACAGATTTAGTCATTTCTTCCACTTTTATTATGTTTTTTGAGTTTACCTCCTTTCTGTCAAACAGTAGCTTTGGGAAAGCACCTTCTCCTTTTAATTAAATATCAATGTATGATGAATTGATTTTGATATCAGGATCGTCAACGAAAAGAGGAATAGACTTTTCAAAGAATCCAGGTGTAAATGGGTTGAAATAAACTGTGATGCTTTTGGATTCTCCAGGGCCTACTTCACCTGATTCAGGTCGAATATCAAATATTCGATCTGTTCCAAGCACATTTTAATCTACTCTCCATTTAACTGTGTTTTTATCAGGATTTGAGAATTGCATTGTAGCTTATTTTCCAATAGATTATTTATCTGGAGCGGTAATGATTTTTTTCCCAAAATCAAGCACTTAAGGATCGATTAAGAATCTAGGTTTGAGACCTCTACAATAAATGAAGCGCTTAAG
>Ga0302285_10002413_pt1 | contig 10434 bp, 10 predicted proteins | sample III_Fen_E2_2_FD_200455 | JGI IMG/M metagenome (GOLD analysis project Ga0302285, IMG submission 200455) | Peat permafrost microbial communities from Stordalen Mire near Abisko, Sweden - III_Fen_E2_2 | ecosystem: Environmental > Terrestrial > Soil > Wetlands > Permafrost | place: Sweden: Abisko...
CCAATATGCACCATCGTGATCATTATACACTTTTGCAGATACATTACCGGCAACTTCTACAGCAGCCGAATAAGATTTCACTTGATCGGAACCTTTGAAGATACCATCTAACAGATTTACAATTAATTCTGGATGATCATATGCAAACTTTTTGATAGTTACAATAGTATTTGGCATTTGTGCATCATATTCTTTTGTAGATACGATACGTACCAAACCACCTCGCAAACTAGCAGCGTTTACGTCACCAGGAGTCCAGGTTGTGATAGCAGAAACAGGAACAGACCTTTTTTCTTTGGTTTTTACACCTTTATCATCCACGACCCATAAGTCAACTTTTGCTCCAGTTACATACATATTAGCAGCTTCCAGATAAGTAGTTGCATTTACAAAGTTAATCGCGTTTGGATTATAGGTTTTATCATCCGGATTAAGTGGAATGCCATTATCAGCAGCCCATTTACAAACGATATTCCAGTCACCATCACGAAGAACAGCAGCAACCAATAATCCTCGAGCATTTTGTGCATTTTCTCTGACAGATACAGGCGCCATAAAAGCATCTTCACCAAAAGATTTTCCAGCAGAACCAATAATAATAGGCTGATATTCTTCACCAAGTTTTATGAGTTCGTCATAAATTGGAGTAAGCAAACCAGCACCACCATCACCCATGATTGCATAAAAGTTATATCCTGCAGTTGTTGCTGGATTATCTTTATATGCATTAGCAAATGCTACCAATTGATGCAAACCTTGACAACAGTCATCCTGACGGATAATTTTAAGATTTACACCATTAGTTTCCATGATACTACCTTTGGTAGTTACCGGTCCACCATTTGCAAACATAAGTCCAAATTGAGCATTCCACTCCATTACACCAAAACGAACCTGAGGCGTGTTAAGCACAGCAATTGCATCACTTGGAGCAATATACGGAGCAACAGAAGCAGCAGCATTTGATGGTGCGGTCGGAAGGTCAATTTTTGCGATAGTTTTCGATGCTTTGATTTTAGCAAAGTACTTGTTATAAGCCCATTGGCCACCAAAGATTACGCCAAGAATTATGGCAATTACAAGAATGAATTTTACAGCAGGCGCAAGTTGGCGTCTGGTCTGTGGCTGATTGAAATTTTCCATTTACTTTTTAATTTAATGTTTGTTTTTTTTATAAATTTTGATTTTTGATACTTAATTATTGAAAAAATTAGACTTCAATTCAACGCCTTTTGCACGAGATGGAGCAGCTTGTTCAGCTGAACTTCCTAATATAACAGTGGATTTTGTATTTTTCCACTTAGCAAAGGCATCCAATCCTTCTTTGGATTGAACAATTGATTCAAGTTTCATTTCATGACGGAAATCACTGGAAGAATCCAAGAAATGTTCAATTTCAGATAAACCATCGGTGTATTCCTTATTAAGGAAGCCTACAGCATCTGCATAAATCACATCTTTTGAGCCATCGCCAATAATAACCGATCGTAATGTTTTGAATGTAGAGACAGCACTTCCCATAGTTTCTTTACGGGCTTGTAAGACATCAACCTTATTTGATAAACGTTGATATTTAACATTTGCCATCTTTTGATACTCTTTGGCATATTCAAGCAATTCGTTGAATTGAATAACCATTTGACCATAATCCCTGTTTAAATTTTCCCACTCTTGAGCATTTGCAGAATACGTGGAAATCATTGCGGAATTAGGATCAAGTTTTTCTTCAGCCTCAGCAAGCTCATAGTTTCTTTCAGCATCTCTGGTATTTGCATCCATTTTAGACTTTAGACTAGCTATATTCTTTTTGAGAGCCAAGATAGAATTATCCAATTGGTCGATTAACCCACGGGTCCAATCACGGAATTCAATAACGATTTCCATGGCAAAATTTTTCGTAAATGCACGAGTAATACGTGTCATTAGTCCTTTAAAAGACATAATAATAGCATTTCTCGGACCAGGCATAATAATACAACCCAGAATAATCGAAAGAATGACACCGGCAACGATACCCAATAGAGAACCAATAATAAGGTTTTCAAAGAGTACAATTAACCAAGCCAAAATCTTATTGGCATTCAGAATAATAAGAACTGTCGGTATAGCGAGAACGCCCATTGCCAACATTCCTTCTTTGCGGGACCAAAATGATTTGATCTTGTCGCGTAAGGCATCCAAACTTTGGAAGCTCATTGAATCATTGTTTTCCATAAACTCAATTTGTTAATAGTGTTTTAATGTTGTTAATTTTTTCTTTTACTGCGGAATAAGCAAGATTGAACTGAGTACTTCGAGTCTGTATTTTAGACTTTTTTTGTTCAAGTTCAGCCTCAATTGTATCCTTTTCTGTTTTGCGGTTTTCGTTCGCTGTTTTCAAATTTTCAATCTCTTTCAGTTTTTGAATAATTTCAGCTTCAGCCGCTCTAGTGTCGGAGTCCAGAGTTTTAAGTTTCTGGTTTCCTTCTTTCGATTGCGTTTGAAGCATTGTTGCAGCATCACCAGCAACCAATGTTTTTTGCTTTTCAAGTCCTGCCAAGTGAATCGTATCTATTTGTGAGACAAGATTCTGAGCGACAATAGTCTTGTTAGCAGCCAACACGGCATGCACACGATTTACAGGATCCGGAATATAATCTTTGAGAGACTCGAAAGACTCCAAAAATTTAGCCAAATCAGAATCGGAAGAAACGCACAAAGCATAAAGGCTTTCTACATCTTTAGGATCACAAGTCACAACCTGAGCAGATGCCTGAGCATCAGGACCGGGAGGAACTTGTTCAGGTGAAGTAACATTTTGATTGGTAGCAACAGGAGTAGCAGCCACAGATTCTTCAACCACGGATGTAGTAGAGGAATCTATAGGTACTTCAGGCATCACTAAATCAAAAATTGCACCAAAAACACCTTTTTTCTTTTTGTCAGGAGAATTACCTCCACCAACAGGGGTAGAATCTGATCCACCAGGGTTGGATTTGTCTGAATTTTCGTTCATTTTTTTAATATTAATTGTGTTTTATTTCTGTTAATGATCACGTTTCCGAAGAATATTTTACCACTCTTCGTATAGTTGTTATAATTATTTTAATAATAAAGTCAAGTAAATATATATAGAAAACACTATTTAAGAAATGTAAAGACGAACTGCTATTTCTTACATAAAACGGGGAAATGAAGAAAAAAAGTCCAAAAACATTTTAAATTACAAAAAAAGACCCACAGAGACAAACTCCATGGATCCTTAATTATACAACCAATACCTTAATAAATTGTCCTATTTCTTTTTTTACGGGCAACTGCCACCATAAGGTAAATCAATCCAGCAATAGCAATGAATATAAGAACATTACCAACCATTTTTTCTCTTTCAGCCTCTTCTTTTGCCTTCTTATCAGCATAAGCTTGCTTAGTAGCTTCTATGGTAGCGGTACCAAACTTTTTGATAATAGCGTTTACACCACCAAGGACACCATCATTCCATTTATCATTTTTCAATGATGGAATAATATTTGCATCCTCAATAGCACGGCTATCAGCATCGGTAAGCAGTTCTTCCAAACCGTAGCCAGGTTGAAGTCGAAGCATCTTGTCTTCTGTAGTAATCAGAATCAAGACTCCATTATTAATGTCTTTTTCGCCAATACCCCATTTATCAAAGAGCAATTGAGCGTAGTCATCAATATCAACTTCCTCACCCAAAGTCGGAAGAATCACGACAGCCATTTCAACGCCAGTTTGTTTCTTATACCGACGAATCATAGAATTGATCTTCATTTGTTCTGGGAAGGGTATAACACCAGCAAAATCAGATAGATAATTTATGGGTTGGATATCCATAATATCGGTCGAATCTTTTTTAGCTTGGTTAGCTTGTGAAGCAAAATTTCTTTGACTTGCACCAGCTCCACCAGATGTCCCCTTTCCAAATCCGTGGAAAGCGTTAGTATCAACTACCGCAGTATCATGTCGCATCATACTACCACCATAATAGTGATGATAATACGGATTTACAAAATACACCGGTCGAGAATAGTGAATGTGGAATGGATGACGAGCTGTTTTGGAACTGGAGATTGTTTTAGCTTTAGCAAATGATTTGCCAACATACCTAGATGAAGCAGATCGTTTCCCAGAAGCAAATGCCTTAGCGCCACCTTTAGAGAAACTTCGAACACCTCGAGCACCACCTCCGATTTTGGAAGCATTCACATGTCCAAAGTTTTTAGTTCCAAAACCTCGACTTGAACTCTTACCAAACAAACTACGACCCGAACTTCTACCACCAAAACCATGAGAAGAACTGTGAAATGAATGTCCACCTCCTCCTGATCGAGCATAGACTCCAGAGACACCAATACAAATAAGGCACAAGATAATTACAATTAATTTTTTCATATACATACGTTTTTAATTTGTTTTTTTGTTTATTTAGATGTGTTATATATATTTTAAATACAATGTCAACAAAACTTGACTTAATTAATCAAATATATATAAAGGAGAAAATAAATACAAATTATAAAGAAAAAATAAGTATGGAAAACAACATTTATGTCTTTTTAGACAAAACTAAAGAAGGAGTTCTTTATTTCTCTGGTGCAGTTCACACAGAACAACAAGCAAAAAAAATAGTTAAAGATTGCACCGAAGCAAATCTAAAGATTGATTACACAGAGGTAAGGATACAAGAGGAAGAAGAAGGGAAAATAATCGAAGGACTTTTTCTTTTGCTTGATAGCCGGTATTGTGATGGGAAATTCAATCCTACAGGTATAGTTCTCCAAAATGAAGACGATGCCAAACAATTTGAAAAAGAAGCGATGCTCGAAATGCCACGAAAATATGTAGAAATCGAGCTCATGCAACCTCACAAAGCATTGAATACCATCCTTCAGAACAGCTAATAAATAGTATCTATTTATAAAAAAATGTGACCGGATTCGATCACATTTTTTTGTAAGAATAATTTTGCTAATCTAATAATGAATGGCTATTCGTTCTCCATCTATAAGACGCTGACACAAAACAACACGTCCCCTTGTAGCATCTGAACCGAGAGCAATTACAGGGGGAGCTTCAGGAATTCTAAAGCCATGAATACAAACAGAAATAGTTTCTTGTCCATTTGTAATATCCATAAGCAATGGTTCTTCATCAGAACTCCGATTCCAAAAAAGTTCTTTTTGACTTTTCCAGTGACTTCCATCACTAGGAACAAATCCAGCAAATTCAGACTTTTCTACCCAGTCTTGGCCAAATGCAAAGTAAGAAACAACTGCCGGTAAATTTTCAGGTTTTTTCTTTTTTCCCATAATAATATAATTTAATGTTTTGTTTTTAATGTCTTTAGTATTTGTAAATACAGAAATCAACCGATAAGAGCGAGAGAAATACAAATACAGTTAAATGTAGTATGTAATGCAACAACCAATAATAATGGTCGAAGAAACAATACATCAATTGAGTCTGATTCTTGATTTATCTGGACAAAAAGTTTCCAATAAAATAAGAAATAAACAAACCCACTAACTCCTTGAATAAAGACATTCACCCAGTTACCATGAAGATAGCCAAAAAAGGCAGAAGATAGTATTCCTATAAGTAAGAGGACGGTATATTCTTTATCTCTAAAGAAAGAAAACACATCGACCAAGATTACAAACAGTACCATCGGCAACAACCTAAATAATACCTCTTCAAGAAATGCCGCAAATGGAATAATATACCACATAGGTAATAATTCTTTAGTAGTTGCTGTCCCCTGACTAAATGAAAGATGATAAAGCCCAGCCACATACGACACAGAGATAGACCATACAAAATCAAAGATAAGAATACCGAAAAACAATTTTACGGTATTTATTGCTAAAAGTTTTTGAAATAATGTTTTCATATAATTTAATGTTTTGTTTTTTGTTTTTAGAAAAATAATATATACATTTAGAAAGAAATGTCAATACTTGGTTTAAAGAAAAAACCACAGCAACAAAGCCATGGTTTAGTGTATCTCAAATATCTTTAATTTTTCTTCCACTTCTCAAATCTCAAACCAATTCACAAACTAATCACTGAGATAGAAACTCACAATATCCAAATAATACTACTCGCATAGAAAGGATCTATAGAAAGTCTCTTGAGAATTATTCCGAGAAAAGCCCAGATAATAACTAGTGAATAAATAATATCAAATTTTCTCCATAAGGCAATCAAAGCCAAAATTCCAGCGATTAAAATCATTATATTAGTCCAGAAAATATCAGTCATTCCTCGCATTCCCCATCCAATATGCACAAGCAAGGCAGTAATATTAGCAATAGTAGCCACAGATAACCAACCAAGATACAAACTAAATGGGACTTGAACACATATTTTTTCTCATCGTTTTCCCAATTTATGACCTATACTCACTTTATAACTAAGTACAATCAATACAGCCAAGAACAAAATAATAATACCTACAGACAAAAGCACTTGTTTATATTGCCAGGCAAAAATCCATGCAATGTTAGTCAAACATGACAGCAAAAACCAGATTCCAATTTTTTGTACGATACCTTTAGATTGTTTTTTATATACGTCAACGATCTGATAGACAACAAATACGCTAAGCATCAAATAAATCAGCCCCCAAATAGAAAAAGTCAATCCAGCTGGCACAAATAAGTTTGGATATAAATCAGATAATACACCAGTACTTATACCACCAATAGGCAATGCATTAGCTAAATAATTAATCACAAGAACCGCAACAAAACCAACAACATTGAGAATAGCCAAGGCCTTAATCCATCATGATACTTTTTTCATGGGAAAGAAAAAAAGATATAAAATTCTCAGTTAGAGAATATTCTATATCTTTTCAAAAGCAAATAGAAATTATTGAGTTATTTTTTAGCAGACAAGAGATTTGACTTAAGATGAAAATTTCTCTTCAGATCTTCTAGTAAAGCTTGAACACTATAAACATTTAATTGATCTTTATACAAAAGGACATATTCTTCAAGTTTAGTTAGGACATCAGTCAAAACAAAGGTAAAGAAATGAGTAAATATTGAATCTTCAGAAGATTGATTTTCTGTTTGTTTTTTTGAAAAAGTTTCTAATTCATCAGAAAAGAAACTAGTAAAAAGTTTTGAAAAATTTTCATCCACATTACCTACAAAAATATCATCCATTTCAAACTTTTCTTCATCTCTATACTCCTTAAATTTAGCAAGATCCTTCGTAAGAAGTCCATCATGCAAATACATTGTAGAATATGTTTTGATACTATCTGCAAGTGTTGTTTTCAATACATCTTTGTTTAAATGTTTTATCATTTCAAGAATTTCTGAAGTTGTATCTATATTTTCTTGATGTCTAATTGCATATATATTTTGTATTTTTTGATCTATATGAGCTGAAAAGACTTGGTTATAGTCAAGTTGTGAAAGAGTATTTATATTAACAAAATTATTTATAAATTTAGAAAATTCTGGGCAAATCTTTTTTTCAGAAACAAATTCACGATAAAGATCAGGATTTCTCTGGATATATTTCTCAGCAAGAACAACAAAACGTTTAACAATAGGATCATTTCAGTCCATTTTTACACCAGAAAGTCATTCGTACATAGAATACAAATCTCTCATTTCAAGAGATAATTCTTTATTGTCTGAAGATAAAGCATCATAAAGACCGTCTGCAGCAGAATTATAATAGACATGCTGATTGTCTTTACCAAAATCTAACAAAAGTTGACCATCAGAATTTCTCAATGGATTCATTTTCGATAGCATAAAAAACTAAATAGATACTAAGTATAGATTTTAACAAAAAAGTCAATAGAATATAAAGCAAAAAGCTGTATATGAAATATTGATTTTTATATAAATATGAGTAAAAAACAGTCCGTATCTTTATTTTCTATAACACGATTATGAAAATAGAACTCAGACAACTTTCATTACAAGATGGAGAAGTGATCCAAGAAATGATCCAAGAAATTGGACCAGGAGAAAATTGATTTGAGAATTCATGATACAACCAAGATTTTCAAGAATTTTTACAAAAAAATTACAATAATTCAAAAGGTATAGATTTGCCAGAATGATATGTTCCACAAACTATTTATCGATTATTCATAGATGAAAAACCTGTCGGATATGGGAAACTTAGACATCATTTAACAGAATATTTGCTTAAGGTATGATGACATTGTGGATATTGCATTAGACCATCAGCACGTGGAAAATGATATGGAAATATTATCTTACAAGAGATTCTTTGAAAAGCAAAAGAAATCTGAATTATAAAAATGCTTTTGACATGTGACATAAATAATACTGCCTCTAGAAAAGTAATTGAAAAAAATTGAGGAATCTTAGAAAATATAGAAGAAAAATGTAGATATCGAATTGATATTAAATAATTTTAGATAGCAAAGGCAGTTAAATTTGCGTTTTTAAGACAACTTGAATATAATTATTCTGTATCATTTATATATAAACACCAATGGACAGAAAACCGCTTCTCTTTAGTCAATCAAATGCCTATTTTCCTTACGAAGAAATGCTTCAAACAAGCATAGGTTTTGCTAATCCATTAGATATCGACACCTATATCAAACAATCATTTGGATTACTCACAGATACAATTATGTTGACTGGTGCAGAAGTACAGTGTTTTACCAAAGATCACCTTATCGACGAACATTTCATCTGTTATAAAATAGAGTGAATCAACCAAAAACCTATTATTATTACTGAAGGAAAGATAAGTTGAGAACTAGCCAAAAAATCATTTCTCAAAAATGGAATTATTCAGTGATTTATCCAAGGAACCCCTGTATTTTCTTTGATTATATTGAGTATTTTGACACGTATAGCACCAGCAAAAATAGCAAATATCTTGATGGACATTAGTCTTATAGGATTACTTATAACCTGTTGTTTCTATGGATTCAAAATGATAAGAGGATTAATCAGAACTATCTTTTCAAAAGAAATTGATTACGATGGAATCAGTATAAATTACGATAAAATGACGGACAATAAGCTCATAACCCCACAAATTATCAATAGTCTAAAAGAACTCAAAAAGACAATAAAGATAGATAAATTTGTACTACTTGAAGGAAATCTCTTCTTTAAACAAACTATAAACAAAAAAACAATCCGACAAAGCATAAAAGAAAAATTCAGTCGATCTTCAACGAACACACTACTCAACGACAATACAACCAAAATTCAACAAACCGTTAGTATACTTTTGGATCAGAATTTATTTACGTAATATATAAATACTACTTATGCGAAACAATATTATCGATAAAGCCAAATTTTTACGAACTAAACCTGCTTCTAAATCAAAAGAAACAAACAATTTACCTATAAATCAAAAAGCCCAAAAATTACTAGATAAAGCCTATGCTAGTTATATAAAATGATTTGAAAAGCATGTAAGCCCAATTATAGAGCTACCAGAAGATGATGCATTATGTGCACAAGTTGCAAACCAAAGTTATAGCGAAAAAGATGTTCGCAGCAAACAAATAGACTCCTTTACTCTTGATGAAAAGACAAGTACAACTGATGCCGCAGTCTATGTAGACAAAACAAGACAAGTTTGTATAATAGGAATCAGAGGAACAAAAGTAACTGAATTTAAAGACCTATCTAGTGACGCCCAAATAGTACTTGATATCCAAGGAATCGATCCTAGAGTAAAAAATTCTTTGCATATTTATGACAACTGCAAAAGACAATATGAACACTTTAAATTTCGAGTATGTGGACACTCATTGGGAGGGACATTAAGCTATATTGTAGCCAAACATAGAGAACCAGATAAATGTGTCGTCTTCAATCCATGAGTATCTATAAATACTTTTTTTCTTCAAATGGTAGAAGATACCATAAAAAAATATCCACGAGCTGAAAAAACTAAGACATACAAAATTCTTGGAGATATTATTTCAACTGCAGCTTTTGTAGGACATACAAAAATATTTAGTATAAAGTCTAATGATCCGCTTAAATTACACGCTATGGATAACTTTGTCCTCACTAAAAATACGATTGACAATACAGTTACAAAAGATACGATGATAAACAGTTAATCTATGATTTACATACTTATATGCATATCATGAAAGCATTGCTCATCACACTTATGATTAGTTTAATTATGACTTGATGCGGTACCAAGATTAATGAAACCATCTGCACGGACATCAAAAACCCAACAACATGTACCGGGGCAAGCAGTGCTCAAATTAGTGATATAGAAGGAATCCACAGTACCGCAGTTGCAGTACTTAGCGCATTAAAAAACAACGACAGCGATGAATTAATTGAATTAATGAGCAAAGATGGAATACGTTTTTCTCCATATAGTTATGTAAGCGTAGACTCTGATATAGTTCTCACCAAAGACAATATAAAAGATATCACA
>Ga0302285_10002418_pt1 | contig 10416 bp, 6 predicted proteins | sample III_Fen_E2_2_FD_200455 | JGI IMG/M metagenome (GOLD analysis project Ga0302285, IMG submission 200455) | Peat permafrost microbial communities from Stordalen Mire near Abisko, Sweden - III_Fen_E2_2 | ecosystem: Environmental > Terrestrial > Soil > Wetlands > Permafrost | place: Sweden: Abisko...
CTCGACCAATATAGAAATGAATACAGTATAATTTCTATAAGTGGATGCAATTTTGGATATTCAATTCCTATTTACACACATGGATTTTCCAATTTTTTTAATATGTGGGGTTGGGCTACATGGAAACGTTCAGTTCTTAAAATAGATTATCAAATTTTAGAGTGGAAACAAAAAACAATGATTCAAAAATATTTATTCCTATTTCACAGACTTAATTTGAGTCACATGCAATACAATTGGATGTGGCTACGTCATTGGTTATATGCTTTTAATGAATTTGATAATAAAGATATTTGGGATTTTGCTTGGATTTATTCAGCACTCTCAAACAAACAACTTTCTGTTATTCCAAAAGTAAATCTAATTAATAATATCGGCTTTTTGGATGATGCAACTCATACAAGTGAATTAAATCATCCGTTGAAATATGTAAAACCAAATACTTTTACATTTCCTATTGACAAATGTGTCCCAATTAAGAATGATAAATATTTTGAGAAGTATTATGTTAAAAATGTGTGGTGCAATTTTATAAAGTATTCGAGAAAAACGCAAATATCTTTTTTCTTAAAAGATATTTATTCACTTTTTATAGATAAATTTAGATAGTTAACAATTCGTTTAATCCTTAACACCTTTTATTGTATTTGGTTTATTTGAATAACTTAAAAACGTTGAAAAAATCAATAACTATAGTAATTATCGACTGCCTTGAGCCTGAAAATGCTGCTAAGATATTATTATATTGTGCAAAGAAATGGAAGGTCAAAAATCGAATCCTATTTTCACATTGCTCGATATCAGTTAAAGGTATTACTGTGCAACAAATACCTCAAATTGACTCAATAAAAAAATACAATGAGTTTATTCTTCGAGAATTGTACAAGTACATTGACACAGAATATTGCTTAGTTATGCAAACCGATGGATTTATATTAAATCCTAAAAAATGGACTAATTCTTTTTTACAATACGACTTTATTGGAGCACCACTTCCCGACTATCCTATTTGGATTTTACATCAACTCAACATCTATAAACAAGCTATTAAAAATTGCGATGAAAATAGATGGCCACTGAATGGTGGGTTTTCGTTAAGAAGCAAAAAGCTATTAGAGTTAACAGCTCAATGCCCCTATCCCATTGAGGATTTGGCTGAAGATATGTATATTTCCCTCTATAATAGAAGTTGGTTTGAGGATCAAGGAATAAAATTCCCTTCAAGAGAAATTGCATATTCATTTAGTCGTGAAAATCCAATAATGAATCATGACTTTCATTTTGATGATTGTTTTGGATTTCATGGAAAATTTTCACCGAAGCAACAAGAATGTATAAAACGTCCTTTTATAAATCAAACTTTACTTAATCCTATTAAAAAAAAGATTTTCAATATTCATCAGTCATTTTCTCTAGCTTACTATATCAAATTAGTATTGAAAAACACTTTTCAAAATTCTCTAATTGAAGATGAAATAATTGATTTTTATATAGAGTCTAAATACAAAACATCAAGGGATAAACATAAAATTGGAAATTTTGATCTTGTTATTATTCAAAATACAACCGATTTTCAGTTATTAGATACTATTATTCAACAAGCTCAAAAAAACATTTTACACAACTACACAAACTGTTATATTGTGACTAAAAATCGAGAATTAATTAATGATATATGTGTAAAACATAAATGCATCCCAATAACTATTATAAATGATGACACTTCTATTTTATTAGATTCCCTTTTAAAAATCAATTCAAATCGTATTTGTGTAATATTCGATAATTCAATAATTATAAAACCGATTCAATTATTCAAGAAACAAAAAAACAATATTTTTTTAAAAAATGATGTGGGCAATTCAATTTTTACAAACATTGCACAATTGATGCAATTAAAAATATTTAAAACAATTAGTATTGACTCTAGCATTACTGTTGTAAACCCTAAATTACTACAATTATTCCTTAATAAATACAAAACTATATTACAACAAAATCATGTTGATTGTAAAACAAGTTTCGAGCTTTTCAATTTATTTATTACAAACAATTATCCCCGATTTTACAAATTTGAATACCTTTTCCCTCAACAGTTACTTTGGAATGAAAATCCTGATTTTCTCATCGCATCTCTAACCTCTTCATTAACAAAAATCATTAAAATCGAAGAAAAGAAATAACTTAACATTTCTTTATCGAATAACAATAAAGAAATTGTGTGTCAATTTTGAAGTTATAATTGTATCAGCACGTTGTTTTATATATTCTGGTACTAATGCTCCTTTTCTAAAATGGAAATATTTGACCTTATAATAAGTAATGAATTTCTCAAGCGTATACCCTTTTCCTTTCGACCTCCATACAGCAAGAGGGGTAAAGTTGCAATAATAATTACTATCAATATATGACATTTTTACTCTTTTAGTATAAAACTCGGGATTTCCACTAGAAAAAACAATCGTTTTATTGGTATATTGATGTAATGCTAATGTTATTTTATAAAAGGTATAATAACAACCCGCTAAAACCTCTGAATTAAAAGTTAATACTGGCGATACATCGGTTTTAATACATTTTGCAACAGATGTTAAAAACTGAGGATCTTCAATATCGTCATGATTTTCAATTTTACCTTTTATTGTGTATACAGTAGTTAAAACGATTACCAATGCAAAAATACTTCCAATAAAAATATTTTTGTTTGTACGTTTTGCCGTACAAACAAAATTGGAAAAACTAATTATAACAACAATTATAATTAATGAACTTAGGTTTGTAGTAAATTGATTTGCATTTAACAAGTTTCCTGCAATCATTGATGCAAGAATACCTCCAAACAAACAAAATGCAATAAATAACCAATATCTATAAAACGAAATCGAAGTCCTTAATAAAATAAGGATATAAGGAAGGAAGAAAAACAAAGATACAATAAACGTTCGCATAAAATTTTCAACAGATAATCGATATTTACAATCTTGAATAATGCGTCCAAAACTCCCATAATTACTAGTAAAACTTGATTTAAATAAGGCACAATAGCCAAAATATACTATAAAGAATAAAAATGGAATTGAAATAAGAATAATTTGCTTTTTTGTTATTTTCCCTCCGTTCTCGATAATTTCAAGTAATGAATACAATACAATTCCCGAAAGCACTCCAGGTAAAAAAGCAATTGCAAAAATTGGTAACATTAAAAGAATAATAATTCCTTCAATTTTAAAACCCTTAAATAGGAGAATAAATCCCAACAATCCAAAAATACTAATAAATGCTTGTTTCTGAAAGCAAAGCCCCATCACCGTTCCATCCCAAGGAAATGAATGAGCACTTAAAAAACTAATTTGAGACGAATATACATTTGTTACAAAGAGGCATAATATTGATAATAATAATATGTGAATTCTATTTTTCAATTTTGCTTCAAACAAACTACAAATTCCTATAAGGAATGTTGAAATTAATATACTAATGGTTATAAGATATAGAGTTATAACCGATGAATTAACAAATAGCTTAGTAAAAAATGCATTGAGCCATAATTCAGCAAAATGATAAGGTGAAATTTGATGTCTAAATTCAGGAAAGTAATATAACAAATCAACAAGAGTACTCTCAGTACCAAACAAACGTAATGTATTACTTATTTGACTGTGTTCGTAATAATCATTGAAAAGTGGTCGAGTTACTCCATTATAGAAATCAAAGAAGAAAATGCTTTGGTACAAATAAATAAGTATAAATGCACCTAAAATCCATAAAACTTCCTTTTTTATTTCATCCCAATAAATAACCGGTTTTATGGTTTTTGCCCTATAATGATAGAAAAAGTAAATTAAAAATGGAGTTAACAAAATATTAACCGTAATGCCATGAGCCCAAATTACAGAGAACATATATACAATTGTGAGTATTCCAATTGCTAGTGTAATAAAAAGTTTAAAAAAGTAATCAGCTTTTATATTATAAAAAACAACAACGCTCTTTCCTGTAATATAAATAATTATTGATGCAATTAAGCCAAAGAGTAATTGAGTAAAAAATAAGGAAATCATCTTTCTACTTTTTTATAAGTTTCAATTGCATCATATAATTATGAAGAGTATCAATTTTTAGTGTTTCTGTTTTTGTCATTTTTAATAATTCTTCATTATATGGTTTTATACAAAATTCGGCTATAAATGAATTATGAGAACCAAATGCAGGATATACAATAAAAATATAACCATTTTTAAGATGGGAAAATATAAACTCTACGGTTTCTTTGCTTTTCATATGCGTATGAAATGGGGAGAAATAACCAATTTGCTGATATCCCATTCTATAATTCAAATAACCATCATAATCAGAAAGAATAATAATCTTTTTTGTTTTTAATCTTTTTAAATACGTTTTATCAGCTTCAATTTGTTTTTCAATTGAATTATTGCGATATAAAATTTGTTTACTTTCAATACGTTCTGCTATTTTAAAACGCAAATCCCGAAATGCTTTATTATAATTTAAAACGACAAACGCAATAAGTAATGCTAAAAGAATGTTTGCAAGTTTTTTATTTGTTGCATTTGAATATAATCTATCGATTACAAGAAATAATATGAAAATAAAAATCCCAGAAATATTCCTTAAATTATTATCAGAAGATCGACCAAAGAAGTAACTTAACTGAACACAAACAATCCCAAAGAGAAAGAATAGTAATCCTCTATTTTTACGATTACGAACTAAAAAATATACACAAATTGACAATATCAATATTAATAGCCAAAATGAGGAATATATTGAAATAGGAGACATCCCCAAATGATATTCCGAATACATTTTACCCGCTGGCGATGCCAATGTTTTAAAAACGATTAAATGGAAAACAAGTCCAATAAAGGGAATTGCGAATAAAAAACTGGATTTAACTGTTATTGGATTTTTGTGAGTTTGAATGTAAGACTGTATATAAATACACAATAGTGAAAACAGATATAATGCTAAATATAAAAATCCAAACACATCGTCTAATAGATATGCTATTGTAAAAACAACTGATACGAGAATAGATTTTAAATCATAATACAGCATTAGCAAGAATAAAGGTACCCATAAATCTAAACGCATTGGATTAACTTGAGGACAGACTAAAGGACCACTCATAATAGCAACACCTCGAACAATTAAAAGCATTACTATAAAATATATTACAATATTCTTATTCTCAAATAAGTTCGTTGCAAGTTTTTTATACATCAAAATCCATAATGCAAAAATCATTATCATAACAAAATGAATTTCATGTATCATTAATTTCATTTTAAGCATTAATGTAACGACCAAAGTGGTTAGTAAATCATATTGCATAAAAAAAGAGCCCAACTTTTCACCTTGCAATAGTTTATTTGCTGGACCAAGGAAATAATCATAATCTCCTATTGAAGGATAATCGTTTACAAATATGCCAAATACAACTACAATTATAAATACAGACAAATTAATTACATATCGATTCCACGTTGAGAATGAAATAAACTGAGCTAAAAACATTAGGGCAAAAGCAACAATAAAATACGCAAAGCTCATTTTACACAATGGTTCGCTATATAATAAATATCCACCAAAAGCCGAAATTGGAATAAGAATGCATAATACTTTTATCCAAATATTTTGAAAATCAAAGAAATCAATTCGATTGTTAACTGAGATTAAATATGCAATTAAAAGAAAGATTGGCATAGATAAAGTCATAACATACAACTCAATACCATCATTTTCCAAACCATAACCTTGTAGCCAAGGTGAGAGTTCTTTTATATTTATATGTGACCCTGTATTATGAATTACATTGGCAAAAAGTAAAAAAAACAGATAAAAAAGGAATGAAGAACCATATAAAATTAGTATTTTCAAGTAATTACATTCAAAGGGCTTATTATTTATATCTAACCTATTTACCTTTTTCATAAATCTTACTTTTAAATGGAATTATAAAACATTTCACCAATACCGACCCAATTTTAAAAGCATTTGAATTCAAAACTTCATGATACTTCCCAAAATAATTATTCCGTCTATAATTCAACAACAAAGGATTTTCAAAGTATTTATTATATAAGTCCGTATGATTTTTAAATATTATTTCCCAAAGTCTAAAATACAATGCTTCATTAATTTTATCTGCCATTGAATTCTTTTTAATCCTATAATAAAAAAGTGGTTCATCGAGTTTATAAACGACTTCGTTAAAATGAGGTTCTGCCAATTCTAGTATCGAAAGCCAAAAATCCCAATCTTCCCAACCTCCAGCCTTCGACAACTCATCAGAATATCCTTTTGTTTTTTGATAATCTGATTTTCGATAAAACCCAGAGCAAAAAATCTGATTGATACCCAACATGTACTTGAAATCGAATGGTTCAGATATCCTTGTCTCATTTTCATCTCCAAATCGAAAATGATTACAGTACACTATTTTTATTTCAGCATTATTTTGTAATAAATGAATTGCCTTTTCAGCATAACTTGGGGCTATTTTATCATCGGCATCAAGTGGAAGAATAAATTCTCCGTTAGCAATACCAATTCCAGCATTGCGGGCACTGCTAAGTCCACCATTCTCTTTCCTTAGATAACGGAAACGTTCATCTTTTTTACACCATGCCGATGCTATTTCTTCTGTATTATCTTGTGATCCATCATTGACGATAATACACTCCCAATCGCTCACTGTTTGCTCTAATACACTTTGTAAAGCTTCATGTAAAAAATGTGCTTGATTGTAGCAAGGAACTATGATACTTAGTGTTTGCATAACTTACTTAAAATCTCAAATTTAAAACATCTGATTATAAAAAGAATTTTAACTTTTAGATTCAATTCCTTATTAAAAGAGTCAAATATAAATGGTATCGCTTTTATTCCTAATTGAAACGTTGATAAATAATCAAAATAAACATTCCAATAGATTTGTAAATTATGTTCAAAGAATTTCTTATCATAAATATTATAAATTCCATTCCGTTTTTTCAGAAGTCTAAGCCATCTTAATATCTCATTCTTTTCGTATAAAGTTATTGAATTACAATTATACTTATTCCTTAATATATTATAATGTAATATGAATTGATTTTCATTTAGGTTTATTAATTTTAGGTGCGATAAATGAAATACAAAAGTACTTTTCACACTATGTTCTTGAACCAATATCTTTTGATTACTAATGCTATTTTGATGTATTCTATAGTGAACTAATGTTTCTTGCAAATTTGCGATATTATATTTAAAGCTTATTTGAGACCACAAGAAATAATCTTCAGCGGGAGCATATTTTTCTTCATATTCAAATTCATTAAATATCGAACGTTTTATCATTATGGCAGATTGAGCAAAATAATTACCAAAAAATAATTGACTTTTTAATACCTGACTTTCGACAGTATACTGCATTCCTTCTCCAGTTAACATCCCATTTTCGTCAATAAAATCAATCCAAGCTCCCACTAAGACATAGTCTGTTTTTTTTTCCAAAAAAAGGTATTGTTTTTCCAGCCGATTTGAAATAGCAATATCATCGCAATCTAAAATAGCAATATATTTTCCTAATGAATTCTCTTTAGCTTTGTTTCTAGTATAAGCTAAACCTCTATTATAACTATTTTTGTGCAAATGAATCCTAATATCTGTATACGATTCGATAATTGCAATACTTTCATCAATTGATCCATCATCAACAATTATAAGTTCAAAATCGGCAAATGTTTGATTTAATATACTATCAATTGCTTGCCTAAGAAATTTTGCTCCATTATAAACAGGCATATTAACTGATATTGCAGGTGGAATAAAAGTCAATTGCTCCATATTACATTTTATCCACATTTCAGGAATTAAATCTCTTATATTTAAAGACGATTCGTTGAACCAATTTTGAGGTGAAATCACTATCTTTTTAATATAATTATTGAGCCATGCAGCCCACCAACTAAAGGAACTATTAGCTATAATATTATGTTTACAAGCACTCATTAATCTTAAATCTTCATAAGATTTTGTTTGATTCTTATCTATAAAATATATTGGATAATCAATTTCAAAATTTGACTTTACCCAATCAATATCGTCAGAGAATACAAAAAAAACAGGCGATTCTACATACTGTTTTATATATTCCACCGCAGTTTTATAGTACCTTATTGAACAGATTCCATGAAATTTATTTGTAGTTTCATGATTAACATAATCTCCTCTCCGAAAATGAATACTAATAGAATTAGTTGACTGAATTATTTGCAGAATATTTTTATTATATTCATCAGGGATGTCTTTAATAATAAAATCCTGACAAATTATTTGTGCAATATCTTTAAAATACTTTTCACTCTGCCAATACCCATCGAGCATAATATTTTTGTGAGATCGAAAGATGTTTTTGTCATATTCAAAACCCTGTTCTTTAATAATTGAATGACGATAATATGGTATCGGTTTACCTATTATTTTCGACGTTAAATAATCTAAAAATAAAGGTTTTTGATTATACACCTTTTTTATATCATCAGATGTTGCAAATTCAGCTTCAAAAGAAAAAACATCAAGTTCATAGTTTCTTAATGTGTACCATGGATTGTTTGGCTTTTCCTCCAGGAAACTGCAATCTAATTTTAATATACTATTATATTTTAATGCTAATTTTCTTCCAATTGCATATTGAAACATTTGGTTTCCCAAACCACCCATTAGCTTAACAATAATCATTGAGGTATTTTATATTGTTTGGGGAAAGCTAATATATTTGAAATTGGAACATTTGAGCCAACTTCAAATGGTATAAGGCTTAAATCGCTACAATTTTCAGATAAACCATAAATTGTATAATCACATGAATTTATAAAATCATAAATATCACGACAAGAATAACCAGCGTCTTTACTTGTTGTTTCTGAATACTCTACAAGTAAAATTGGATGAAACTCTTTAATGGTGTTCATTGCACCATTAAGTACATTTAATTCAGCCCCTTCAACATCAATTTTAATTATATTCGGGACACTGATAATCCCTTCCTTAATTAAGCTATCAATAGTATCTGTTTTAATTTTAATCTTTTTAAGATATTTAGTAGGATGGTCTACTGGAATTTCTCTTTTAAACATAGAATTATTGCCACTCGAAGAATATACATTAATGAATGTAGTTTCTTTTTTATCGGATAATGCAATATTAAAAAGTTGAACATTTGGAAGCTTATTACATTTAATATTCCTTCTCAATATTTTATATGTATCTCCAACAGGCTCGAACGAATAAATTCTTTTTGTAATTGAAGAAAATATAACAGAATAATAACCATAGTTTGAACCTATATCATATAAAATAGGATCTTTTATTTCTTTCAAAATTTTATTAAGCCAATATTCCACATTTATTTCATAATATATACCATTATTAAAAGCCCAATCCATATCGCGTAATATTGAAATTTGCCAATTTTGTATTTTATACGTATTGATATTTTTATCATTAACTGTACATAAGGCTTTTACCTTATTGTTAAAAAATACTCTTGAAATAATTTTTAATATTTGATTTTTTAATGCCATTTTATCAAGTTTTGAATTTTAGAGCTAATTTACTTCCTCCAATTGCATATTGCAACAGTAGTTACCTAAACCTCCTTATAGTTTTACAATCACCATTTTAATTAATCCAATTTTCTTTTCTCACAAAAATAGAATTAATATATGTGTCAGCATAATTAACATATCCTGCATTAATTATTTTATTTATTAATGTAGTATTCTTTATCCCATTTCTTTTTTCAGAAAATGAAATGGTTTCAATGCAAATAATAATTGGGAAGTTATTTATAAAATCAATAGAATCAACAATAAGTTCATCGATACCTTCTGCATCTATATTTAAAAAATCAGGGAATTTATTATCTGTATAAAATTTAATAATATTTTGTACTGTATCAATTTTAACCTTTTGTGTTTTTGAAATAAGATAATTCCCTTCTTGAGAATATCTTTCTGCTTCTTCTTTAGAAAAAGTATTAAGTGTTGGTACATTCATAATATAGAATTCTTGATATCCGCTTCTATTAGAAATCCCAATATTCAAATTAATATCACTTGGTCTATGTTTAGTAAAATTTGCAAATAATGAGATATCTGGTTCAATATTTACCCCTCTACTACCAAGTTCATAGAATAAAGCGGTATTACTTAAATAATAGGGGTGATGTGCTCCAATATCTAAATAACTCGGATTTTTAATTCCAATGGTATCAAAAATAAATTTAACGAGTAAGTCTTCTCCCGATTGAGCATAACTTACTTTCTTAAAATCATTTTTAGATTCTACTGTTTTCGAAATTTTCGAAATTTGATACCCTAGCTTATTTGCAAATAATTGAATAATGCG
>Ga0302285_10002425_pt1 | contig 10400 bp, 8 predicted proteins | sample III_Fen_E2_2_FD_200455 | JGI IMG/M metagenome (GOLD analysis project Ga0302285, IMG submission 200455) | Peat permafrost microbial communities from Stordalen Mire near Abisko, Sweden - III_Fen_E2_2 | ecosystem: Environmental > Terrestrial > Soil > Wetlands > Permafrost | place: Sweden: Abisko...
ATTATTTCCTTCAGTTGCAAGAACACTATTCCCATTTTGCGATTCCCAGCAACCTTGAGCTAGAGTAATGCTGGCCGGAATTCCGCTTCGTTCCATTTCTGAAATAGCTAATGGATAATATTTTTGGATGTATTGTTCTCTGGTCATCGGAATTTGCTGAGCAAAGCCCGAGATTATAATAAAAAATGCAATAACGGATAGGATATATTTAATCATAACTTTCGTTTGAGTCTTTGCAAAAATAAGAAAATGTTGCAAGTTGCTGTCATTGGCAAATAGCAACTATTAATGTACTTTTGGGAAAAACTGTTTAGCATGAAAACGACCGAAATCAGAATTGTAGTACATGAGTTCGAGAATATTGGTGAATTACCTGAAAATGATCAGCTACTTATTCAGGAAGCAAGGCGGATTACTTCAATGGCTTACGCTCCCTATTCCGGATTTCATGTTGGAGCAGCAGTTTTATTGGGAAATGGAATAACCGTCACTGGTAATAATCAGGAAAATTCGGCATATCCTTCTGGTTTATGTGCTGAGCGGGTCGCTCTGTTTTATGCCAATGCCAATTATCCTGATTCGGAAGTTAAAACGATTGCCATTTCCGCAGCTAAAAATGGTGTTTTGGTGAACGAACCGGTGAAGCCATGTGGTTCATGTCGGCAAGCTTTGGCCGAAACGGAAGTACGGTTTGAAACTCCAATCCGTATTATTCTTGACGGGCAAGATGGCATCCTAGTTTTGAATGGTGTAGAAAGTTTACTGCCGTTAAGTTTCTCGAAGAAGGCACTCTGAAATAAAAAGGGATTGCACTTTTAAAGTACAATCCCAAACAAACAAAGCCAATCAGAGCTTATTGAATTTCGATCTGACGAGAAGAGCTATCTTTTTGCTCCACTTTTTTGGGAAGTTCAATAATCAGAACCCCATTTTTATGGGTCGCATTGATTGCCGTTGCATCAATATCCTTCGGCAGAGCGAACGAACGCTGGAACGAAGAATACCTGAACTCGGAACGAACGACTTTCCCTTTTTCCTTTTCTTCTTTCTGGTCTTTCTTTTCAGAATAAACCAACAAATAGTCGTTTTTCAGATCAATTTTGAAATCTTCTTTTTCGAGGCCCGGAGCTGCAATTTCGATTTCGAACTTTTGTTCTGATTCGTAAATATTTACAGCTGGAGTCGATTTCCATGCACCTTCTTCAATGTAGTTTGGAAGTAGATTTCCATTCAGAAATTCATCAAATAAACCGGGCAAGCTTCTGTTTTTAAATACTGGCAACATAGTTTAATTCCTCCATTTTTAATTATACAATTTTGTTTTTTCTTGTTTTCGTAATGTGTTTTTCAAACTAAATGCCATTTGCTATATGGTTGATTAGTAGTGTCATGAAGTCATTTTTAGTGTCAATATTTCCATTTGAGAAATATTCTGAATGACAATATTTCCGGAAATGGAGAAAACGAAGTTTCGGAACTTGTTTTCGCCCAAAAACAAACTTTAAGAAAAAGACTCAAAACACTTTTTTTCAGAAAAAAAATGGATTGGGTTCATTAAAATTTCTACATTTGCCCCATCAATTTACGCAATGGGGTGCCTTCCTGACGAAAGTCGGGGTAATTACAGGCTGAGATCACACCCACCGAACCTGATACAGGTAATGCTGGCGAAGGGATGGCGAAAGGGAATTACTTGCCTCATTGGTTATTTATTAACCATTTTAAAAAACAAGAATGAAACGGATTTATTTGACATTGCTTTTGCAATGCATCGTATTTTGGGGATTTGCCCAATTTACCCTGAAAGGGACTGTGAAAACTGAAACGGGCGAACTATTGGTTGGCGCCAATCTGACGGTTTCGAACGGTTTTAGCGGAACAACAACCGATGTAAATGGCGTTTATCAGTTTAAAAAGCTGAAAGCCGGAGTGTATCAGTTGAGTGTATCATTTATCGGATACGAAAAACAAAACAGTGAAATAAACCTCACAGGAAACCAGACTTTGGATGTTGTTTTGAAATCCGACAATATTTTGGCTGAAGAAGTGCTGGTATCGGCTACACGAGTGAAAGAAAAGACTCCGGTTGCTTTTACAACGGTTGAAAAATCGGAAATCAGGGATAACAATCTGGGGCAGGACATTCCGTATTTATTGGGTTTAACTCCTTCTTTTGTGACTACATCGGACGCCGGAACTGGAGTGGGTTATACAAATTTCAGGATACGGGGAACCGATTTGAATCGCATTAATGTAACAGTAAATGGCATCCCGATGAACGATGCCGAGTCGCACGGAACCTGGTGGGTTGATATTCCAGATCTGGCTTCGTCGACCGACAACATTCAGGTGCAGCGTGGTGTCGGAACTTCGACCAACGGAGCCGCTGCCTTTGGAGCAACAATTAATTTACAGACTACAACAATCAACAAAGAAGCTTTTGCCGAATACAGTACATCTGCCGGGTCGTTCGGAACCTTAAAGAATTCGGTTGGTGTTGGTACTGGTCTGCTTAAAGGGAAATTCACTTTCGATGCTCGCTTGTCGAAAGTCAGTTCCGATGGTTTTATCGATCGTGCGTCTTCCAACCTGAAATCATTTTTTGTTTCCGGAGGATATTTTACCGATAAAACAATCCTGAAATTGAATGTCTTTTCAGGATTGGAAGATACCTACCAGGCATGGAATGGTGTGCCTTCGGTTCGTCTGAACAACGATCTGGCCGGAATGCAGCGCTATGCCGATCATGGATTGTACTCGCAGAAACAGGTCGACGAAATGATCAGTTCGAATAGCCGCACCTACAATCTATACACTTACCCTAATCAGGTCGATTATTACCAGCAGGATCATTATCAATTGTTGTATTCTCATCAGTTTAGCCCTGAATTTAGCCTGAATGCCAGCGGTTTTTACACCAAGGGTAAGGGTTATTACGAGGAATATAAAGACGATCAGAAATTGGCCGATTACCTGATTATAGCGCCGGTAGTTGGTGGTGTAACTATTTCAAAATCTGATTTGATTCGCCGGAAATGGCTTGATAATGATTTCTACGGAATGACATTTTCCTTGAACCGAAAATTGGAAACCAGCGAATTTACTTTTGGGGGTGGATACAATGTGTACGATGGAAACCATTTCGGAAAGGTGATTTGGGCGAGAAATGCCGGAGATTCTGAAATGAATCATGAATGGTACCGCGGAAACGGATTGAAAAAAGACTTTAACTTGTTTGCCAAATACAATTATGTACTGGCAGAAAACCTGAATTTGTTTGCCGATTTTCAGTATCGAAAAATAAATTACTCAATCACTGGTCTCGACGATGATTTACGCGACCTGACTCAGTCGCATAATTTCGAATTCTTTAATCCAAAGGTTGGGCTTTATTATCAGTTAAGCGAAAAGCAAAACCTGTATATCAACTTTGCACGGGCCAACCGTGAACCTAACCGCGATAATTATGTGGATGCCGATCCTAAAGGAAAGCAACCTACTTTTGAAACCCTGAACGATTTCGAGTTGGGTTACAAATACAATACATCGGGCTTTGCTTTTGGAGCAAATGCTTACTTCATGTCGTATCAAAATCAGCTAATACTGACTGGCGAAATCAATGACGTTGGTGCACCTATTATGACCAACGTTGATAACAGTTATCGCGCAGGACTGGAACTGATGGCTGGGATGAAACTGACTGAAAAACTGAAATGGGATGTGAATGTGACACTTAGTAAAAACAAAATCAAGGACTTTACCGATTATGTCGACGATTGGGACAATGGCGGACAAATTGCAACCAAGCTGGGAACTACCGATCTGGCTTTTTCTCCTGAAATGATTGCCAATAGCCAATTGAGTTGGATTGCCGCCAAAGGATTAAACATCAGTTTACAATCCTATTCGGTAAGTAAACAATACATCGACAATACATCGAGTAACGACCGGAAACTCAACGGCTATTTTTTGAATAACCTGAAATTCACCTATCGTGTTCCGCAGAAATTCGCGAAAGAATTTAACCTGCACCTGATGGTGAATAACCTGTTCGATACCAAATACGAGAACAATGCCTGGGTCTATTCATACGTTTATGGCGGCGAACGCTTTGGCATGGATGGCTATTTCCCGCAGGCGGGAATCAATTTTATGGCCGGATTGGATATCAGATTTTAAGGCAGTGATCAGTGATCAGTCACAGTTGGCAGAATCCTTCTAATTTTGGTTTCTGGAAACTGTGACTGAACAATGCAAACTATATTACTGGTTCATATCCTTCAGTATCTTCTCAACTTCTTCCTCCGTTTTGTGCAGTTTGTCTTTGCAGATGGTAATCAGTGCCGAAACACGAGTCACTTGTTCTGCCAATTCATCCACATCCAGTTCTTCACTTTCAATCTTTTCCAGAATCTCTTCAATTTCGGTAATTGCTTCTTTGTAAGTTACTTTTTTTGTTGCCATATTTTTTAGTTTCAAATTATCGCTTTCAAGAGCGCTTTTCAATGTTCGACACGTCATGCTGAACTTGTTTCAGCATCTCTGTTTCATATTTTTTTTATAATATTCTCTACAGTACTTTCCACCTTTCCATCGCTCAGCCTTGTCTCGAGCAGGTCGCCTTCTTTTAGCTGCTTCACCGATTTTACAATCTTTCCGTTCATCAGGGTAAGTGAATAACCACGTTTTAAAATGTTCTGCGGATCGACCAAACGTAGTTTTTCCTGAATTGAACTTAGATTTTTCTTTTCAGTCCGGATGGTTTCAATGCTGCGAATTTTTATCAGATATTGAAATTGATTCAGTCGATTTTTACTCTTCAACATCTGTTCACGGAAAACGAAGTTCAACTTATTTCCCGATTGATCGAGCAAATGGTTCTGTCGGGTTACAAAACGGTTTGTTTTATTTTTTGCTCCAATAGTTAGCTGTTTTAATTCCGATTGTTGTCCTTTCAGAAATACTTCAGTTCGGTTTGCAAGCTGAATTTGTGCGATCTTCAACCGGTTTTGTTGGGTCACAATCATTTCATTCACCAGTTGATTCAGTTGACCAGCTGCATCGCTCAATCGGTTTTTATTTTGCTCCAGTTGCTCATTCACCAATTCTATAAAATGGTTTTGCAATTCGGTTAATTGCTGCGAAAACTGCAACGCTCCTGAAATCAGGAATTCGGCAACTGCTGTGGGTGTTTTCATGCGGGTATGAGCAACCATATCGATCACGGTGTCATCTTTGTCGTGCCCAATACCCGTAATGACCGGAAGCGGAAACTGCGCCACATTGAACGCCAGCTCATACTGATCGAAACATGCCAGATCGATCTGTGCCCCTCCACCGCGAATGATGACCACTGCATCAAACATTTCTTCGTATTCAAAGATCAGGTCAAGTGCATTCATAATGCTTCGGGGTGCTTCGTTACCTTGCATCACCGCTGGAAAAAGTTTAGTATAAAAGACAAACTGATGCGAGTTGTTGTGCAGCTGATCCTGAAAATCTTGCAAGCCGGCAGCCGTGGGAGAGGAGATTATGGCAATTCGTTGAGGAACCATCGGTAAATCAAGTTCCTTATTCATTTCAAAAACCCCGTCCTCCTGAAGTTTTCGGATAATTTCGCGGCGTTGTCGGGCTAAATCTCCCAAGGTATAAACCGGATCGATGTCGCGGATATTCAGGCTAAAGCCAAACACTTCGTGGTATTCAACTTTAGCTTGCAGCAATACTTTCAGTCCTTCAGTAAAAACTTGTCCGGAAGTTGTCTCGAAATAAGGTTTCAGCATCCGGAACGTATAAGACCAGATAGTGGCGCGACATCGGGCAATCACGGTATCGGTTCCCGATTCAGTCTCAATCAAATCGAGGTAACAGTGTCCGCTTCGGTTCACGGTCATTTCGCTGATTTCAGCTTTCACCCAAACCGGCATCGAAAAAGTGTCGTCCAGACTACCTTTTACCTGTTGCTGCAATTCAAAAAGAGAAAGTCGCTGATCGTTCATTTTTTTAGTTTCGGGTTGCGAGATGTGGGTTTCGGGTATTTCCCGCAACTCGTAACTTTATTTACTGCGCTATTTTAATCAATTTTATCCGCTCTTCCTTTTCACTGGAACGAATACTCAGGATTAAAAAGCCCTGAGGCAAGTTAGCAAGATTCCTCAGAATAATGGTTTCTTCGGATTTGAAAGTGGCTTGCCAAAGGCAAATTCCCTGAAGATTGTATATGCTGATCCGGTAGTTTTTGTCACCGATCGGATCAAGATTCCGAATTAAAAGAAAATCAGTAAATGGGTTTGGCGAAACTGCGCAAGAGCTTTCCCAATTTAAAGAGGTAGCACTGTTTACTTTCAGGTATTTGTCGGCTTTTTCAAAATCCGGAATTCCAAAGCCTAACAGAGAATCGGGTTTGTTGTATTGAGAAGCTGATTGCTCGATGGCCAGTTTGGTCAATTTGACTCCGGCATAAGGATTCGCCTGTAAAAGACATGCTCCCATTCCGGCTAAAACGGGCGACGAAAATGAGGTTCCACTTGCGTTGCCAATAAAACCACTGCTATTAACCAGTGTCGTTCCCGATCCCATGGCAGCTACATTGGGTTTTATAGCTCCTCCAAAAGCTGGCCCAACAGAGCTGAATGTGGCCCGAAGTCCGTTTTTGTCGACTGCTGCTACTCCAATTACGTTTTCACCGTCGGAAGGTGCGATAATGTGTTTCCACGGATTATTCCCCTCATTGCCGGCGCTGCTAAAAACCAGTATCCCCTTCTGAAATGCCATGTTGGCGCCCTGAGTTACCCTCGTTTTCTTGCCGCTCATGTCGGAATAGGTGTGATTCATGGCTGGGTCGTCAAATTGATAATATCCCAGCGACGAGTTGATCACGTCAACCCCCAAACTGTCGGCATATTCAGCTGCCGCCACCCAATTGTCTTCTTCGACCAAATATTCGGAAGCCACATCTTCGGAGCGAATCAGGTAAAACGAGGCATCGGGAGCTGTGCCAATTAAACTTCCGGGGACGTTGCCGGCCATACACGACAAAACGCTCATGCCGTGGTAATTTTGCGCGTAAATATCAGACTTCGGATCAACAAAATCGCGGATTCCAAGTATGCGATTTGTATTTCGAAGACTATCGAATGCTGTAATTGTATTGGCATGGAGGAACCCCGCGTCGAGAATTGCAATCTGAATGCCTTTCCCGCGGAAACCCTGTTGATGCAAATATTGTCCATTCAATTGAGTGAGCTGAGTAATCGCCGTTCCGTATTTCGCCGGATCGTACTCAGTACTCTCTATTTCGTCACTAAATTTATTGTGAGCCGATTTCAGAATATTTGCTGGTTTGGTAAGCTGAACCAAGGATACATAAGGTAGTGTGGCAATTTTTTTGATCAAGGTTGTATCCATAGTCCTGACAGTTGCACCATTTAACCATTTAGATGTATGCACAATCTCCAGTCCACGATTTTTGAGGGAGTCGAGATAATCGGGTGAAACCGGCAGATCAGTTTCGTCGATGGAAATATGCTGTCGTTTGCGTCGGTCAATCGATCGTTGTGATAAAAAAGCTTCAGGCCGATTGATACTATAACGAGTTCCTTTCTTGTCTTTAAGCTGAACCCAATACGAATTCGGTGCTGCATTTTGTGCAGGCAAAACCATCGCCGAAAATAAACTTAGCAGAACAGTTATCAGTAACTGCCTCATATTTTGAGTTTAACGAATTTGCATCAATCGCATGTATTCTTCCGGATTTTGCATGAATTTTTCAGGATCGGGTACACTGTCGCCTTTCGATTTAAATGAGCCAACTCTTTCTTTTTCAATTCTATCCTGAACTTCCGGATTTAATAATTTGCCAAGCTCATATTTTAAAGTATACTGTAGTTCTCCGCTTTCATTAAAATATTTCCAATCCTTATCACGGGTGTCATTTGTGAAATTTGCATCCAGTTCGAGTGTGGCATTTGGAAACCAGGTTTTGAATATTCCGTTCCGGAGTCCATCAGAATAAGTACATTCCAAAAATACTTTTCCATCCTGAAAATAGGAGCGGTAAATGCCATTTAGTTTGTCGTTTTGCCAGTTCGACTCTTCGAGCAATTCTCCGGTTTTGTAGAAACGCTTGCAGGTGCCATTTTTTTGCCCGTTCAAATAGGATTCTGTCGATACCACTTTTGAATCGAGCAAGTAGGTCCATTCCCCAATTTTCTTCTGATCCGAATATTTACCTTTCGCAATTAATTTTCCGCGTTCGTCGTAAAGTTGAGCATCAGCTTCATCGGTGCCTTCTGTGAAATTCATCACAGCTTTCAAGATTCCATTCGGATTAAACCGCTTCATCTCACCAATTGGCTTATCGTCTTTGAAAGTTGCCTGATAAACCAGCTTTCCTTCTGAATCTTTTTTAATCCAGTAGCCCTGTTTCCTTCCTTGTGCATCAGCCTGATTTACAGTGTTCTGTGCTATTAGGCTTCCCGACATCAGGAGAAACAAACAAATAATCAATCCGCGCATATCTTATCATTTTTACAAGCCTCTAAGTTAAATATTTATTTGGCGGATGCAGTTTTCTGATTAATCCTTATTTTTAGATTCTCTAATTAATATGATTTTGAACGATGCCTATAAAATTTATAAGAACGACTAGTGAAGATGCTGAATTCAGGAAAATGGTTAATGCTTTGGATGAAGACCTGAATCTTCGAAATGGCGACATTCAAAGGCAATACGACCAGTATAACAAGATAGATAGAATTAAACATGCCATGGTCATTTATTTTGACGATAAGCCAGTTGGCTGCGGCTGTTTCAAGAAGTTTGATGACGAATTGGTAGAAATGAAACGGATGTTTGTTCTTCCTGAAATGCGAGGAAAACAACTCGCTGCACGAATGCTTCAGGAATTGGAAAAATGGGCAATCGAAGAAAGCAACACTGTGGCTGTTTTAGAAACTGGTCGCCGGCAGATTGAAGCGCAGCGGCTTTATTCGATTGCCGGATATTTCAGAACTGAAAACTATGGGCAATACATAGGAATGGAAGATAGTATTTGCTATCGAAAGGTATTGAAGTAAGATTTTGAATTTCGGGTGACGAGACCAACAAAAAGCCCGGCTGAATTTTCCAGCCGGGCTTTTACATTTATTTGTTCAACGAAGGTTTGAAGCTTTTTAAATTTTGCCTTTATTCGTTATGGTTTTAATGGGTCGCCCATTCCTGAATTCTCTTTATCGCTTGCATCGAGTTTGAAAACCATGAATTTAGGATTTTCTTTCGAATAAGGAATCCATTTTCCAGCACTCTTGCCGTTTGGATCGCCATACTTAGCGAAGTTCGACCAGGCTGTCAACATTACTTCTGAAAGTCCCCAGTCTCCTGCTGCCAAAGGTCTCCAACAATGCTTGAGAGACTTGAATACGTACCAAAGATCAGAAGAGTGGAATGCTCCCTTGAGTACGTCAGCTCTGCCATCGGTTGGAAGAGGACGAGCAAACTGATATGCATAAGCCTTACTGCCTGCTTTCTCACGGTTCAGACAAAAATCAGCAATACCTGGAGCCATGTTACCCATATCATTCAAGGTGGAACCAATCATATAAGGAACATTTGCCAGTTTATTGTCAACAGCAGCAGCATCGAAGCTCTCGAGCGACACATAACCGTCGACGATAGGTGCGCCGGTCATACGGGTGCGTTTCCCAGTAGCTGCAGCGTACAAACTTCCAACAGTGTAAATAGTTTCGGTAGAAGCTGCACGCATTTTTTCAAGACTTGTAAGCCCGGCCCAATCCATAATTTCTTTTGTCTGAAGTTCTGATTGTTCAAGAGTCACAGGGGCACCAAATCCGCCCATACCGCCGCCAGGACCAGCTGGAGCAGCAGTTGGAGCGCCTGCCGGAGGCGTAGGCGGAGCGGTTGTTAAACCACCACCACTCATAATAATAGCTTTTTTGAACAAGCCTCTGGCAAGTGGAGATTCGCAAAGTGTTTTTACACTACCAGCACCTGCACTTTGTCCAAAAATGGTAACATTATCAGGATCGCCGCCAAATTGTGCAATATTTTTCTTGATCCATTTGAGCGATTCGATCTGGTCGAGGATACCATAGTTGCCTGAAACGTGGTTTGGACTTTCTTTTGAAAGCTCTGGGTGTGTCAGAAATCCGAAAACACCAAGACGATAGTTGATTGAAACAAGCACGACGTCTTTGTTTCCCCACTCTTGTCCATCAAACTCAGGTTCAGATCCCCATCCTTCTCTGTAACCGCCGCCATGAATCCACAGCGCAACAGGAAGCTTTTTGTTAACTTCACCCGGAGCTTTTGTCCATACATTTACGTAGAGGCAGTCTTCGCTATAAGGAGACTCATCACCGTAACCCCACTCAGTTGTATAG
>Ga0302285_10002426_pt1 | contig 10398 bp, 4 predicted proteins | sample III_Fen_E2_2_FD_200455 | JGI IMG/M metagenome (GOLD analysis project Ga0302285, IMG submission 200455) | Peat permafrost microbial communities from Stordalen Mire near Abisko, Sweden - III_Fen_E2_2 | ecosystem: Environmental > Terrestrial > Soil > Wetlands > Permafrost | place: Sweden: Abisko...
CTTCACAATCCATCCTGCTTAAGAGTATTCTTCCTCGAGTTTCCCCAATTTATGCCATACACACGCAACAACATGGCAGAGATACAGGACTGTTGCAAATAACTTCAGTAAATCTATTATCGCAATCGATTTCTCAGACATAGAAAGTGCATCCTTGAATTTCTCAATGAGACTTTACTGATAGAATATCCTAAGAAGGAAGAATGCTTTGAAGTAGCTGATTTCGAGGAGATTAATGGCAGAAATCATTGTGAAAATATCCAGAATTAGATCAAAGGAGACAATGTAATTCTTAAAAATCAGCAGATGCTCTTTGATCAGCTCACCTTTTAGATAAATTGCTGTATTGCAGTTCTTCAGGATATCAATAATTAAGAAAATTACTAAAATATCCCAGAGAGGGGCTTTAGTGCGAAGGATACCACTCCCCTCTTCTTCAAAGGACACTGTAAATGGAAGGTATACATAGAGAAAAATACCAAAAATAAAATTGAAAAAATCCCACCAAAGGATTAGATTCCCAACCGGATCGAAAACTGGTATGACTCGCAGTGCCTTTTTTGTGTTGGCATAGAGATTTTATCTGAATTCGCTGAATTTAAGCTGGAAATACCTAATTGCTTTTCTGAGCTATCTCGTATTCTTTTTGAGTTTTCTCCAAAATTTACTCGAATAAGTGAACACAGCTGTTTTCCTTCTTCTTTATTCTTTTTCTGCTTTCAATTATTTGGACCATTCTGATTCATAATAAGCTTTATCATCAAGAATTTCCAACTGTTTTACTTTTGCTTCGTTAATATTGGAGTAAACCAAAGCCCCTTTCCATAGCGATAGAGCAATAGATACTACAAGGATAAAATTATACCAAGCAACTCTCTTAAACCGCCTTGAAAAGCTAGATATTTTTTCATCCTCTACCTCTTTATGTCCTTCTTCGCTAAGGACTTCTTTAACAAACACTCTACTCATTCCATCTTTTGAAGGATCTGCTTCTTTATTGCACTTTCTATTTAAGACAACCTCTTCATTTACTTTGGATTTGAGTAGTTCCTCCTTTCTACAAAAAAACAATAAGTTCCTCCATTTTAGGACAAATATTTCATTCTAAAAAAGAAAAATATTATAAAAATGAAATTATCTTTTTTTGGATCTTAATTGATTCATTTCTGAATGTCAAATAATGCTAAAAATAGACAATGAATTCCAAAACAAACCCTCACCTTTTAAGACCATTTTATAGGCTGCCATTTAAGTTATGGTTGGAATCAGCTCTGCTAAAAGGAAAAATCCTGTAGAGGGAGTCTTGCTTGTTCAAAATATTGGATGCTTGCTAGTACATCTAATTTACTTTTTTCTCCAATGATTTGTGTACTTTTCTTGAATTTGTTTTATTTTTTCTTTCCCTTAATTTAGTTTAATTATTCCTCCTTTCCCTCTTCATTCTTATTATTTCCTTGCTTGTCACTTTCAAAGCAGCATGAAAGCAACTCATCAATTAACTAAGAGTGCCCCCATCCCTTACAATATTTCATTGACGTCAACTCTTAAATTTGCCTGATTTTCTCAGAATATAACGTCTTTTTATACTTCTTTGCAACCACCTATCTGATTAATTTAAAATATAGTTCAACCATTTAATAGACATGGATTTTCCTTTTGTATTAAAGAGTATTCCACTGATGTTCTTACTTATATTAACATTTATTGTAAATTCAATATTATTTTACAACTCATTTGTTTATTGAAAGGTAAAAGAATTGCTAAAGAGATAATTATTGAAGAGATTTGATGTTTGTATGCTAATAAGAAGTATTTTTTTACTCTAAAGATGATCATACAATAATGCATAAGAACTGTTGATTGATTATTCCTAAAAAATTATGTTTTTTAGCTTAGAAGATGTTAAATTTTGTTCATAAAGAAATCAATCTTAATTAAGTTCAGTTCTGGGTAATAGAATAGCCTAATTACTGCATATTCACACTAAATAGTTTTTTCATTCTTTATTCAGAGTTGCGATACTGCTTATTTCATTAAATTATTCAAAGATTCAAAATACAAATTATTTATGAAATCATACACAACAGGGGAATGGATGCAGTAAAGCTAAAAGTGAAAGGAATAGGTAAGTAAAGACAAATTAATGCTTTTCAAAGCTGGGGGAGGAACAGTATTCCTTTTTCATGTGAATAACAGTTCCATATGTTCTCTTAGTTGTCCGTAAAGTATCTCTCAAAAAAAACAATGATTAATCTGAAAAAAACAGAAGACAAATAAGTTTTTACTCAGCATTCATAGATTCCAAAAATTCAGCAATCCCTCAATTAGATAAATAAAAAGAGTTAAATTGTAATAATAATAATAATAATAAATAAAGAATTGCTTTATTTTTGTGAATGTTGATTGAAAAGATGTAAATCAGGGCTGAGGATGAAAATATTTTGAAGAAATTTTAAATCAGCGATAATGTTGAAGCTGACGATAAGTTATTTGATAATGACATAGCTGGTTAAATAGTGCAAAAAGTATCCTCTAAGCTTAAAGAAAAACAAAATATGAGTATGCCCAGAATATGCTTCGAAACCCTAAAGTGAGCGTTGTTTATGAAGAGTAATATGACTCAATTGTTAAATAAAGGTTCGTTTTGATTAATATCTTGCTTATTTTTTAATAGTATCACTAAATTGATGTCTCATTACCATAGTGGTAAGTTAGCAATAGGGTTTTTGACTATTCCAAGCTTAGTGTAATGGGAAGATGTACTTGAGTTGACTAAACCTTCCCAACGGACTCCTTAGGGGTTCCTTTGCGCTGTTCGTCTTTTCTTCATCTAAAACGTTCCTCAATGGAGTAAAACTTAGCTATTTCATTTTGAATTAGTTTGAAAAATTATTTTCTGAGATTAGGTAATTTTTCCAGCTGCCAAAGCTGCTATCCAGAAAAATAAAAAAAATACTGAATTCTCATTATTGCCACGCCCTCAACTAAAGCATTTTTCAGATCAGCCTGCTGCTTGATTTAAGGGAATCATCTTCTGATTTCATTTTGATTTATGATAGTGATTTAAGAAATTAAGATTTAAAAATGGACTTTGTTAGTTAGACAATATACCCTCTTTAAACTTTTACTAGTTACATAATTCTTTGAAGCTCTTACTGTTCTAATTATCATATTTCTTTTTACTTTATTCTGTCTATTATTTCTCGGTTCAAATTCTTCTACTGGCGGATGTCCTTAATTCATTTTTCTATTTGGGTCAAAACTGAAAAACTTTGTAGGCTAAACAACAGTCTCTTTATTGGAGGTTAAAGAACTCTGCTTATTCCATATTCATATGATAAGTTCCTTCTGAGACATTTAAGCTTGTAAAACTTATCAATTTATGTTTTTTGTTTGATTGATTGTTTAGTATTTCGTCGAGGGGTTTTTCCTGATTTATTCCTTCTGATGGTCTTTGATAACTGGTGATGATTGAAGAGAGAAGACATTTCTCTCATTATTTAACTAATTTACTTATCAACTTGGCTCTGGTTATTCTGTTTTTTAAAACTAACAAAATGGCAGGCTGATTGCCGCACTCTTTAATCATACCAGTAAGTAGACAAAAACGCATAACTTTAGACTTTGGGGAAGACAACTTCTAAGCCATTCCACTGAACGGAAAAATATTACAGTAAGGAATAACACTGTTTTAATATCGGAATGACGTTTATTCTCAATGGACTCAATTAAAAGCTCTTTATAAGTCAGCTTTCTTTTGAGGATTTGTTATTTTTATAAAACAACAAACAATTCTAAAACTTAAAAGATCTAATACCCCCTTTTAACCATAATTCTTCATCGAATGAATAAGTCAACTCTTTGCTTTGCTTTCATATTGACGATATTGTCCTCAACTTATGCAGATAATAAGTAAATCAAACTTGATATAAACCACCTATAAACCTTTTTTCCAGAAGTAGCTGCCTGCATTAAGACTTAAAAATGCCATGACGAGTTTAGGGAGGTGTCTGAATGCGTTCGTAATTACTGCGACGATGATTATGAAAAATGCTTTAAAATGAGCTGCGGAACTGATTACTCTGTGGTGAATCTAATAGTACTAGTAGAACGGGAGCTACTTAAGTGCCAAAATAATTAATAAGAAAAATCCGAACAAGAAGACAATGAAATTATGATAGCAGTAATGTGTCTCAGTAACTTTTTTTCAAATTCTCCTTTCTTCAAGGATCATTGAATTGAGCAGATTGTTATGATTTATGCAAACTACTTCATGTCAAGTAAATACTTTGTTCAAATCTTCAATCGAATTTTTCATTTAAAAGCAGTAAAAAAGAAGTTACAATTAAAAATTTAGATTTTTTTCACACTAAGATTAAATGGAAAAAAAAGAGTGGATTAAAGAGTTTTAACCAAAATGTGTTTGATTCAAAAAAATAAATTCATAAAAAGGTGGATTACGGTATTCTTTCTTTTTGAAGATATGTAATATGTAGTTAAAAATTAAATACTATAACTTTTATTAGAATAATTTATTATGAAAAATAATCAGTTCACTAAAAAAATTGTTATCGAAATGGAGAGAATATGTCAATCATTTTTTAATAAATAACAAAATAACAGACTTATTGAATTAATTTGGAATAATTATTAAGCAAGTAGATAAAAATTAATAACTTCATCAATTGGGGAAGAAAATATAAAGCCGCAACACTGGACTAGAAGAACCATTTCAAGGAAAACCTTATTTTAAGGACAGTAACAAATGAATACTCAATGATCTCATTTAAAAGCTCATTTCTGTGCTTAAAAACCTACTTTTATGGGCAAGGGATTATAATTTTAATAATACCAAAAACAATTCTTTTAATAAAAACTCAAAAAGCGAAAAGAATACCCCCTTTCAACCATAGTTCTTCATCGAATGAAAAAGTCAACTCTTTGCTTTACTTTCCTATTGACGATGTTGTCAACCACGTATGCATTTAATTTATTAGAATTGCCTGATAATAGGAACTTATAAAAATTGGATGAAATTGCAAAGACTTGCAACTAAGAATGTTCAATTGAGTATGAACTTAAGGGTAAATGTTTCCAAGCAAATTGTAAACAGGATTTTGTGTCGTGCTATTAAAAAAACTGCAAATCTAATAACTCTGAGGCAGATAAATACTTAATTATAGTCGCATAAATTACCTAATGTGTGTTCGATAAATCATCTAAATCATCCAATGAGCCTTCTCCCAATGAGTTATTAAAACTAATGAGTTATTGCACAGATAAGTTTTCAGGTGCTCCCTTCCTCAGTAATCCCTCATTTATGGTCATCTTAGTTAGTGTTTTCTTTTTGTTAATCTGCAGTTGATTACAAGGAATTTTGGGCAAATTGTGATGAAAATATAAATATTATATTTGTCAATTATGTAATTCGCCTTTTTCTTCACTTGAATTCTATTTTTAAAAGCAATAAATAAGAGAAAGAGAGAGAGAGAGAGAGAAAAGTTAGAAACAAAATACTACTTAATTAGGTCAATTAAAAACAGAGAGGATTGGGGGATTGAAGTAAGCTGCAAAATGAGATTTAATTCAAAATAAAATGGAATCTGAAGGATTTTTTATACTTTATGACAAACAAATATTAGGATCTGCTAGAAATTGAAGCCAAAGGATTTTATAACTGGGAAGTGGTTTTTGGTAAAAGAGCATTGCTTTTTCATTATTTTATAAATAACAAAATTGCAACTTATTGAATTCAATTTTAAATAAATAACATAGATAAAATTTAAAAACTCTTCATCTTTTGGGGAAGAAAATATAAAGCCATCACACTAGACTGGAAAAAAGAATACCCAAAGGAAAATATTATTTTTAATGAGAAAACTAATGAACACTCAATGGACTCATTTAAATTCTCCTTTCTTGGCTTTATTAGGCAGCTTGTCCTATTAATTATTAAGATTGATTATTTTAATAAAACAAAAAATAATTATAAAACTAAAAAAAACAAACAAAAAGAGTATTGAATACCCCTTTCAACCATAGTTCTTCATCGAATGAAAAAGTCAACTCTTTGCTTTACTTTCTTAATGGTCATGTTGGCGTCAGCTTTTAATAATGATTATTCATAGTATATTGGAACTAAAAACTATAAAAAAATTACTCAAATGCTAAAAGCTTGTGACTAATCATGTCTTAATACAATGGTTAATGTGAATTCATGTGTCGAAGCAAATTGTTTAAAGGATTATGAGTAGTGCTTTAAAAAGAACTGCAAATCTGAAATCTCTGTCGTAGACGAATATGCAATTTTCCAAATGAAACTAACATAGTGTATTTCCGATAAACTAAAAAATCTTGATTTTGAATCGAATAAAGATAAGATGGTGAATCCTTGCTTAGACTAACTGTTTTCAGGCTCTCCTTTCCTCAAGAATCCATCATATTTGATCATCTTGATAAGTGTATTCTTTTTGGTAATCTGCAGTTGATTCGAGAATTCAGAGCAAATTGTTATGAAAAAACAAATTCTTTTTGTTAATTATGTAATTAATTTACTCTAATCTCTACTTGAGTTGTTTAAAACGCCATAAATGGGAAGAATAAGGTTACAATATTAATTTAGAAACAAATAACTACTAAATTAACTCAATTTGAAACAGAGAGGATCAGGGGATTGAAGTAAATTTAAATGTGCACTTATTTTATCCAGCATATTTTACGTTCTCGTATTAAAAGAAATCAGTAAATAGCATTCTTTTAGATAAGGATATGTTTTGGGAGTTTTAGATGTTTATTTCCCCAAGTGTTGCATGGAGAGTTTATTTTGTTTAGGATATTACTCTCACACTTTCATTGCTAATAGATTTCCAAAGTCTGAGTATGATGTTCGATATTGGGTGGTAGTAAAATTTGATCAGTTATCCATTTTCCTTAGTATTTGAAGTATTATGACTATTAACTTTAATTTAGAGTTTATTTCTTCCACTCTTTGTTTCCTGGACTTTTTGTTTTCCTTTTTCTTTTGAATAATAATCAGTTTGCTGCTTTATTTATTAGAATTGTTCAAAAAATAATATTGAAACACTTTAAAGATGAAAAAAACAGCTTACTTTTTATTTCCGAATAAAAAGAAGGATTGTAAAAATCGACCTTCATATCATATCATTAATAAATTAATTATCTGTTCTTTATTACTCAAAAACTCTTCACAAAAATGCAGCAATAAATACAGATTTTGGTTTTATTCCTTCAATATTTGGTTCATAATACCCAGGACCAACTTTATTATTATTATTTAATCTGTTTCTCTCGAATAATTCCCTAGCTGAAGTATCCATAAGATCTTTTTTTATGTTTTTAGAAACTCTTTGTTTTGAAATATCGCAAATTACATCATAAAATCCTGGGCCAATTTCAGATTAATTTGATTGCTAATTTTTTGCCGATTTTGATCTTTTTTCGTTGAATCTTTGAGTATGAGACTTAAACACAGCTGTCTGCTAGTTAGTTTATTTATTTTAAGAATCATTTTGTGAAGACTAATCAGCAATAGAAGCTGGTTTTTGTTAATCTACAAATGTTTATTTGAGAGGAGAAAAAAGTTTAGAATTTTAAATAAACACTGTTTTTGTTCTTGTTTTTCTTTTGTTGAAAGTTTATCTGATATTATAAGATCCAGGTGGTGGTGTTTAGCTTTATTAATTCGACGAAAACCTCGATGCACCTGTTCCGAAAGCAGAGAAATATTTCAAGTGACTTTATTTTAATTTTATTAAATCGCATTTATCTTTTTCACCAATATCGATCATCGAGTTTATGTCATAATCTCCAGGTCCAGGGATGGATTTATCTTTACTAACAGAAGCATCACTTCTAGATCTTGTTTCTCTCCCAAAAGATACTCCTCCTTTGTTTTCTAAATGCAATGTAAAATCATATTATCCAGGTCCAATTAGATTATTAGCAGCATTTTCATTCATAAAGCGTTAAGTTGATGAGTCAAAACATTAGAATTCTAAGGGTTTTCTATTCACTCTAAACGAAGAATGTAGTTATTCATTGTAATACTTCCCAGGAGCAGGTGCTCTTTCATCCCTTGCTAATTATCTTTCTCGAAGCATGAGAAGTTCTAAATTATATTCTCCGACTTTTGCCTTTTTAGGGTCTCTACTTACCAAACTAGTTAACTCTGCTTTGAATCTTTAACCAGGTATTTATTAATTTTCTTTTTTTTCTTCTTCACTGCCAACAGCTAGCCCAGAGGCTAATCCGATTGCGCGGCTTTAAATCGACTCCTGTTAGTTTGATAAACTAGATTGCTAGTTAAATGCTTGCTTTGCAGTAAGAGTTGTAGGTTCATTTCCTTTGATCATTACATTAATTGAACGAGGTTTGCAATAATTGTAGCTTGGATTGTATGAGCCTGGACCTACATTAAAGTCTAATTCTTTTAGCTAATCTTTCATTGCGACTAATATTCCATTTCCAATATCCTCATAGCCTTCATTCACATTCTTGGATGGTATTGAAGGTACCACATTTAAGCGATGAAAATCAGCAGATCCTTTTTTGCTTCCTTTTTAGCTTCCGCGATTCGTGGAGTTATATTTGTCAAAATCACTTTTTTGTACTTTATAACTTCCTGGACCTAATCTTGACTGAGCAAAGGAATCTTCTGAAAATCTGTCTAGTTTTGAAAATGAAGGAGCTTACTCACTTTTCAACCCATCCGGGTCTAATTTCTCAGAAACAGCGGAATAATACCCTGGACCTGGCGTATATTAAGGGTTTTAAAGGGATGTTCTTTTGAGTTAAGAAAATTTCATCGCCTGATTATTCTTTACAATTAATTGACTTTTTGAAAGGGTTCTCTAATCTAAACGGCTCAATAATTTAATTAGTTTTGATAAAAATAGGCCGGAAATACTTGAATGAAGCGTTGGTTTTAATCAAAAGTTTGTAGTGCAATATGATGAATTCGCAGACAAATTCAAAAATCACAACAATTTCACATAAAAATGTTTCATTTATTTATTGGTTTGGAATTAGCGGGTCTACCTTTCTTCTCTTTAACTTGAATATTATAAAATTTCAGACTTCTAAAATCATCTTTATCATAATTTGCAAGTGCTGCTGCTAACCTATGAGCTGCATCAACTTCTTCTTTACTTAGTTTAACTTCTTGCTGTCCGTTTCCGAAGAGAAATTTGCTTTGAAGTTCACGTTTATAAAGATTATCCCAAACTTTTTTGCCTTTTTTACCAAGATTATCATTCAAAGATTGTGATGTCTTAGGCTCATGAGCTCCTTATCCTTGCTAGCCAAGCTGCGCTTCTTTAGAATTGGTTTATTTCGTTGATGTTGCTTCTGAAGAATTCTTACCAATTCTTCCAGCTTACTGAGGTTTCGGGATGACTCCTTGCGAGTTAGTTACTTAACTCAAACCCTCTTGAATTCTTGTTTCAGCTTTGACTTTATGCTAATCTAGATTATCTTATTTTAAGCTGATTTCATCCTTAAGAATAGGCTTGTGATCAACTCCGAATTATTCTGCATTCAAATCCTAGCAATATGGCGAAGAAACAAATGTTAAAATGACATGCCAAATCAGAAAATTGTGAAAATTAAAAGTATTTTACTGAATTCTAGTAGGCATTGACCTTAAATCTCCTATTATTGATTCCTTATTTTTCCGTTTTTTCTTTTTGCTCATTTTCTTTGTGGACAATATCAGAGTTGAGTAGACTAATACTGTCTTCAAAGGAGGAGTAGTATTGAAGATAGTTGATATGAAGTTTCCAGTCGTTGTTACTTCTCTCAGAAGCTAATTTCGATCTGTCCATCTTCTCCAAGAAATAAAATGGGTTAAATTCTTCTTCGTATGTCTTATTTGGATTAAAATTAGCGAAAATATCCTCCGCTGTGCTCGTGCCTCCTACATTTGTTGAAGTGCCTCCTTACTCAGCAACTTAACCTCCTTCTTTGTGCTTTAATTGTTGAGATCCAGATCTGTGAATACTTGGAAATTCTAAGTTCTTACTGCCTGCTTTCGATTACTGCTATTACTTCAAAGAAGATTTTCTCTTTAAATCAATTCTTTCTTCAAGATTAATATCGTAGATCTCCTCAGTTCCACTCCTCTTGAAAGCAATAGGCTTAGGATCTTATTTGTCGTAATTTTACTAGAGTTAATCAATTAAATTTCCAGTTCTACTATCCCACAGTTTCACCTAAATAACAAAAACGAAGATTAAAACCTCAAGTTAAATCCTAAAAAACTTCTAATATTTTTAGCAACCTTTTTATCATAAGCAGTGGTGATAAGTAGATTCTCTTAGTGGATATATTCCAAAGACTTGATCATTTCATAATGCGCTCTCTAACTCCAGATTTCCTCAT
>Ga0302285_10002428_pt1 | contig 10393 bp, 6 predicted proteins | sample III_Fen_E2_2_FD_200455 | JGI IMG/M metagenome (GOLD analysis project Ga0302285, IMG submission 200455) | Peat permafrost microbial communities from Stordalen Mire near Abisko, Sweden - III_Fen_E2_2 | ecosystem: Environmental > Terrestrial > Soil > Wetlands > Permafrost | place: Sweden: Abisko...
CAAAACATGAAGTGATAAACTTCGATAATGAAGTGATGAAATTTTTAATTGATCAAATTCACAAACGAAAATTCTCATATTATGATCAAAATTTCCATCATTCCATAACAAATTGGCTTCCATTATATTGGAGTGGATTTCAACAAACCACTCGATATACCTATCAAATATTAGATATTTCAGATACAGCAACTTGCTATGAAAATTTCAGTTACGCAAAGAAAAAGCAAATCAAAAAAGCAGAGAAAACAATAAAAATTGATTTCAATCTCAATAGTGAGCTTTTTTATGAACATTTAGTCCTAAACTTTAAAACCTTTGGACAAAATGTATATTATAAGAAAGATTTTTTCCTAAGATTATTCCAAGCTTGCAAAAATAGAAATCAAGGTTGTATTATTTCTGCTTTTGATGAACAAAAATGTTTTCATGCTGCTTTATTTATAGTTTGGGATGAAAATACTGCATATAATCTGATCTCAGCCATAAACCCTGAGTTTAGATCTTCAGGAGCTTCAACACTTATCGTTTGGGAAGCAATAAAATACATGTCTTCAAAAACAAAGATTTTTGATTTTGAAGGAAGTATGAATAAAAATATCGAAAATTCATTTAGACAATTTGGAACAGTACAAATACCTTATTTTAGAATTCGAAAATTTAATTCAATCCCTTTTAGAATTTTATATCAAATAAAGAAATGGATATAATCGATCAAACTACCTTTTTCAACATTACTCAAAAATTCGAATTAATACCCTTCACTCAATCAATAGGTATGTTTGATTTTCATTCTGTTTGTGGAGATAATCGAATTCGTTTTTTTGTTAACAATATAAATCAACCTTCGATTGCTTGTTATGGACACGAAAAAAAATTTTTAAATAAAAGAATGCTTTTAATCGAAGGAGAATGTTATGCTACTCATTTTATTTATAATAGTAACGATATTTGTTTGTTTTATAAAGAGATAATTAATTTGGGATATGATTTTATTGAAGTTAATTCAAACGATGAATACAACTTTAAATATGAAACAGCTTTACGTCAAGCAGGTTTTCTACGGCCAGTTGGTCAATTTTCTATGCCTGTTACCAAAATCGTTGATTTGACTTCTGAAATAAAGTATTCCGGGAATTGGAAACAGAACATCAAAAAATCGTTACGTAACAATTTGACCTTTGAAGAAATATCAGACTTAAAAATAAGTGATTGCGACGATTTCATTTCAATATATACTGAAATGTCAAAAAGAAAATCTCTTACAGAACCACTAACAGTCGAACAAATATATGCACTCTGTAAGTCTGATAATTTCAGTTTATTCTTTGTTTTGCATGATAACAAACGAGTGGCTTCCATAATTATTCACAAGCATAAAAGTCATGCTGGCTCTTTGTATTCTGCTAATAACAAAGAAGCACTACACCTCTCTGCCTCATTTTTCAGACACTATGCTCTTTTAAGTCATTTAAAACAAAATGGTTACCTTACTTTTGATTTAGAGAAGTTAGTTCCTTCCACAGAATCAATAAACAATGTATTCCTTTTCAAGGATGGTATTGATGGTAGGTACATACAATTAAACGGTGAATGGTCATGGTATAAAAAGCCATATTACAGACCTTTGATGTATTTTGTTAAAAAATATTTAATGCATAAAAAAGAGTTTTAATTATATATGAGGAGTATAAAAAAAGGAATTCACATACTTTTACTTCCTTCCTGGTATATTCCTGAAGGAGGCCAGTTTTGCCGGAATCAGGCAAAAATGTTATGTGATAAAGAATTAAAAGTAAGCATATTAGCAAATGTTCAATTATCGTTCAGAAAATACAAATTTAAAATATTTCAATTCCCGTGGCGATCATTTACCTGCAATGAAGATGGATTATTAGTTTTTCGATATTTTTGGCGAAGTATTCCATTTTTCAATAAAATAAATGGAATCCTCTGGAGTTGGCAAACCTTTTATTTATTTAATAAATATTGCAAAGAACATGGTACACCAGACATAATTCATGTTCATAGCGTTTTGTGGGGTGGTTATGCAGCCTATTTAATCCATAGAAGAACAGGAATACCTTATGTCATAACCGAACATAAAGGCATTTTCGGATTATCATGTGAATATGCAAAAAAACAATTCGAAGATTGGCAAACACCCTATATGGAAAAAGCGTTTTCAAATGCAGAAGTAATAATACCTGTTTCAAAAAATCAAATACCTAAAATCCAAACTTATTTAAATAAGAACGTTCTCATTCAATCAATTTCAAATGTAGTTGATACAGATTTCTTTCATTTCAAAGAACGAAATGTTGAAGATGAAATTAAATTTGTAGCAGTTAATGGATTTATGCATGTAAAAGCCTACGATATTCTCTTGCCTGCATTTGACAATGCATGTGATAAAATATCAACTATTAAATTACGAATTGTTGGTGAGGATTTTGAAGGTGAAGAATTCAATAATTTATGGAATGTGGTCAGAAATAAAGATAAAATATCTTTTGCTGGTGAGCTTGATATGTATGGAGTGAGAGAGGAATTATGGAATGCAAATGTATTTATTATTTCGAGTAGAATTGAATCACAATCAGTCTCAACATTGGAAGCTTTAAGTACAGGTCTACCAATTGTATGCACTACTGTTATTCCCGAAGGTATGGCGAATGAACTCAATTCAATTGTTGTTCCTGTTGAGGATATTGAGGCTTTATCATTTGCAATAATTGAAATGTCTGAAAAATTTAAAAGTTTTAATGGATTTTCCATATCAAAGCAAATTAAAGAATCTTCCGGTAAAGAAGTAGTGGCAAAAAAACTCATTGATTTATACTCGAACATTAAAGTATGAAAATACTGAAAATAAAGAAAATATTGTTTCGGAACACAAAAGTGATAGAGAACTATTTCTTCATGACTGCTCTTCAAATTATAAGCTCACTATTTGGAATTCTTATATACCCATATTTAATTCGGGTTCTTGGTGCAAGTAGTTATGGTTTATATGTTTTTTCTCTTTCTATTACAACCTATTTCATCGGATTCATTTCATTTGGATTCAATTTCCCTGCAGTTAAAGCAATCGCTCAGAATAGAAACAATTATCTGGTTAAATCTACTGTTATCTCAAGTATCCTTACAGCAAAATTATATCTTGCCTTAATATCAACAATCGTCTTTTTCATTTTGCTGAATTCAGTTCCATTTATGCGTGAAAACAAATTAATTATAACAATTAGTTATTCACAAATTATTGGAGAAATTCTATTTCCGCAATGGTATTTTCAGGGGATACAAAAAATGAAAATAGTCACTTATATCCAACTTGGAATTAGATTATTTTCCTTGCCTTTTATTTTCGTCTTCATAAAAAGTTCAGCAGATTGCTGGATTTATGCTTTCATAACAACGCTTTCTGTTATTTTGGGTGGTGTTTTATCAGTTATTTATATTCAACGGCTTGAAAATGTTACAATCCGCTTTGTTTCTATTAGTTCCTTGAAAAGCTATTTCAAAGATGCAATGCCTTTTTTCTGGTCATCATCAGTCGGAACCATTAAACAAGAGAGTGTAACGATTATTATAGGCTCCTTTTTTGGGATGCGCGATGTAGCTCTTTATGATTTAGCCAACAAACTAATTGTTATTCCCCGAATGTTGACAACGAGTATCAACGGAGCACTTTTTCCAAAAATAATTGAAAATACAACTAAGTCTGTTATACAAAAAATAATCCAATATGAAACTTTAATTGGATTAGCAGTCATTGTTTGTATCATTCTATTCGGTCATTATATTATATTATTACTTGGAGGGACTCCTATGTTAGATTCATATCCAATGGCAATTATTCTGAGTGTAACTATTTTAGTGTGGCTGGTTGTTGGTAGTTATATTAGTTTTATATTTGTACCCGGAAATCTTTATTACTTAGTAACACGAAATCAACTGGTTGCGTTTATAACGTTTTTTTTGTTCTGTATTCCAAGCGTGCTTATTTTTCATAATATCTTGACCATTGTTGTTTCTCTGACATTATCCGGTTTATGCGAAATTGCCTATTGCAATTATCAGATAAAAAAGAACAATCTATTATGAAACCAAAAGTCTCCATTTTAGTCCCAGTGTATAATGTCTCACTATTCATTGAAAAATGTGCTGAAAGTTTATTCAACCAAACTTTAAAAGATATAGAATATATATTTGTTAACGATGCAACACCCGATGACAGCATCGAAAAACTTCAAAAAATAATTGATAAATATCCAGAACGGAAAGATTGTATAACGATACTACACCATTCTTCAAACCGAGGATTAGCTGCATCCCGAAATACTGCTTTAAAGGCATCATCCGGAAGTTATATAGCAATAGTAGATAGTGATGATTTTATTGAGCCGGATATGATGGAAGCGCTTTACACTAAAGGCATATTTGAAAATGCTGACATCGTAGTTTGTGATTTTAAAATTGAATATTCTAAAAGTAGTAAAATTTCAATCGAATATATTTCTGATAATAAAGAAGAAAATTTCAAAAAAGTCATTCTACATGATTTAATTTCGTCTTCATTATGCAACAAATTAGTGAATCGAAATCTATATATGCGAGAGGATTGTCGCGTCCCAGAAAATCTAAATTATTGTGAGGACTGGCATGTAACTGTTCGCATTTTTTATTTTGCAACTAAAGTTGTCAAAGTCAATCAGCCCTTCTATCACTACGTTCAATACAATGTGAACGCCATTACCAAAACCAAAAACCACATGCATTTTGAGAATGTGGTACGTTTTTGGAGTTTATTGGATGACTTCCTTCGCGAAAAGAACTTGTATGAGCAGTATAAACCCATTATGGCATTTCCAAAAATGAAAGCCAAAGTTCGATTAATGATTGATACTAATACTTCACAACTCCGTGAAGAGTATGCCGATATATTCAAGGATGAAGAAAAGAAATGTATTTCGCAATTCACAAAGGGGGAAAGACTTATGTTATTTTTGGTACGCAACCGATTATTTTTCTTTGCCCAGTTATTTCATAAATACTTGGTGTTAAAGCACATCAAAAACTGATGTTTTGCAGTTACCAGGTTTAGGATAAATAAAGCCATACTTTTTAATTCTTTTCTCAGAATTTATGATTCAATAAAAATAATCGATTTCACGCTTTTTTCACCTCATAATACTTATTTCAACAATTAAAATCTTATTTATTAAAAAAATAGAGTAAATTTGTACTCTCTAATAAATGCAAGATATATTACGGTGCGTTCCTCTAATGGTTAGGAGATCGGTTTCTCATTCCGAAGATAGCAGTTCGATTCTGCTACGCACTACACTTTCCTAAACAAACTTTGCTCCCTGAAGCAGAAAAAACTACACCTACCTACTACCTACTACTTACTAATGACTACCTACTTCTTTAACGCCTTCCTCACAGCCTCTAACAAAGGTTCTGCCGAAATATCCTTACCCACGCTGTTATTCATCCAAACTTGGGGAATGATACGCCCCTGGGTATACATTCTCTGCATTTCATCGGCCATTGATTTTCCTTTCATCCTGCCTTCCACCTGAAAACTGATTAAATATCCGATTGGATAATTTGACAAATAAAGGGGTGCATCAATCATGTGGGAATAGATTGCCAGGATTGGTTCATCTTTTCCTCCCAACACTCCGGCATAGTAAGTATTCCAGATTTCTTTTGATTTGGAGATTACAGCTTCTTTCAATTCCTGTGCTGTTGCATCCGGATGGGCATACATCCATTCCCAGGTGGCAATATCAAGCAATGCCACGCCCATAATTTCGTAGCATGACCAGAAATCATCCAGTGCCAGGTTGTTTTCGGTATCAGCGTTTGTGTTTTTAAAACCAAGCAATTCAAGGTCACGTTTCTGGAACATGAAAGCTACAGCTTCGGTAAATGCTGTATTCGGCACCCCGTTCAGCATCCAGTAATCCACATCGTTCATGGTGATGGTTTGTTCCGTGTTGTGTCCGAACTCATGAACAGCAATATTGTAACCCTTATAATCCATTCCGGTTGCAGCAATACGGGTACGCAGGTGTGAGTAGTCATTCTTCATCACTGCCCCTGTTGCATGACCGGAACCACGTGCAGGGTCTACTTTTACAAGCGAAGCTATTTCGTTGGCTTTATTTTCTGACCAACCCAGTTTTTTAAGTATTTCAGGCAGATCAGCTTCGAGTGCTTTGGGGTTCGGATATTTTTTTGAGGTTATCTGATTCAATTCAGCTTCCGAAATGTCCGGTTTCGATTTAAAACCGTTGTACCAGATATCATATGGACGAAGACTACGACCCACTTTCTTTTGAATCAATACAGCCACTCTTTTTACCTCCGGTGACGTAAGCAGACCCTTGAACAATGTTTCCACATCTTGCTGCAGAATCTCCAGGTTACCTTCGAAATTCCGTATAAGCGCGTTAGGCAGCTGAGGTGTATAGGCATCCAGTTCTTTATTTGCCCTGAAACTGGCAAGCAACATCTCATACCTTATGTTGTCCTCCGGTTTTGATGTCACCTTTTTTCCATTTGTATAAAGCTCATTGGTCACCGGATTCCAGGTGTATTTCTCACTGTTAATTGCATCAGCAGGAATGGATTGGTCAATAATCCGTTTCATCACCGAATAAATCAATTCCTGTTTTTCAATACCATGCTTTTTATCCGAATAATCCGATTTGAGCTCATCACGTAAACCCCAGTGACTAATCAGCTTCATGTTTGCAGGGAAAAGTATCTCACCCTTTGTATTTTGCAGGTTACCCATACAGATATTATAACCTGAAATATACGAATCGGCCGAAGCAAGCACCTGCGACAGGTTTTGCAGTATATTCGCAGGAATGCGTGTGGTAAAGCGGTCACCCATACGGGCATACGCCCATTGTTTGCGTGTCCACTGTTTTCCTTCTTTTGTTTTTTCTTCCAGAGTATAATACGGGAAGTTAAGTGCGGCATTGAACGCTATTTTATTGGCAAACAGGTCTTCATCCAAATGCGAACTGATGTCATATCCTCCAAAAAGTTCATCCACAGGTGTTATCTGAAAACCCGTAAGTTGAACAGGTTCTTTCAGCTGCAAATCAATCCTGTGAAAGTAACCGCTGATAATTTCAAGGTTCCGTTGAAGTTTTCCGAACAATGTATCCAGTTGTATTTCATCCGTTACAAAACCCGTTTTACAAAATGCCCTGAATTCCTCGGGTGTTCCATCTTCCTTTCGCCACAACCCGGCTACCTGTGCCACTCCGCGTTCAACACGAAAACGCGACTTCTCTCCTACTTCACCAATAATTGATTTAGCTACATTCTCAGCCAAAACGGCATCAATATAAATATTCTTTTTCATGGTTCCGGAAGTATTATCAGTGGGTTTAACGGCAAAAAGGGATAACGGGATACAAATCAGCATCAGCACCGTAATCATGTTTGTTTTCATAGATATATTGTTTTTATAGTTTTAAGAATAAATGTAACAAGAACAATATCATGCCATATTCATTGAATCGATAACCGGCTTATAAATTTCAATCCTGTTTCCGGGATGCAATTGGTTAGCAAAAATAATACTTTAATATTAATTATCAATTGGTTTTTCAGTATTCCCTTCTTTGTTGAAATAAAAAAAGGCCGGATGATATGTCCGGCCTAATTTAAACAGTAAGAGGGTGCCTTTTACAGCACCCTCTTTGAACATGAAATTTAATGTTACTATCTTCGAAAACTGATGAAACACCATGAGTTTGATTTGGATCTGTTTTAGTATGCTGGGTTTTACCTTGCTTACTGCTGCTGTATCTTTCCGCTTCAGATTAATTTTCCAGACTGTTTTACCAATTTATCCATTTTCTCTTACTTCGCAGTCAGGCTGTTGCAGCCATCTCTGTCTTTGATTCGTTTTTTACTTCACTAAATCTGGCTGATTGTATGCAGTTTTTTACAAAACTACTTGTTTACAATTTCCGGATTGTTTCAGGGTTTAATTTTAAATGATTTCTCATTTAATTTAAAACTTGTTGGGGCAAAGTACGTGTTTTCAACGTTTCATCTTTTTATGGATTCACGCTAAATCACTACTATTCAAAGCTCTCAAATCACCGGTCAATAGAAATTGAATTCTGTATATAGATTTTCATTGTGTTGCAATGAAAGTATTTTAAATGAAATTTCAGTGGGTATCATTCCGACGTTCACGGCTTGCCGCTATTTTCATAGCTTCGGATTCTGATAATGACTGTGTCTTTGCAGATTTGTCATTAGGGCAGAATCACCCTGAATATCGTTAAAATCTCACTTGCTTTTTACGGTTTCACAACCTGGAATGGATTCCATTCGCAGTCGTTGACCGGCAATTTTTTTACCTTTTCACGATGGTCAAACTTTAGTCCCGTATTACGGGGATTGCGGTTCTTCCGGTGTCAGGGTTCAAATTTTTAGCATTCAGATTTGCTGATTCTTTTTAGTTTCACCTTTTAGTACAATCTTAATATTGCTATTAAGCTTATTTCTATACGGATTTTTTACTCTTGACTGTTTTACTCTGTTGGTATTTTAACCAAAAAATAAAATTCGTTCAATTATAAACTCATTTATATACTAAATACTGAATTACCGCGACTTTTAATTTTTTTGTACTGCTCGCCTGGAACTTTTTGGTACAAGTTCAGAAACATTGCTGTTTTTTCGTTTGTGCCCGGGAATGAATAGAAGTAACGAATTACTTTTCTTGAATTCCCATCCCGACTACCCGGCTTTCCTGTCTGCAAGAGACAGGGTTACGTTTTATTCAAACGCACCATAATTATATTTATTGAGTCTAAATCAGTGGGAAGGCTATTTTTGCCAGAGACCGTAAAACTATTCGCATTGTTATACATCTCATTGCAAACTTGCGTAAACAATATCGGAGATAACTTGTCTGAACAGTCAGTTCGTTCTTTACATAAAATAGTGTTGCACCCCTGAAGTTGGGTTCTGTATTTAACTATTGACTTTTTTTGATGGTTCAGTTTTTCAAAGAGCGTTTCAACATATCATTTCATGTTTTGAGTCGAAACTCATGATGCAAATATACAGCATTGAATATACGATATGCAAGTATTTTACCCTGTATTTACAAACAACATTTCAACAGAGTTATGAACAGGATAACACGCTGGTTATCAAAATACATTAAACCGATTTGTTGATAACTATTTATACAGGTTGAAACTTGTCATCATTATTTTTCAAAAAGAACAAAATAACTCCTGCCTTTAGGATTCCTTATTTGCACATGCTTTTTTGTGTTATTTTCTTGTCATAGGTATTACTTATTGTTCCTTAATCATTTCTTACACCATACATGATATCGTTATTCATCAACTCCTGAACAATCAAGAGGACATTGAATGAATCTAAATTGAGGTACTTAAATTTTCAGTCACTTTGAATAGATTAATCATTTAATCCTTTTCCATTGAGAATTTGCGGTATGCATTTTTCAATCCTCGCTTCCCTGGTTTTGGATTGTTTGGGTGCGGAAAAATGAAGAAGATAGGCCCTTTGCCGTCCGGGTGTCAACGCTTCAAAAGCTGTTTTTAAAGCCGGTATTTCATCAAATTTAGTTTTCAATTCTTCAGGGACACTGTATTCTGTGTGTTTTTTAAAGCTCACTTCCAAACCGGCTTTTTCAACTTCCATGGCTTCATAGATATAGGCTTTCAATAGAAATTCCATCTCTACGATTTCACGGATATTGGTGAACCTGATTTGCCTTCCTGCCTGTACATTCTCGGTTTGTTGGATCAGAATACCCCCGGCATCCTGTAACAAGGCACCTTTGATAAACAAAACAGCACAGTATTCCTTAAATCCATGTATTAAAACCAGGTTATTTCCCTGAAATGTGTAACAAGGAACACCCCACTTCAATTCTTCGGTCAGCCCGCAGTCAAGAATGATCATTCTCAATTTCTCAAATTCCTCCTGCCATTTTTCGGCTTTATTAAAATAAAAATCTACTTTCGGATTCATATTAATCATTTTATTTACCAAAACATGTTTATCCGGGTTTTGTTCTTTTGTATCTAAAAGTATATTCGTTATTCAAATCCCGGTATAGCGTTTTTCTTATTTAAAAATATCTTTTCCATTAGTACCCCAAATCCAATTCCCACTGCATAGCAAACCAAATCACTCCATAGAAAGCCGAAACCAAGCACCAACCCTCCCAGTCTGTTGGCACGCACGGCATCAATCCAGAGTGCATGGTAGAGTTGACTGATCTCGATACAGTACGAAAAGACCAAAGCAGCTAGTGCTATCCATCGGGGGCTTTTCCTATTAAATAAGAAGCCAACCATCAGAA
>Ga0302285_10002429_pt1 | contig 10392 bp, 7 predicted proteins | sample III_Fen_E2_2_FD_200455 | JGI IMG/M metagenome (GOLD analysis project Ga0302285, IMG submission 200455) | Peat permafrost microbial communities from Stordalen Mire near Abisko, Sweden - III_Fen_E2_2 | ecosystem: Environmental > Terrestrial > Soil > Wetlands > Permafrost | place: Sweden: Abisko...
AGGAAAGAGTTATTATTAAAGATTAAATAAATAAAATCACAAGACAACTCGATATTTAGAAAAAATGGTTAGAAAGGCTGCCCAAGACCCTAAGGATGACACCCTCCAAATGAAGGTAAAATTATGATTTTAAATATCTTAAAGAGCACAATTCCTTCAGTATAAATAGGTGGGATTTATCCTTAAGACCACATCTAAAGCCATTTATCCCTGCTCATATGAGAAACTACTGGATAAATGATTTGCATTGCAATAAGATAATTTTGAAAAATGAACAAAATATCATGGGCATAAGTTTTAAATGAATCACATTCATGAATAACAATTTGTATTCTAATATTATTGTACATTCATAGGTTAGACAATACGTCGTCTCTGCTGCAAGACTCCCAATCGTTGCTGAGACCAAGCCCGAAATTCTCCAAATGAGAGTTTTCGCTAGAGATGAGGTCACTGCTAAGACTAAGTTCTGGTACAACATGAGAAAGCTCAACAAGATTAAAAGATCATAGGGAAGAATTCTCTCCGTTAACGAGATCTTCGAAAAGAATCTCAACGTTGTCAAGACTTACGGAATCGTTCTTAAGTATCAATCTAGAACTGCTATTCACAACATGTACAAGGAATTCAGAGATACCTCTCTTAACGGTGCCGTCTCTCAACTTTGTAATAAAAAATTATTTTTGTTTTATGAAGTATTTTTTTGTTTGGGACAAGTTTAACGTTTTTTTTGTAAATCTAAATAGACCAAGAAATGGCTGGTAACCACAGAGCTCAACCCGATACCGTCTAGATTATCCGCACTGTTACCTTGAACCCTAAGGATGTCAAGAGAACCAAGACTCTCTCCATGAGAAGCGCTGGACTCAAGTTCCCCATTATCAAGACTGTTCACAGACACTCCGACAACAAGTTCTCTTCTACCTACAAGGCTACTAGACCCAGCACTTACGTCTGATTCTTGCTTCGTTCTATCTTTCCATTCGATTTGTTGCAATGTTGCTTGTTTCATACATCCTCAAATTATTTAAATATTCAAAATTCAATAGCGTTGCTTTTGATTTATATTTTATTATTTCTAACCTTAGCATTTATGCAATTTTCTTGATGAAATTGATCATACTTTGATGCTTCCAATCAGAGTTGTATTTCGAGATTGATTTATTGGGTATTGTCTAAACAGTAGGTTTTTTAGGTTTTTATCTTTTCATATTATGTCTTCCATTTTTTATGGAAAGTTGATCTCAAAACCATATAAATTCAGGTCAATGAAATTTTCTTGAACATTATTAGCTGAAATCACAAAACATTTATGGATATTAGTCGATGTTATCTAATGCTCTTTTGAAGATTGAAACAATATATTTTTTGATGCACTATAATAATTAGGAAAAAGTTGAAACAACTAATAAAACAAAACAAAACTCTTATGAACAAAGAAGAACTCAAATAATCACTACCTATTCCATATGTCAAAAAGCGGTTCTACACGCTAGAAGACTTAAAGCAACATAACACTGCAAATGACTGCTGGGTGACTTTCTTCAACTAAGTTTATGATTTGACTTCGCTTATTTAACAAAACATTCAATGTAAATTCATTAAATTACCAAATGAAAAGTTAACATGATTTTATTAAACAATCAAGCTGCATATACTAGACCACTCATTTAAGCTGCAGGTGCAGATATTACCTACTGGTTTGATCCAAAAACAAGAGAGCCTCGAAAATAAATTGACCCTGATACAGGATTGGAGTAATATTATTGCCCAAAAGGAATTTATTTGCACATATCTCCTTCTGGACCAGAGAGCAGATTCGATGCGTCTGAAGTTCAAACACCGTAAAAAATCCAAAACAACTAACTTTCTACTAACATTATTGTATTTTAGTTGGTGGAGAAATCCTTAGTACTTCATAGGGCGATTGACTGTGAAAAGTACTCGCATAAAGATAATAAATATGCTGACAGAACATGCCGATATTATTGAAGTAAATAAATTAAAAAACAATTTGGCTGCGAGAATCTTAAACGATCATTTATTACTTTCAGGTTCCTTGTGAAGAAATCATCAACGAAATACTAGAGAGATACAAGTAAATCAACAAGCATGCTGCAAGCTACACTTGGAAAAGACTTGGAAGACCTTTAGACATGGAATTAAATCTAGAAGGCAACAATATCATCGATGAAACTGATGAGTTTGAAAGGTAAGTTGTTTAACTGACATTCAAAAAAAATATGTTAAACTTTTTTGCATTAGACTGGGAGTCCCTGAGAAAGATTGGTACTGGCCTGTGATTCACCTGTATTTTGATGATGATCTCACTGTTGCTTGAAATGTTGATTTAAGAACATATTAGATTTTTGGAATAAAAAATGTATTTTCTGGATAATTTAAGTGCACGATATGAATAAAGCCTGTATTTTTTTAAAGGAAAAATGCTAATTCGTCTTGCATAGCTATCACATGAGATCATTGAAGAAATCTTCATTTGAAACTAACTTCTTTTCCTATTTAAAAATAAAATTGTCAAAATAATTAATTACAATGTAATGAATGCTATTATTTACTCTTCCTTGTGGTTTTTCTTGAATTTTTTTCTCAACAGCAGGTGCAGCTTATTGTACTTTTGAAGGTTTTGCTCCGAATATATCGTCATCATCGTCATTGTAATTGACTTTTTGTTTCTTTTCTTTGAGAAATTCTAAACCATCTTCACCGTCTAAATCGTCTTCAAGTGCAGATTTCTTTTTACTGCCAAATCCAGAATCTTCTGCAATTCTGTTTGGCTACAGCCTATTTTATTGTTAGTTAGTTGAAGTGATTCCTACTTCTTTAGGGGCAGCAAAGTTAAATGGTTAGTCTGCATTATTATCATTATCTTAAAAAACTTCTCTTTTTATGACTTTTGGATTTGCTCCTTGATCTTAGACATTTGGCTTTTTTACCCTTCGTCGTTCTGAAGGTCCCATGAATAATACATCATCATCGTCTTTCTTTTAAATTTCAGGTTTGACTTGATTTTCTTGTATTCCTCCTTTGTTTCTTTCTATGTTTGAAGGTTGTACTTCTTTTTAAGCTGTCTCATTTTTGATTTCTGTCTAGATTGGTTAACTTTCCTAAGGTTTATCTGGTGAAACTGCATTTGCTTATTAGTTTCTCTTAAAGTTAAAACTCTTTGGAACTTCACTTTGTTTCTCTTCAATGCTATTGATGTTACCATTTGTGTTGTTATTCATTTCATTTTTCTGAGGAGCCACTGTAGGATTCGCTAAGCTTCCGAAATCCCATTCGTTATCAGGTTATTTTTTCTGAACATTATCAGAATTTAGTTTATTATCTACTTATCCAACTTTTGGCACATATGGCTTAATATTGTCATTCATTCCAAATAAATTCAACTCAGTTTCATCTTGGTCCTTTTTGATTTAATGATTTCTTCCTCTTCGTGATTGTATGTTGTTCCCAAAATCATCATCATTTTCCTTCTTTTCAATATTCAAATCCTATCCAATATTCTAAGTTGGTTTATTAGCGTTAGAAGAAGGTAAATAGCCTCCTCCGATTAGATCACTGATACCATTTTTTTCTTCATCTTTATTATTTTAACCTCTCTTCCTAGGAGCTCCAGAAGTTTATTCTTTGATTGCACTAAACTAATATCCTCCTGAACCAAGTTCTTTATTTTAGTCAACACCTTAATAAGCTAAAGAGCCTTTGGAATTTGGTTTTTCTTCTTCTTAGATATTAGAAAGTTTAGTCTAAATTGGATTTTATTAAGCCAAAAATAAAGTTTCAGATTATTAATTTTTTCCTTTTGCAACTCTATTTTTGGATATCCTTGAGTTCATCTAAAATCCAATATCATCGTTGTCTTTATCTTCTCCTAGTAATGAAGAAACTTACTATTGTTTCGGTTATTGCAATAATTGATCCTGACTAGGTTGAGAATCTGTCATTTTTAAGATATCACTAGTATTATTACTGTTATTTTTCTCCATGATTGTTTCTGTTTTTTTGAATTTAAACATTGGAGGCTTAGAAAAAGAAGAATTATCTGAATGTTCACTTTGCTCTTCTGAATTTAGTAGTTTTTATGGAAGTTAGTATTGCTATGGAGGATTTTGACTTACATCAGAATTAAAAACATCATTTTTGTGTTTGAAATTAAAAGATTTAGCTGCTCCTTAAGTGCTATTTTCTTTGTTGGTTTGTTCAGCGCTAGGTTTAATATTATCATTTTCTTAAGGCTTCCAAACACGCTGTTCTGCTATGTTTCCTTTCTTTAAACTAAATGGTTTTGAAGATATTCCAGTTGGTTATTCTTCTCTATCGCTACTCACATCTTGTCTGTTCTATATTTTTTTGTGGAAATTTATTCCTTTTTCCGATTCATTAGGTTGAACAGCTACTTCATTCTGCGGGTTTTTCTGTAAAACTGGAGAAGGAGGAGAACCATTTTCTATTTTTCTGTAAGAACAAAAATGCAAAAATATTGTTAGCAATTTCAATAACAAAATAATAAACATGTACGTAAATTTCATGTTTGGCTTAGAACTGATCTTTAACTGCCGCGGAGAAACCAGATTATTCACAGTAGGCTTGTGAACAGCAGATTCAATAGAAGAGTTGTTTTCCCTGAAATGACTATCCTCATTATGCTGTAGTGAATGATTTTCTGCATTATCTAAACGTCCTAAGAGCTCTTTAACATTTCTGGAATATAATTTTTCATTATCTACTCGATCTTGAACAGCTCCTTGAGAAGTAATGATTTCATTTTCAACTTCGTTTATCTAAGAATCCTTTTCTTAAATGGATTTTATCATACTATCTAATTCTTTAAGCATCGCTCCTTCTCTTGTTTTATTCATTTTTGTAAGTGTTGCATTACTTTTTTCCCATTATTCTAAGTTTTTCAATAATTCCTAATATTTTTCTCTTTTTTTCAGTTCAGCACTGCTAAAGTTAGTATTTACTCCTAAAGCTATTGCTTCATCACGTTTTTTATTATATTCTTCTTCTTTTACTTGTAATAAGTCATTTTTACGCTTAAATAAATCATCCAGTTCTTCCTTTCTATTTTACATTTCATTTAACTTTTCCAAGCTTTATTAAACATCTTATTTCAAAATGTATCCTTCTCTCACACTTTCATGCACTCCACCATCTTGTGCTATCCGTTCAAGCTCCTTCGCTAATAAAAAATAGGATTATAATTTTACTTAAAAAAATTAACTTTTCATACATTATTAGTCGTTTTTGAAAGATATTTGTTTGATCTACAGCCTAAACTTATTAATAAGTGATTTTGACGTTTCGATTTACAATTTTAGTGTCTATACATAAGAAGGATCTTCTAGAACACGTAGCCTCTACTAAAGTCGTTCTAATTCCTCTCTAAGACGTTTCATAATCTTATAATCGTTTTCTGTTTCTGCATCAGCAGTTCTCATTTAACTACTCCTTGATCGATGATACTTTTCTGATCCTTGTTATGAAGCTTGCTATGAAAGGAATGCTTAACTATGTTCTACTTTATCTGTCAGTTATTTGTTGAATTCTCGTAACTTTTCTCTTAATTGTTCATTCTCAGCTTTGATTTGATTTAGATTCATTGAGTTATACTGTCTCTCCACTAAAAGGTCTTCTAAATTGTCCACTAACAAGCAATAGAAGATTAAAGTTAGAGAGATCATGAAATGCTAATAAAATATTTTGTTACTGTTGAGCAATGCGAACTTCTTTTATTGAGAATTATTTTGAGTTCTTTGTCTGCTTTATGACTGAGAATTAGTTCTTGCTGATTATTGCTACTGCTGATAAGGAGGCTTCGAGTTCTTCTCTTTGTGTTCATTTTTTTCTTAAAGTAAAAACCAACAAAAACATTTTCAATTTGATTTCTTTTTCCATTTATTCTCACCATAATTATTGTGAACACTTGATCCTGATGATCTTCTTTAAGTCGGTGCATTACCATCTTTTTACCCTCTTGGTTCTTTTTGATTAGAGGATTCATTATGCTCAACTTTCTTTGGATGTTTTTCTTCATATTGCAGCTCAGGGAGATCAGATAATTCACTTTCTTTATCTGAAAGTTCTTTCTTTTTCTTATCATGTTTATCATTTTATTCAAAATCGTCATTTTCATAATCATCTTCGTAGTTTTCACTTTCTTCTTTTTAGTCCTATTATTCTCTTTTTTCTTCTTCAATGGGCTTCTGTTTCTAAGTTGGAAGTTCCAAAGAACTATGAACAGATTATCCTTACTTCTTGATTTACGATTCCTTCTGATTTTAAGCATAAATATCTTCTAAATCATCTAAAGCATCAAATCCGTTATCATCCTATTTCTTTTTAGGTTCTTCTTTCTTTTTGCCAGTGTTAATCCTTGCAAGCTTCCCATCATATTCTTCATTATCTAGAATTTTACTCGATTTTTATGATTGTTTTGCTTTTGCAGTCAGCATTGATGAATTATTGTTTTGTTAAATAGGAGGCAAAGCAGAAAGTTATCTCGAAGCAGGCTATGATTCCTACTTCTATTGCATCACCAAGCTGCTTAAGGAATCTTCAAATTTACCAGGTTTATGCAGAGATGAGTTTCTCATGCCCCCTTGTTTTTTACCATTTTCTTCTTCGGAAATCTCAAGATCTCCATAATCAAAAGCAGATTGATTCTTCGGTTAGCTTACTTTTTGAGTTGTCCTTCCTCCTCTTTTGCTTTAAAAATGGCTAAAACAACAATAATTAGATCATTTTTCGATTGTTGTATCCAGCTTACATATCATTGACTTCATTATTCTCATCAAGGATATCTTCGTCAAACATATTTCCCTTCGCTGTTTTTGTTTGCTTTTCGTGTCTTTGTTTTTAGAATCCAGATGATAATATTAATAATCAGTTTTTTCTTCTTGTTTCGGCTGATTTACAGAGTTTCATTAATATTTTTTACAGGCTTTTTCGATTTATTTCCAAAAACTAATCTAAAACAATTAAGATTATCTCTCTTTTTATGTATCAGTTCTAATATGCTCGAATCACTAGCTTTAACTGAATTCAAAATTGTGTTGATAACAACAATAATCAAGAATAATCATCATTTACAACTAATTTTACAAAATATTCTCTGAAATCTCAATCAAATAATCAAACATAGATTTTAAAAACTACTACTTCTTTCAACTTAGACATTTTATTGGAGTTACTTCTTCAACTTACAGCATAAGAAAACCAATAAAATAGATATTTGATTCTAAATGGATAACAGTTGTGACAAAGACAATTTTACTTCTGATAAAGATTATTGACCAACTAATGGAGAAAAAGTAGATCTGAAATTCTACAATAAACTTGAAAATCTTGAGAAAATACGAAATTAGAGGCACCTAATATCAAACATATTTTGAAGGCAATCACAAAAATAAGCATAGATTAGGAATTCCCTTAAGTAATCATCTCTTAAACTGAGACTATCCATAAGAGAATTACAAATAACTGATCATAGTGTGTTTTTTTTAATACATAGCTATTTGCTTTTCAATTTGCAACTTATTCAAGGACAATAACAAGGAGAATGGTAAGGGAAAATAAAGTAAAAGAAAAAACAATAAAGAATGATATTATTTTTTAAAGAAGATGTTTTGCATAACTTTTCAGTTGGATGTTTCTTTTCTTTTTGTTTAAAATACAAACGAAGAGGACTTCAAATATTATTAAATATTATTCTTTCATTTTAGAGACGCTTATGTAGTATTGGTGGGAAATTGATTGTTGAGTTTCTCGATACTTTAAATAAAACGTGTGGAGTAAAAATTAACTCTGCTAAATAGGGGGGGAGATAATCATGGGAAATTGTGAAGGTACTCGTTGCTGCTCAAAGGAAGCTGAGTTGGTACTGAAGAATTCTGAAAATGGCACGACTGAAGTAATAACACTGTTAAAGAATAATAATCATCCTTTGCCCGTAAATGGTAACCATCAAGTTGGAAATGATGATGAAGAAACAACTGAAAGACAGAATAAAGATAAAGATGAACCTGTAAGTGATAGAAACGTTCGGAGTATTAGATTAGGAAGCACAGGCAAAGAAAGTAGAAATGGGTTAGATGGATCGAGTTATTTGACATTGAGTAAAGGAAATGAGCTGAATAAAGCTGCGAGTGAAGAAGAAAATGAAGAAATTAGGAGAACTAAAGGAATTAACTAAATTATGAAATTAGGAGCTATACACTTTGCAAATGGTACTACATATGAAGGTGAGTGGATGTAGGGTCTCAAAAGTGGGAAAGGAAATCAATATTGGCCAGATGGATCAGTGTATTCAGGAGAATGGAGAGAAAATAAATCAAATGGAAAAGGATAACTGTAACACTCAGAAGGCGATGTCTATGATGGCTAATGGATCAACAATAGGGCTTCTGGATATGGTTGATATTCCAATAATTTGATTTTGAAATAGCATTAATACTTTAATAGATTCTAGATTCTTTTTGATTTTATTTAAATGATATCTTACTTTCATTTTTGAAAGTTAACAGGCGTGTATAATCACATAAATGGTGCAAAATTTACTGGATAATGGAAGGATGATAAGTAAAACGGAGAAGGAATGGAAATCTGGCCTGATGGAACAACTTTCAAAGGGAATTACATGTTGGGAAAAAAGAATGGCTTTGGAAAGCTGCAGTTTGCAGATTCTTCATTTTATGAGGGACAATTCAAAGACAATGAAATCGAAGGAATTGGAAAATATGTATGGCCAGATTAAAGGAAGTACATAGGAGAATGGAGATAGAGTAAAATGCATGGTTATGGAAAAGTTATTTGGAAAGATGGAAGAAGTTACGAAGGATAATATTTGAATGATAAAAAACATGGATTTGGAGTGTTTACTTGGGCTAATGGATCGAAATATGAAGGGCTCTGGGAAGAAGGCAAGTAAAGTGGAGAAGGTGTGTTTACAACCACTAAAGGAAAACTCAAATATGGAGAAATGAAAGCTGGAAAGACAGTTAGATGGATTTAGATCATCGGTGACAGCAAGAGCAGCATCGAGGAGAGCAAAAAGAGTGCAGATAAAAATGATGAAGAAGATGATGAAATCAAAGAAGTTTTCAAAAAAATAGCAGAATTCGCTAAAAACAATAATTTTTCTAACTACGATGGTACTGTTATTGAGAGTTACTCAAAGACTAAGAGCAGTCTGCCTAGTAGATTTATTGAAAAATTTACATGATTTTAAAATAAAAATATTATCTTTTTCCCTTCCCATCTTTGCCAATACTCACTCTCACTATTATGATTTCATTGTTGTCGAATAAATTAGAAAATGTCAAGATTTTAAACAAAACTGTTTGTTCTAATAAAATATTTTTAGAAAAGTTAAACAAAAAATACAATTTGTTTTCAGATTTCTTAGCAAATCTTTGATATTTGAGTTAAGATCAAGCTGTAATCTCCTGAAATCGAAGATGAAATTAAGTGCTAAATTCTTTCAACTTTAATTTTGTCTGTTTGGGTAGTAGACTAAGAACTAGCTGTACTTTCTTGATTAAAAGAAGATATCTCTTTCTTAGTATTTTCAATGTTTCTTTAGTTTTGATTCTCTTCTTCTTTTTTATTAGTATTTTAGCGGATAGTAACTTCATTTTAATTATTTTGAGTTTAAGAAGTATTTTCATTATTAATCGTGATTGGTTCTGAATAATTGTCTTTAAGTTTCTTTGACACTGGAGTCTCAAAATAAGAAGATTTTTCTTCTTTTCCACTGTGATTTATCCTTTTAGATTCAGGAGTTACATGTTTTTCAGATTCTTAAACCTCTTCTTCTTGGGTGCCAACTTTTAACTAAGTATTTACTTCTTCACTGTTTCTTCTCAATAACGTCTAAGATGCTTGAGTCAGTTCTTGGAGTTTATTTAGTAGCATCCTCGTTGCAATAAAAGGAGGTTTTTTGTCTGATTGATTAGGAGTATTTAGTGTATTTGTAGAAATATTATTATTTGTAAAATTGTTACTGTTCATAAAGATGTTATTGTTGTGTTAATTATTGTTATGCATCATTTGCTCAGAGAATACACTATTTTAAGAGGGTATGATGGCGGAGTTTGGATTATTTATTTGTCTGTTGTTGCTTTGAAAAGATTGTGAAATGCTGGCAGATTGAAAAAACGATTATGTTAAGTTATTTTGATTGTTATTTTTTAGAGTTGAATGCTAAGACATTTCAGTTTCTTCATTGTCAGGTTTGAAGAAATTAAGCTTCCTTGGTTTGGATTCTTCAAAATACTAGCTTTTATATTCTTATTTTCGTTCAGTCTATGCAATGGTTTCTCTATTTACTTCACTGAAGAACATTTTAGGTTTAATTTCACTCTGACTCAT
>Ga0302285_10002436_pt1 | contig 10374 bp, 7 predicted proteins | sample III_Fen_E2_2_FD_200455 | JGI IMG/M metagenome (GOLD analysis project Ga0302285, IMG submission 200455) | Peat permafrost microbial communities from Stordalen Mire near Abisko, Sweden - III_Fen_E2_2 | ecosystem: Environmental > Terrestrial > Soil > Wetlands > Permafrost | place: Sweden: Abisko...
AGATGCAAATTTAATCACATCGGGATCCGATGCATCGAGATCAATAACATGCGAGAAATATCTGCATCCGATTCTAGGTAGCTTAACTTTCCCTTTGATAATAGCGTCAACCCAATCGATTGAACCTGGCATGTGAGCTAAAGGTAAATCTAAGATAAATCCTTTATTGAAAACAGGATCGAAGGACAACTCAAAGTTTAAAAGATCAAGGAGATTGTCTGGAGCGATGGATTTTCCACTCTGCAAATCTAACTAGATCTATTTCTCCCACGGTTTTCGCTTGTCGATGGTTTCTCCTTCGTCATTTGTCTCAGGATTCTCCTCGTATTCTTTGATTCTAGCAGTCATCTTCTCAAGTAAATTTGCGAGTTCTAAATGAATTATGTCAATTTTTTTCCCTAGAGCTTTGCAAAATTTGGTTTTACCAATTTTTGGTTTTCCGAGCATTAAAATTTAAAGAGGACGATGATTTGCATATTCAAGTACATCGTCATCGTATGCATTAAGGGTATCACTGGGGATAACACCACTAGGAGACACTAAATCATTCAAAGTAAGTTTAGCAGACTCAATCACATCAGCTGCGTTCTAAGCCTTCAATTCTCTGAAACTCACTTTTAGTTTACTTTATTCAACGAATTCTTAAATGTCTTTAATAAGGTTGAACTCTAGATTTCTACAATATTCCTCCCAGTTCACAGCTACCTTTTTGTTTCTCTGTTTACGTTCACTTTCGACTAATTTTCTTTTTTATGCAACTGCTTCTTATTATTTTTTATTGAGTTTGAATATCTAATCGATTGAGAGCTCCTCCATTGTGTAGAAATCACTCATAACATTAAACTTTTCTTCAGCTCCCGATAAATCTACCAAAAAATCACAATAAGCCATTACCCAAAAACGGTACCAGCAGTTTAATCACTCAAAAAACTCACTCATTCATTATATTTTCCCTAAAAAAATATTTACTTTTCAGCTGTTCATAAGCAAGTGGATGTGAGATAAACCCATTGACTCTGTTGAAAATCTGAGGGCTTTCAAAATATCTTGTAATGTGCTTGCAGAGACAAGCTATCATTGAGATATTTTCACTTTCTTTGCAGGCAATCTGTAACACTTTCAAGATATCGTTTCCACTCTCAACTTGAATGTTAACCCTGAACAAAAAGCAAAGAATAATATGTCAACAATATCTTTAAAAAAAGATAAATTTTATCTCATCAAAAACAAGAAAAAGTCATTTTTGTTTTGTAATTTCTCTTAAAAATCCTTTTACTTGCTCAAAACGTTAATGGATTGCTTCGGGATATGCTAGAGGAATTTCTATGCAGGCACTTCGAATTTATTATTGACAATCTGATTGATTGCATTCTCCGCAGATAATCCAAGAGGGATGATCTCATCGAGGTTAAGAATCTCATACTAAATCACGATATTAGAATCATTTTACTTGTTCTAAAGTATTTCTTAATCCCTGATAACTTCCTCTTCATAGTAGACAACATTAACAGGGCAAACATTCTTTTGATGCTCCGTGAAAGTGCCTTCAATTTATTCTCTGTTATAAATCCAAACCTTAATGTCATACCCGATTTCTTCAGTTTTATTTTCGTTTGTATAATAGCATATCAACTTAGTAGTTCTATCGAATACCAAGTCGAGGAATGACTTGAAGGACTTTATATCAACATTCTCTACTAAACGGAAAATGAGCCCTCCAAAAAACTCACAGAAAATGTCATAAGGGATGAATTCCTTATCATTCTAAGTTGAAGCCTTGGCAACAGAGTCCTAGGCTAGTTGTCGGATAAACTCTCGTTCTTGAATGTTAAAGACCAAAACCAAGATCCTTTCGACATACTTTTTTATTAATTTTCAAAAAATTTGTATGATGGATGCTTTTTAGAAACTGTCAAAATTTTTCCTTTTTCTTAAGAATTGAATATGAATTCACTTACACTCGTAAAGCTGTCTCTTCTGATTTGACCTGTGAAGTTCTTCTCGAATAGACTCCAGAATCTTATGAGACTTTGCTAGATGCTTGTGTTGACCTTCAATTCGTATACTAACTGCTAGAGGCTCTCGCCTTGATCTTCGAGGATATCATCTTTATTAGAAAAGTCGCAGTTTTTTATTAGTTGATAATTGTAAATCCATCATTGAAATATATTATCTTACTATTCACAGCTATCTTCGAGGCCATTCTTGTTTTAATAATTACTTTGTTCTTTTCTAATTGGGCTTGTAGACTAGCTGCGTGTGTGCTTTTTTCAGTCCAACCTTCTATCTTTGAAACAATTCTTACTTTTGATATATCCCACTAATCTTCAAACTTTAAACTATCGATTCCTTGTTTCAACGCTTCTAAAGATAACTTCCTAAAGCAGTCAGTTTTATTTATTTAATTTTATTATTTCTTTTTTTTCTTTCAAATCCCAAGTTGTTTTCCTTGGATTATCATATCACTTCAAGAAGAACACTTTTTCCAATGAGATGAAATATCAAAATGGTTGTGCTTTAAATGTGAAGATGCTAGAAAATATAATAATAAATCATGCAATAAATGCGTTATCCTTATTGATAGATGCTCAATATCATAAATTTTAGTTTCATGATTATTTTTTTGCATTTTATTTTCATAAATAATGATCTCCTTGCAAGGATATTTTTCTTTGATTGATCACTTAAAAGAAAAAAAACCAAAATAGATTGATGAAAGAGCTCCCCCCTTTATGCTTGAGCTGATATCGAAATTAGAATGAAGGACTTAAACATATGGGAGAGATCAAAAATAAGTCACAAAGAATCAATCAATAATTTCAACACAAGCACAAAAGTCATAAAAAGACAAGCATATCCGATATCTAGCGAACAAAATGAGTGACGAATTGTTGAGTCTTAATCTGGGTTAGTCTCAGAATGTTGTAAAAGTGCATCCACTTGTGCCATTATCCATCTTGGAATATTCCTACAGAAATTATGGATAAAAAGTTATGGGCAGTCTCCTCGGAATCGTGCATTCTACATACATAGAAGTCACCAATTGTTACGCTGTCCCTCAAGAAAAAGGCGAAAAGGGCGAGGAAGTAAGAAACATTCAATATTATTCAAGTGAAGAAGCCAAAATGTTAAATTGAAATGCAATTTATTTTTGTGAATTATCTAGCCAAAAGATTTCCCTGATGTGAAGTACCATAGCATTATGTACAATCACAATATTGCTGTCTATCCTCAAGAAAGTCTTGTAGGTGCATTCGTGATTGATTCAGCGAATTTCGAGAATGACCTTATCCATCTTACAAACTTCTACAGTCAGAAGGATGTTGGATTTGTCAGCCAACCTGGTCTTCCTTCTCCACTCATCTTGTCTCTTGACCCAAAACTTAAGAACGGCTAATTTAATCTTAAGGTACTTATATATTAACTATGAACATACATCCAGTGTTTAACAAAGGAGCCAAAATCAAAGGAAAAGAGAATAGAAATATTCTGTTTTGATTGTGTTATGTTTTAGGAATGATCATTTTATAAATCTGAAACTCTTTTTTTGACTATGAAAGGTCTCCTCATATGACAAACAATTAGATATGTGTAAATTCGCTGGCATTCTTCCTTTCAAGTCGATCCCCGTGAGTGTAGAATTCGGTGATGAGAAGCTTAACGAAAGTAACAAATATTTTCTTTTAGCTTCAAGTTAAAAATCTTGAATCTTTAAACTAAAGCTAAAATATTTTGATAATAAAAACAGTCCCTCAGTTCATTCAGAACTCCCAGACATCAGATGATGTTATTAACACTTAGTTCCTGCAAGCTGGAAGTGTCAAGGAACTTCTCACTGAATTACTAGCTAACCTTCAAGTTATTCAAAAGAAAATACAGAATATTGTTGTAAGAAAATGTCAAAATTATTATCTTTTTTGAGCAATTTATTCACCTTTTAACAACTCTTCAGGATGGCAAAGCTGAAGCTGACGACAACCTTGGAAAGCAAATCAAGAGATTACTTAACTTTGTACCCACTATTTCACAAGAAGAATTCGAAAAAGGATTATCAAAAGCAAACCAAGATGCTCTACTCATAACATTTGTTGCAAACCTCGCAAAGACTCAATCTCTTCTTACTGAAAAACTCAATTAAGTCAGTACACAAAACTGATCACTGTTCATAACGATATTTGGGCTCTTTCAAGTTTTAAACTAGTGGAATAAAGAAGAAAAAAAAAAAACAATAACTTTTCAGCTGAGAAAAATATATTCCTTTTTTTCTCTCTCCCCTGGCTCTCCTGTAACTGGGCTACACATTCCCATATCATTTTGTAATACTGTAGACGGTTTATCTTATTATTTCGCTTTCCAAACAACCCTCTTAATGATTAATAATTCTAACTACAAATATTTCCTCATATATTTGTTTATTCATTCAAACCATATTTTTCTTTTTCCTTATCTGTCTCAGTTGATGCTATTCCTATGTATTTAGGTGAGAAACAGTATCGGGATATATTTTGTTTGAGTTATTTTAAGCAAAGACAACATTTTATAACAACTAACAAGGCTATAAAGTAGATAAATAAGCAGACATATTTATCTTAAGTGTAAGGAGTTTTTGCGAAGCTAATTGTTTTTCAATCGAAATCTCTTCCGCAGTGGGGTGATTTCTCAAAGCAAGCGAAGTTATGATTCCATCTTCCAAGGTTAGGCTCTGTAAGGGCATTTCCACGATTGCCAATGAAAGTGTATCCGTAAGGCTGACGGTTATGCAAAAGCTGAGATTTGAATGGCTAGTCGTATTTTTCTCTGTACCAAGCATCACCAATCAGAAAGGTTAAGGCTGCTAAGGTTCCATAGACTGCGAAGTGAGTTCCAATGGTATTCAAGAAGTTACCAATAATTCTTTGTTTCCATGCCTTGAACCAGAGTCCAGAACCTACGGGCTTATTAATGGAGAAATTCAGATCGTAAGGCTGTCTGTGATCAACAACTCTTCTTGAGAAGTTGTAGCGATTAATGAAGGAATCCTGATTGTTGGACATGTATTTTTTTTCCGACTTTCTTCGAATCAATATTTTATTTCTTAATATTTTCTGCCTTCCCTTCAATATTGAATTATCTTTCAGATTCTTCCTATGACACAAATTAGGCTCATCCTTCAAAATGATAAATAGTAAACAAACAGAAATGGAATATGGAGAGTTGATACTTACAGACTTTATTAAGTAAAACAACACACATTTGTTCTCTTTAATGTCCTAAATATTGCCTTATTTCAAATAAAAGAAACCTTCAACAAAAATAATTCGAGAAGAGTATGTGTTCTTTATGATTATTAGTATAATTTTAAGAAAGTAAAATACTTTTAAATAACTATTCTTAATGGAATAGATCATTTTCATGTAAGAATTGTTTTTCTAATGATCTGTTTGAACTAGGGATCAAAGAAATATTCCTTCTGTCAATTTCTTTGTTTTAATAAGCTTTTAAACTATCAAACTAACTGAAATGATTTTTTACTGCGCCTGTTTAAAAGGTCATAGAATTTCTTTAATTCCAAGTTGCAATTCTAATTCTTTTTATAAAAATTAATATGAATATCCCTAAATTAAGGAGAATCTATTGTTTAAAATAAAAGTATAATAATAATGCTACCCAGTAATTCAGTTTAATTCCTTGAGAGGGATTATCATTAAACTAATTAATTATTGTCTTCATCCATCTCTCTCTCTCTCTTGAGAAATTATGAAAGATTATGCAGAAGCGTTCCTTTGAACAAAAATTGTACATTTTTTGAATTTCAAATGTAGATTGCCATTAATAAAATATGATTCACTTCAAGGATTTGTTTCTGATGAAGAATCATTTCTCCAAGAAAGTACTTAATAAAAAGCTCACTTATTTTTTTGAAATCTTTATTTCTTCAATCATTTGAATCCAAAAACACTAATAACTACTTCTATAAAGAATGATGATGATGATAACAACAGCATAAAAGATATTCTTATTTATTGAAGTTATCAAGTGTTGGATGCACCGAAAGTAGTTGAAACTAATAATACTAAATTGATTTAAAATAATAAATTTTCTGAGAATTCCCTCTTTTCTCCTATCTTCTCCGACCTGCAAGAAGCTTTAATGCCAAATATTCAAACGTAACGTTCCCAAGATACTTTGTAATCTTAAAAACAAAATAACTTACCCTCCTTAAAATCTCAATCCATCCAGTAGATCTACAAAGCTTAACGATAAAAATGCCTTTTGGGAATATTATTTTAAAAATATTTACTGTGTCAATTATCTTTCCCATCCAATAATCTTCTTTTAAACACAATATTGAACATAATTATCAGAATAATAAGCCCCTTTAAGGTTATTTTTCTTTATGAAAAAAAGGGATTATTTTTTGAATAATTATTTAAAAACTTATAAATTGATATTCTGATTTGATTGCATTTTGCTCAGATAATCATCTAACAGACCATATTTAGAATGAGCACATAACATCCAGTAATAACTAACAATCCTAAAGATCTAAGCTCAGTCTTCAAGGTTGCAGAGCCATTGAATTTAGGAGATCGACTGAAGGAGCTAAGAGACTAACGAAAACTTGAAGATAAACGAAATAACCGCAAGAATTGGGATGGTATTGATGTCAAAATAGTCGAGAAAATCGAAGAACTCGAAGGACACAGCTAGTATCTCCGAACAGAAGAGCAAGCAATTGATAAAAAGAAAGAATAAATACTCTTTCGCTAGAGACATTAACTCAAAGCTGCAACCAAGACGATGGCTGATAAACTCAGCTCGGTTATATCAAACGAAAAGGACAAGCTCTTAGATGTGTTTGAGAGATAATTAAACGAATCGCGTGTTCCTAAATCACCAGCGAACTCGTTTTACACGAACTCTAGACTTAATCGTACAGTAAACAGTCTTGATCGCTCAGCTTCGTAGATGCTAAATGTGTCTGTTTCTTCAACATCTAATCAGCAATAGCCATATGCATTAATTCATCGCTATTTTAAAGATCCTCATCAGCAATCGCATAGTAGCTCGAATATCCTTCTCAACCAAGGCAATATCAACAAGAACATAAATACAACTTAATCAGTACCTGAAGGATAGGAGAATCTTAAAATGAATTTACCATTTCGGTTGCGAAATAAATCATGCTCTGAAACCTACATTAATCAAAATAATTACGCTAACAACAATAACTAAATTCAAAGTGATTAGCTAGTAAAGAGCAATTAGGGTTTGAAATACTAAGAAAGTGTTAAACAAGCGAAAGAAGCAAGCAATTCAAGCGACAAATAGAAAAATACTATTTCCATCGAGACAATTAGATAAACTTCTAACAATAATTGCTGTCCATATCAAAACCATTAATAAACACTGGACATATCCAATCAAAAAGCGACATGGAGGCAAAGGAGTTTAGAATAGGAAAGCTATTTGAAGAATGCCACAGTTGATATCATATCAAATGCGAAAACACTAAGCAATGGTAGACATCTAGAGTAGGACTCAGAGATAACTTCATTCAGGTAGGGAACAGACAAAAACGCGAAATAGCGATGTGCTACTACTCCTTCTGCAGAGGAATACAGTGAATATCCTTAGGAATTGCGCGACTGCACAAATCACACAACTGTTCATTCAATTAACGACCACAGCAATAACAAATACGATTCTTCCTCTCATTCTCATTCAGCAGCCAATTTCACTTCACTTTGGACTCCATTCGAGGGCGATAATAGGAAGTTCTCCAACGCAAGCTCTTCGTTTAGAACCAGTGGAATTAATAGGAATAATTAACATAACAATAGCAGTAATGATTTGGGTTTTGTTGAAAAGGACACTCTCTCATTTTCAACTCATACGATGTAGCCGTAGCAGTTTTAGTTTCTACAGAAAGATTCCCTTTAGACAAGCACGAACAGCTCGAGGAATAACCATAATCTAAGTACTTAGTTTAGACTCAGTGATATTGCTGATACTAAAAAGAGCATAAGCAAAAATGGGAAAAAGGAAGAATATTTGTGTTGTAAAGAATTCCAAGAATCGTCTTTAGAATTAGAGTCATCAAAGTAGCAATACCTGTCAAAGATAAGTCATCTGGAGAGACAAGTGCTTAAACTAAAAATAGCCTTGAAAACATAGCAGAAAAGTAGTAGAATTGATAATAATTCTAAAAATAAAAACAAAAATAAATCATATCCTCGCAATAAATCTGCTGTTTAAACTAAACAAGTGATGTCTTTGCAGGAACAAAACATCCAATTGAAGCTGGAGAATTAAAGGTAAAAAGCAGCGTTATGTGTCTATTCTGAACAACTGGAATGCTTATTTGAGAGCATATTTGCGAATGAAAAGGAATTAAAGCAATTAAGAAAAACACAGAAATCTAACAACAAAGACATCGACGAAATAATTCAAGCTGAATAGATTTTAGCTTAAGCTACTGCTGGCTTCAAGGATTAAGTGCATAACACCATCAAGGGATACAGTGATAGACTGAATGTGATTAACAGCCAAGAGATGTATTTTTAGCAACTGCAGTAAGAAAATATTTTACTCAAAGAATCAAGAGATCTTGTGCTTGGTAAAATAGCACGTTGATAATTTTTGAAATATGTTATTATGTCAATTTCTGTGTTTGTGATAGCCCTAAACACATTTTATGGCCTGAATTCAGGTAAATTTAGAGATATTTTATTATTATTTATTTTCGAGGTCTAGTTTTTTTGAAATTCGAATCCATTTTTTTTCCAGTGCATTTCATAATACTTTTGGTGTTATTTCCCTCTGAAAATATCGTTTGAATGGTTCATTTGGCTGTTTGAGGAAATCAACGAGAATAACAAGATAATAAATTGTCTTTTCTTTTGAGGGAGTAAGCTACTTAAGCACTAACTCTTTGAGTAGGAATTTATTAAATGGTGAAATACAGTAAATCAATAGATTAATTCAAAGATAGATTAGAGGTTGATAAACTACCAAAGTAAATTAAACCAAACACACACAGAAACAGAGAGTCTGTGTGTCTGTTAAACAGAAAAAGAGAGAGAGCTTTCTGTATTTCGCTGCTCTGATGGAAAGAGCTTGCGAATTGCTCCGGAATCGTTTGGATGATCTCCAAGAGGTTTAAACAGCTAAAGAGAGTTTTTCTGGAAGTGCATTGAATTCTTTGATTCTCCGCTTGAAACGGCAAGAGCGATTGCGAGTTTTAAGAGAAAACGAGATTATGGATGCACTGTTTAGCTTCAAAACAGCAGGTCGAGCAGAACGAATTGCATTTGAAAGTAGTTCCTGTGAATTGATGAAACGGTTAGCTCCTCACTTCGAATTCGAATCCAAGAGCTCCGGACTGTACAAAGATATTGCAAGCTTGTACTCATCGTTCTACAAGCATATAAACAACCCTTTGAAAGTCGAGGAGATTAGAGTCATCAATTAGAATACAACCTATCATAATTTCCCTTTTTTGTGTATGCTCCTCAAAGGCATCGTCTAATATGCGAAAGGGCTGTTTCTGCAGGCTCTCGCGATTAATTCATAAATTACATAACTACCATAGCCATCTACTACAACATCAGCTGGTACGTCAACTAGCAACAACAATCACCACCCGAAATACTATCGTTCTCTCACTCCTCCGTTGTCCTCATCAACTAAACAAACCCTTCCTCCTTAGCAACATCACTTACCTGCTTCCCCTGAATCAAAGCAATGTTAACCTCCTCCATCATCTTCTAAATTCAAATCAATTTCATAAGGAGCAACATCCACCACCCCTTCGCAATCTCCAATAAATACCTAACCTTCATAAGTTCGAGATACTTCACAGTAATTTCCTCCTTAATTCCCCTCAACTAGATAACAACAACACTACGATGACAGAGCAGCACTATCAACAACATCCAACCCAATAAAAAGGAATTAATCGACTCTTCGATTCAACGGATAGGAACCATCATCTATTACACCTTCTCATACCTTCCTCGGATTCGCGAGATCGTATCCAATTACTTCTAAACAAAAGTTCTTAGCGTATTAGCAAAACGTGCTAGCATTATAACCAAGCTAATCATTCAATGCTTATAACTTCACTTAGACTAATAGCGCTAAGAATAAGAGCGTAGATATTTAGATAACACAAGGTCATCTTTCTGTGTTAGGAAGTGTGCAGTTTTCGAAAAGAGGATATTACAGGCCGATACGTGAAGCCATGGATGACATCGATTGCTTGACATTCAAAAGAAATGAGCTGCTTGCTAATTTCTATTACAAAACCATGCTCAATAGGAATCAATGCATTGCGCGAACCATTGATTTTCACAGAAATTGCAATGGTAAAAATGTCCCAAAATATTCTGA
>Ga0302285_10002438_pt1 | contig 10372 bp, 11 predicted proteins | sample III_Fen_E2_2_FD_200455 | JGI IMG/M metagenome (GOLD analysis project Ga0302285, IMG submission 200455) | Peat permafrost microbial communities from Stordalen Mire near Abisko, Sweden - III_Fen_E2_2 | ecosystem: Environmental > Terrestrial > Soil > Wetlands > Permafrost | place: Sweden: Abisko...
GAAAACAAGAGGATGAGTGAGCTCAGCCAAGCACACTAGACTACTAGACTGTAGTTATGCTTCTGAAATGGTTAAAATGTACAAAATTGAGAAACCAACAAAAATAGGTTTCTTCTTCTAAGAGATGTACTTGAAATGCTACACTTAGCTAGATATCTTGGAGGTATCCTTTAGTTTAACAATCCCTTGTGTCATAGGATGATCTGCGTATCGTATTTAGAGGTGTAAAATTAAAATGTCGTGTACTTGGTCTTGAATCGCTGAGTAATGCAGTACACATTATACTTGTCACTGTGTCTCAGTGTATCAATCCCTACGTGATTACTTTAAGCAACATAATTGAAAAGTCATCAAGAAAAATGCAATAGAAATATGTTAAATATTTTTGAAAAAATGATGGGAAATCTAAATAATAAAATTAGACAGTTATTATGCTTAATGTCTTACAGTGTGACGTGATCAACAGGTGTAAGCGCATGGCCAGACTGAAACACGTGCATAAGTACCTCAGCATCATCTCCAGCAGTGTTAAGTAGAGTCGCAGTGTTGTTATTGTTATTGCTGATATTTTAAAATCCATTGGGATGATCTTGTTCTTCATCGATGGCATGGTCATTGCTAATCGTAGCGAAGACTGATTTATAGTTAGACGGTGCATGCGGTTCTTTCATTCGCTGAATGGATATGTTTTTCGCATTCCTTATCTTAATCGTTGGTACCTCCAGAAGATGCGGTGGTAGCAATGGTGCAGCCTCCTTGAATGCAGAGTCGAAATTCGTTTGGTTCTGCTGCAAAATATGTGCCCGAATGAGCAAGGAAGATTTATCGAATCCGCTGTGGTTAGCAGAGAGACTCTGCGATTATTATTGTAGCTATGATTATTATTGAGCCACAGCACGGAGATACATAGCTTGCATTGCAGTCAGGTTATTAGAAACTGGTGTTGCATTAATATTTGTGCTGGCTACTTATTATTAGGATGCTGAAGGATGCGTATCTGAAGGAATACTTCTGGATGTTGCTGTCTCTGAAATAGAATTGCTAGTGTTGTTTTGATGGTGATGATGCTGATGATTATGTGGCGATGCCACTTGATTCTCAGATGGAAGAATAAAAGAAGATACTGGAAGAACTGGAGAAGATGCTTGCTACTAGAACTATGAGTGATTCAGTAGATTCATTTACTGTTGTTATTACCACTGATGCTATTGCAACATTCGTTCATAGGATTACTGCACTAACTAAGGGTTCATTTAAAACTATTAAAGTAACTGCTATGTATTCATCCCTGTGTTGTTATTGTTACTGCCATTAGCTTATTGCGACTACTACATTGCAGCAGCATAGTTGAAAAATTGCTATTACTACTGTTGTTATTATTATTGCTGTAAGGACATTAAATGAGCTGGGTTATTATAATTCGCATATTATTACTATTGCTATTAACTATTATGTGCATTCTCAAAGAACTACTGCTACTGTTACTAAGAGAGCTACGCATATATCAGCTGCTACTGCGGTGTGAGTGCGATCAGTTATTGCTATTGCTGTTATGAATCACCACTACTACTTCCTACTGCTGCAGCTGTTGTATTTGTACCTGCTCTGCCTTACTATTAACTGATGATGCTGCTACTGTTCTATTATTGCATGAATCCAATAGAATTATTCTAAAAACCCATGAGAAACCTTGCTGAGTTAACATTTCTTCCGATTAATGACAAACTCCGCTCGATATTGGTTGTGTCGATAATGTTATTCATATTTCCATTCTCATCTTTGCAGGTTGGATCGTCTGTCGAGAATCGCCATTAACCATCGACAATGTACTTGTATTGAAAAACACCTGGACTAAGTTTCTGAAAGGGAAAGAAGAAGAAGAAAAGAGTAATGGGGAATAAGTTAAAATGCTTAATACAAGGAATTGTAAATTAATCAAAGAGCTTGTTGTTGGAGATTGAAATACTACTATTAACAAATCACAAAATATATCTTAAATTAATTATTCCAATAGATTTATCTTAACATTCGTCATATGTGTGCTCAAATTACTCGAACATTTTTACCAGTATAATCTCGAAGCAGTTGTTTTCCATTTTCTTGAGGGGAATCGGGTTCTCCCAGTTATTGAAGGTTCCTGTGAGTTCAACAGTATTCGCCCCGAATGTCCACTGGAACACTGTATTGACAACTGCGAGAAAATCCCCCAGGGAAACACTGATCATTTTTACTGCGAAAATAAAAAGAACTATTTAATATTACAATTTCCCCTATTCTGTGTGTCCGTCATGCTCCCGATCGAGTTCCTGATATAATCCAGCAAACAACACATTATTTTACTGAATTGGGCTATCTTTATTTTGCATAATTGTCAAAGAAGTAGTAGTCGTACCCTGACTGATTCATGTATTAATTACGCAATACTCCGGAATTCTGCTGCAGTGAATCTTGCCCATTCACGAGTCTCGAACTTTGAGAGCCCATTGGGCTTGATCAGAGCGGCTGATTTGGGTTATCAACACGCTTGTCGCTTATGTGAATTTATTTTCACTTTGCTGCCAAAGAAGCTTTGCTTGATTTATTTATTTCAAACTAATGTGTTGCCTTTCCAGGACCATTTCGACTTTCCCAGAGTTAATTAACACACTCTCTCTCTATCACATTTCCTTATTTAATAAGTTTCCAAATAATTGGCAGTCTCTAAAGGCTAGTAATTTCTTTACAGGTCTCTAGTCAGTGCTGCCACTAATACGATCAAGACTTGATAGCTTGAGCAGCTCTTTTATTATTTATCTGTTATAAAATGTTGTGAATATAATTTTTTTCAACAATATTTTGAGGGAGAATTTCATGTAAAATCGAAGATTTCCATTAATATGTTTGAATTAAGTGATAAAAATACATAATTCAATGCTATTTTTATTAAAGAATGTTTTTTTCTCTCTTTGGTTAATTCGTCATTTTACTTGAGGAATGTAATCTTAACACCCAATATTCCAAATTTCAAATATGATCGCCTCACTTTTAAAATTACACCTTTTTCACTGTTGTTGGGGAATGATAATCAACTCTGAATTCTCTTTACCCTCAAACAAAAACAATGCAAAGCCTATTTTACATTTTTCTTCTAACTAACAGAATTTGAAATTATTAGTGTTAAAAAAAACTAGATTGTGAGCAGCAAACAATTTGTTTCTGAGTTAAATTTGATTAACATCGTACATTTTATTATGAGTTTACAAAAAATCAAAGTTATTGAAAATACATTTATGAAAATTTATCTTTAAAAACAAAATTTCTACTCCTATTGGTTCAACTTAGAAAAAGCATTAGGAGACTTACACTTTTTTCAACACTTTTTCTCTTTGAGCACAGCCATTAAATTATCGATTGTAACTAAATTATTCCCTTAAGAATCAAAAATATCAAAAATAAAGTTCACTTCTTCAGACGTTAATCTCTTATCGATCACACGAATTAAATCTCTGAATTCTCTTCGGCTGAGGGCACTGTCCCAATCTACATCGAATTTAGTGAGAATTTCCTGTAGATTTAGATTATTTTCCTCTACAATTCTTTTAAATTCCTTAATAATTTTTTTAGCTTTTTCACCTGAAAATTCAAAATCTGTTTTTTAGCCAATATCTAATCCATAAGTCATTGCTCTGACAAACTCTTTGAAGTCAATGTTGTTGTCCTTATTTACATCAAACCTTCTAAACATTACTTCTATCTCAAATTTACTCAGTCCATTCGCAACTTATCTTATCATTTTACTGAACTCTTGGAGATCTAAGGTTCCTCCTTTATTTTCATCATACTTCTCAAATATCTCGAACATATTCATCTTATTGGCCTTTATTATCTCCTTCAAGTCAATTATCAACTGTTTTCATATGCAAAATAATCAAATATCAAGAGATAATCTAAACTAAAATGCATCTAACCTAACCAGCTTTATCAGACAGATCTGAAAAGTCATATTCAAGGAAGAATTTAGCAAACTCTTCCAGGCTAATAGTAGAATCTGAGTTTTAATCAACCTATAAGAAAAGATAGTCTGAATCAGGGGAAGTTAAACGTGGATCGATGGAAGCAAGCAGTTGATAGAATTCATTGGAAGTCAGTGCTTTTTAATTTTTTTTTGCAAACTCCTTGAACATTTTCTGAATATCTAGGTTTTTGATTTGAACTGCTTCTTGTATGTCTCTAATGATATTTTTGGATCTCTAATCAAGAGTGAATCTAGGATCTTAAGCGAGCCCTTGCGCTCTTTTTGTGAGAGGATGGTTGAAAACTCCTTCCCAATCGATCCTCCTTTCTTCTTCAACAACAAGGCAATCACTCAAAAAATCTTTGCTTTCTTGGCTTATTTGTTTATCATAGGGAAACCGAAGTGGTACTAACTCAATGTTTGTCACAAAGGACTTTAGATCACGAACAGGCCAAGGTCTAAAGCATTTAAGAGGTCAAAAATGATGAAAATTATTTCAAAATAATAATTTTTTTACGTTTTCCCAAAGAGCATTAGATAGTACATCATTCCAATAGACCATATATCCGATTTCGCAGTGTATTCTTCACCTTTAAGCAGCTAAGGAGACATAAATAGAGGTGTACCAACACATTCTTTGAGGAGCTACTGTGATTTAATATCAACTCCAGTTGCGAATCCAAAATCACTGAGTTTAAACCTTCCTTCTTTGATGAGCACATTGGCTGGTTTTACATCCCTATGAATGAATCCTTGATCGATTAAATTTTTGAACCCAAGTAATAGTTGCGAGATGACATCGATTGCCATTTACTCTTCAAGCTACCCTCCTTAAGACCTAAGTAAATTATTAAGATCTCCTTCTGGACAAAGTTCTAGTATAATTACAGTCTTTTCATCTTTTTCGGCTGCTTCAATCATGCGGACAATATATGGTGAATCTAACTTTTTCATGACTTCTATTTCTTAATGTAACTGATTTTTTGCCTGATCACTTTAGAACAGCTTCATATCTAAGACCTTTACAGCCACTTATTCACCATTTTATTTAGAATGTCCTTTGTACACAGATCCAAATGCCCCTTTTCCTAAAAAGTCACTCTCATCCCAAGAATACTGATCAGTTTCGTTAAGAGTTTCAGTTGCCATGACTTAATTGAATACTCACTGTCTTTAATTATTGAAAGAAAGATTCTTGCTCAATTCTGAAAGATTGAATCCTATTAAGATTTTGCATACAAAAAATATAAAAAATATCAAAATGTTGCATAATTTGTAATAATTTTATTAATTTTTTTGAAGTGATTTTAAAATATAAAACACAATCAATCAATTCATTCTGTGAAAAAGCCTAACCATATTTATAAAAAGAGGTAATAGCTAAATTCAACAAAAAATCTAATTAAGTGAATAAACCGATAGACTAGACAAAAAAAATATAAATTAATTCTTTCTTTATTTTAAAAAAGAAAAATAAAAGGAACTTAAAGCAAATAGTAGAAAGAGTTTGATGGGAAGAATATAAAAAACAATGAGATAAATACAGATGGATGAGATAAAATAATATAAAGTAGTTTGCCCCCCTCCTTTCCTCTCAGGGAATAGAAAAAATGATAGACGGAATTCAGACTGAGATGATAAGGCAACAGAAAGAGAAACAAAAAGGGAAATCTAAAAATATTGGTGTTAATTTTTGATAATTATTAATTTGGAGAAGAATAATTCAGAATTTAAAACAAATATTCCTTGTGTTAACACTGCTTTATTCATGGCTTGGTAATAAAAGAAGAACAGAGTCTCAGAGGAAGCTTATCTTCCTCATCAAGATTTGCGCTGGAATTAGGATTTTTATTCTCCTTTAGAGTAAGGTCCTTGGAACTGCTCTCAACAAACTTTTACTGGACATTATCCAAATGATCGCCCATTAAATGAGAATGACGCGATTTTCCCCAAACAGAATAATCAGACTCAAGAATAAGAGCTGAACTATGAAGAGGTGTTTAGGAACATTGACGAAGATGAAGAGGACACTAACATAGAAGACGACGACTCATATAACACCAATATCGATGTAGTTGGTTCAAGAAGTAGTTTCTAAGAAAATGAAAGACTTCAATTTATGGCGAGCTAGCGAATTCACTATTACAAATGCGAGGAAGCGAATGAACTTATGAATTTGAGAAATTCGAGTTGTGAAGGTCATTTCGACAATATTCGTAATATCATCATGTCCATGTCCAACAATTATGGCGGTTTGATTATGTTTGGTCTGGGTAAAAATAAGACCGTCTAAGGGCTGCAGCTAACCAGTAGCTAACGAAATGAATTTGTCAAGCTCTTTGCCAATTTAAAAAACACCATTAATGGATCTCAGCATCTGAATTGCACAGTTACTTTTATTCCCATCTATGTTGTTAAGCAAGTCGCGACCTCGTAAGCCTACCAGTTTTTTGATGATTCTGTTCTTTAGGACGAACAAAAGCTGTTTGCACCATTCAGTAATAATATTCTAGGAAATACTGAGTCATCATGGGGACACATTTGGAATGAGCCATCCAAAATTCAGCATGTGACACTAAAAACAAAAGAATGGGTTCCTAATAAATTCGTAGTGCGAGTTTGCATTGATTAAGGTAAAAAATTAGACGAAACCTATGTCTACTTGAAGAATAAGGAAATGACTAGTGCAATATTTGATAAGCAACTCAAAATATTCAAAACGATTTATGGAGCTCCTCTTATGAATAAAATCATCTCGAAGGCAAAGGTACCTTGTTAAGTGGCTTAAAAGTTGCTTCTTGCAGAACCTGATAAGGAGGGTATATTTGCTAGCGATAGATTGGTCGTAAGCGACAAGACAAAGGAAGAAATTCGAAGCACTTAGAATCAAGAAGAAAAAAGTGAATTCACATTTTTCAGAGATGCTAATTCTGAAGAATTTGCTCTTACATAAGAAGGGATCAAATATAAAAGAGGCTAAAAGATCCTAAATGATTCCAAAATGAAGCTTATTAAAGAAAAAAAGAGTAGATATCAGCAATCTGGAGAAGAAAAGAGTGCTTCTCGTAAGGGATTTTCAAATCAAAATATCTCTAAAGATGTTCAAGGATAGGAAAATGATATTTCCCCAACAACTATTAGAGTAGAATTCGTAGGATTTGAGCATTCTTGCAATACTAAATCGCTTTGTTAATACCTAGAGAGCCTATTCGGACCTTGCATTGTACCGCCTGTAACAGAAATGTATGACACTCTATTCTTCGAAGCTCGCTCTTTCTAGAGAAAAAATTCAGAAATGTACTAAAATTTGTCACTTTCAAAGAAACCATCCTTGAATTCTTCTTAGAGAGTATCCTCATTATAATCAGTAAGTTCTGATAAAGAAGAAAAGTAGTTCCAATGGATCGAAAAGCTAAAACACTATCTTCTTCTCAACGACAATTGGATAACATTAATCACCAAAAACAGATTTTTCAAGAAATGCATCATAGATGGTAGAGAATATTCCACTGAAGAAAGCAAAGAATGGGTTTGCTTCCAGAATGTCAAGAACAAAGGAAGCTTTTAAGCGGAAATTACTGAGCTACTACAAAAGAATGTTGTAGACCGTGTTAACTTCTATCATCAACACATTTTCAGAGTGATTCGTTAAAGCGAATTTAATACTTTTTGCTCAGAAAATATTAAATTCCAGCAATGCTTCGTTGCTGACACAATCAAAAGAGGATTCTCAACTTCTAAGATTGTTATTAAGGGACTTAAGAACTCCCCTAAAGTTCAAGAAGTCTTCAAAGGCTTACTGAATAACTGCAGCTTCAATATTGCTTAATAAGGTCCATCTTTCTTCGTCTGCGAATTCAGATCCCCGCTGGATTGTTTTATCTCAATGGAGCGTCTCATAAACCATCGCAAATAGAAATTCCTTTCAGATCTCTTCACCTCAGGACATCTAGACACCTTCATAGAACTTTCAGATCAACCCAAGCATTGAAAAAAACAATACAACACAATACAAACATAACCACTCTCCCCTTTTTCATATCATATTTCAAGAAGGAGAAGAAAAAATAGCCCTTATATATTTAAAAAACTAAGTCTTTTACAATATCAAAAAAATAAAAATTAGAAATTAATATTTTTATTTAGATAAATGACTAAATAACTAAGCTCCTAATAAGTAAATTTTCTTTCTGTTGGTTTATTATTGGCTTGAGTGAGAAATTATTTAGTCTACTTTATGTAGAAACTAATTTCTCTTTGAAGTTAAAGAAAAAGAAAAAAAAATTCAAATAAAATAACTAATTACCTAGTTCTCGCTCACACAAATAAAATCAAGTGCGCTTTATGAAAATCATGCCATTTTGGAAAACTAAAGGGATTTTCCAGAAGCTATTTGTGCTTATGATTTACGTTAGTTCTGTTCTTACTTATGATTATACTTCGAGTGGATCTGATTGGACTGGAACATGCTCTACTGGTCAACTTTAATCTCCTATCGATATCAGTGATGTCCAAGGTTCTTGCGATAACACGGTAACAACATAAAACTACTTAGAAACCATATCGATAATAAGAATTTCATCAATTAAAATGATAAAATATGCCTTTCTTCTTCATGTTAAAGCATAACAAATCGTCTTTAATATGATTTTTTATTATTTATTATCTTGTGTTTTAAAAAAACAGATGAACTTGACATTTTCCTGGACAAACACAGCCATGTCAACAGTAATCCTTAAAGATCAAGATTTAAGAAGTTATGCTCCAGCTAATTCATACTGGAGTTAGATTTATGCCAGCAACTTAAGTGGTGTAATTAGCGGCTCCAAGTCCTCATATTTTGTAATCCATTGCCCAGCTGAGAATTACTTGGATGGAAGTTAAAGTGATGTAGAGCTGTAGATCATTCATGACACTAGTATTGATTTAACAAGTTCAACGCAGCAAGCAATAGTCTCAATTATGTTTAACGTGGACTCAACAGCAAGTACGACATTTTTTTCAAATTACGACACTACGCTGGCTGGATCTGGTACCTCTGTTAGTATCAACATGTCTACGGCTATGTCTTCTTATTTTGACTCAACATAATAATACTATCTTTATACTGGTTCCCAAACAGCTCCTCCTTGCACAGAAAATGTCAATTGGTATGTCTTCTCTTAGATACTCTCAATTACAAGTACTTAATTGAGCACTATTCAGTCATATTTCTCTAAAGAACTTAAGTTTGCTTCGGGAAATGGAAACAACAGAGAGACACAATCAGTGAACAGCAGGACAATTAAAAAAGGAAATATTACTTGTGAAGAACAATTCATTCATTTCTTCTCTTTCTTTGTTATCTACACATTCCTTAACTTCTTCGTCTGCAAAATGCTCTGAGAGAAGAAGAGACGCAAAGGGGGTATTAATTGGTATTATTGTATGTCCACATGAATTGGTAATTCAGCTGAGAGAGATCATATAAAAGTCTATTAAATACATGCAAACACGCATAACTACTCTAAAGTATTATAAATATTATATTTTTTTGTTTTTCATTGAATATTCCCCTTTAATTTTCCAAATTCTTCTCCCAAGAAAACAAAGATATTAGTATTCTTATTCTAAGTGGTTGTTTTCAAGTATCTTATCATGAATTCCATTCTATTGTACAATAGGCTGATTATCTTCTTTCTTTATGGCCCATTTCCCTTAATACTGTCGATTTTTGCTAAATTATCTCCTTCAAATCTTCTTATTTTCTTCTCGTTTCTCAACGACCTAACCTTTCAATACATCATTCATCTAATCTTTATGAATAAAACTCAATCCATTGCCCTATTCCGCATTGGATATCTTAACATTCTCCTTAAGTTTCTTAGCTTTGAAGATAACTTTCTCAATAACTAGAGGACATATTTCATCCCAATCAATATCTGCTTTGTTTTTCTGAATCGTACCAATATTATTATTATCTACAAGCTCCTTCGGGAAGACTAAAATATACACCCATCCATTTCTGAAATGGCTAGTGACTTCTTTGAGTTAGATCTTCTCAAAGACAACCTACCCATGCGATAAATCTCTATCAGTCTATCCCTTTAGGATCTTGTTTCCAGATGTATTGGTGGCAATGAACTTAGGAGATTCTTCGGAAGTATAAATAGCAATGCTCAAAGGGATTTTGTTGGAATGTTTGACTATGTTGTAGCTTCGATCGACTAGGCTCACATTGATGTTGAAATTACGTTCTCTATACAGTGGACGATCAAGAGGGTGGTTGAGAATCAGACGGTATTTATATTCAGATTCTTACTTCTTGAACAGGAAGGAGATTAATCGTTAAGGAGAGAAAGCACTGAACAAAGGAGACATATAATCTAAATTGGAATT
>Ga0302285_10002442_pt1 | contig 10364 bp, 10 predicted proteins | sample III_Fen_E2_2_FD_200455 | JGI IMG/M metagenome (GOLD analysis project Ga0302285, IMG submission 200455) | Peat permafrost microbial communities from Stordalen Mire near Abisko, Sweden - III_Fen_E2_2 | ecosystem: Environmental > Terrestrial > Soil > Wetlands > Permafrost | place: Sweden: Abisko...
ATCATTAGTGTATCTATTTTAAAGTATTCTGCCTTCATTCTTTGAGATTCATCATCTCAACAAACTCTTAGTAGTCAATCTAATTAATTTTAGTGAAAAATCAGTTTAATAAATGAACAAATAGCAAAGAAAAAAGAAATGAAACGCATTAATTGTAGCTTACTTCTCCATTTTTATCTTTATCAGCTTCTTTGATGATATTCTTCCAATATTCAGCGGAATGCGACATAAACTGACCTTCCTATCCAAGAATGTTTTTCAACTCTTCCATGGAAATGGATCCATTGTTATTGATATCTAGAGACTTAAATGCGTTATAGAGCTTCTCTTGCTGGATAAACAGCGATTTATTAATAGAGGAGGCCAGAAATTCTATTCTCAAAAAAAAAAGGAAGAGTGAAATCAAAAAATTAAAAAATGAATAATCAGAATTAATAAAAGACGATTTCTTTTTTTTCACCCATTTTATTTGAGCAAAATATGTCTGCCTTTTACCTGTGTATTCAATCTATCCACTTTTATCAGTGTCAATTTCTGAAAGGATTTCATAGAGTTATTTCTCTTTTCCATCTAATTTTTTTACACCTGAATTTCATACAACGAAAATAGCTTTAAAAATGAGGATTAAATACATCGAAAAATGAAAAATTGGAACTTTAAGAAAGTTATTCTACCTTCTGAAATCTCATTTAGCGACAATACACCGTCACCATTTTTATCCAGAGATTTAAAGAGATTCGCGAGGTTGATGATCTCTGCTTCGGAAAGCTACGAAGCAATGAATGTCAAAGCAACTTTTTTAAGCTTAGAATTCGAAGAGAAACTCTTCATATTATTCCATTCGATTCCATTCACTTAAGGTATGCTTCGGACTTTTTTACACCATGGATGATCGATTACTTAAGAAGATGTAAGTCTGTCAGATTCTTTGACAAGACATTTTTTAATTAGATCCTTTGCTTCGTTGCTGACATTCGAGAATTAAGGTACTTGATTATGTCAAAAAGAAGAATATTTTCACGGGAAAAAAAGAACAATTATTGATTAAAAAAAAAATGAATCTCACAGTCAAACGTGAATTCTCCTTTCTCAATTCTCTCAAAGATGATAGTGTCGTTGATTCCAAAGAATGGTGGAACGCCAGCTAAGAGAATGTACAATATTACACCTGTGTTTTGCAGTTATTAAAAAATAAAAATCAACAATTAAAATGATGCCGAAAATTCTAAGAAAAATGTAGCTTTTTCAATTACCTAACGACCAGCAATCACACAGCTCAGTGTATTTACCATTGAGTATCTCAGGGGACATATAATATGAGCTTCCAGCTTTCCCTAGGAGTTATTGTTTTTAATTTGATTTATCTTGGAAAATGCAGCTCAGACCGAAATCAGCTACTTTGATACTGTCAATGGAGTCTTTCTGACAGAGTAAGAAATTCTCTGGTTTGAGATCACGATGGCATATGCCTTTTGAGTGGCAATAGCTAATAGCTAAAGCGATCTGAATAAATACTTTTCTAGCTTCTTCTTCGTTGAATTTTTTTTTTATTACTAAGAAATCGAATAGCTCACCTCCAGGACAGAGTCTATTATTTTTAAAAAAAACAAAAAAATAAAGGAAGTTCTTGATTAGAAAGGGATGAAAGCTAATCAATGATAATCCAAAGTTATTTTTTCATATAGAAAAGAAGATAAACTTGATTAAAGTGAAGTTTAAACCAAAAATGATTCGTAATCACACTCATATCGTGAAAGAAAAACAGATTTGAAGCTGATCCTTTGAATTCTGTGCAAAAATTAACCAAATATCATAAATATCCCACTTACTCCATCACAAGATAAATGTTGCGCTGGTCCTCATATGTCTCATATAACCTAACAATATTTGGATGATCCTATTATCACAAAATCATTATGTTAAGTCTTTTATTTTTGATAGCTACAAACTAAAATTGGTATTTTTTTCTCTTCTAAAAATTCACTTTACTAGTTCTTTCATGATACTGATCTCACGCTGGAACTCCTTCTAATCTCTAACTCGACTCTTAGGGATGATCTTGATTGCTCTGTCTAGCTTGGTATTCTTGATTTTAACAGATACCACACTACCAAATTGACCACTTCCTAATGTCTTTTGATTATCATAAACAATCATAAGAAACAAGAATTCGAGTAAGCCCCTCAATTGGAGTATGCAGATCGGAGCAAAAATCATTTCTCAAGAAAAAAATATGAAAAAATATTCCTGTTTCACACTCGTTTTTTAGACCAATCATAGAAATCTTCTATTTTTCCTGTTTTCGATTAGACAAACCACTGTTTTCTCACAAGTGCACCTCCTTCTCCTGAGTTGTCTTTAGGTAATGTCTCCATATGAATCGTTGTACTTTTTTGTTGATTTAGGAGTTTTAATTCTGCAAAAGTATCTCAAAAATTAACTTTTAAAGTAATTCGCTTGGAGGAGAAAGAAGAAACATTTGATAAAAAGCATCTATCTAGCAATCGAAGTGGGAGAAGGAGAGCGGGGTAATAATTATCTGTTTTGATTTAATATGAATAACACCAATTGATTTTTGTAGAGAGAGATGCATATTTTAATTATTTTTCTATGAACAAATTATCTATGTATTAGAGTTGCTGATTGGCAAACGCATAACACACAACAGAAAAATCAAATCAAATCTTCTAATTTGAGAGTAGCAATGATATTCAAAATTAAATAAAGTTTAGTTTGAGAGAGAGAGAGAGAGAGAAAGAGACAAAGGATAGTAGAAAATAGCTAGAAAGCAAGCGCAAAGAAAGCACAAAATGAATATGGAAGATAACGATGAAGATTGCACGATCTACATTGAGGAGTTGAAATCTGATGATCCGAATCTTAAGATCAATGCTGTAGGGAAAATTGTTTCAATCGCGGAGATTCTAGGTATGCCTAATGCAGAAACTTAAAAATATGTAAATATCAGATTTTGATGAATTTGGTAATAGGTCCTCGTAGAGTGCGTGAAGAGTTGATCCCTTATCTTGTGGAGATCATTGAAGAATTAGATAACGAAGATGAATTTCTGATTAAGTTAGCTGAGTAGATTCTGAATCTAAATGATATGATTGATGGCAAGGAATATTCGCATTTGCTGATTTCTCCTTTAGAATTGCTTTCTTCAATGGAAGAGACCTCCGTCAGAGAAAAAGCTGTTTAGTGCCTTATCGAAATATCATAAGAGCAGTCGTCAAGTATGGACAGATAGATTGGGGGTTTCAAGAATATGAATAGTGATTAACTATTTGTTAATATGTTTATTTTTCTCTCTCTCTCTCTCTCTCATTAGAGTTTTTCTCTGAGAATTTCCTTCCAATGGTAACTCAGCTCGCTTAATGGGATAATTTCTCCTCTAGAATCTCAGCTTGCAGCCTATTGGGTGCTTGCTATGCTTAATTCAGTGCAGCGGAGAAAAACGGAATCCTACCATTCTTTGAAAAACTCTGTGACGATGATACTCCCATGGTCAGACGGACTGCAGCACTCAATCTTGGAAATATCGCAGATGCATCGGATTAAGAATTCATCAAGACAGTGCTTGTTCCTCTTTGGTAGATGTTAGTCCAAGACGCAGCAGACTCCGTCAAAGTCAAAGCAATCGAAGTCTCCACTAAACTTTTTTCGAAACTCTCGAAGAATCAAGTCAGCGAGGCATTTGTGAAATCGCTTAAGGATGTTCTCAATCTCAAGAATAAGAGCTGGCGCATACGATATGCAGTCGCAGAGATACTTGGAGATCTTGTCTAGCATCTAGGTAAAATAAATGAAGATTTTTAGAAATTTGCCAGGGATAATATTGAGAATGTAGAAAAGGAGGTGAGCAAAAAGGAAATCGTCACAATCTATGAGACACTGTTAAAGGACAACGAGCATGAAGTACGATCAGTTGCATTGCTCAAACTGAAAGACATTTGCAGCTGTCTCCCTGAGTAGACACTTGTGGATACGATTCTTCCGATTTTAAATGGGCTTGTCCAAGACACTAGCTAGCATGTCAGGACATCTCTAGGAGAAGTTCTTTGTGAAATTTCTAATCAATTTGAAGTCAAGAATGTTGTCAGTGGGATCATACCAATCATCGATAGTCTGCTAAAAGATGAAGTTCTCGATGTCCGCTTGAGTCTCATGAACAATATTGCTTCTCTCGACGAGCACATTGGCAAGGAAAATGTCAAGAATCACGTGTTACCGCTGTTTAATTAGATTTCCAGTGAGAAGCAATGGCGGTTCCGTCTTGTGTTTGCAGAATTTCTCCCAAAACTCACTGAACAACTAGGATATGTAGAATTCAAAGAACAATTCATCGGATACATTAAGCAATTTTAACTTGATCATTATGCAGCTATTCGAGAGCAGAATTTCAAGAATTTTATAACTCTTGTGAAACAACATGGTTATGCTACAATAAAACCTACAATCTTCGAAAGTATCCGAAATCTTGTTGATTCAGGGAACTACATATTCAGAGTGTCAGCTCTTTAAGGTCTTCTTGCCATATCTGAGGCTCTCCCGAAATCAGATTTGCAAGCATTATTCGAGGAGCTTCACGGAAAACTGCTTTCTGATCCTATACCAAATGTGAAAATAAACCTGTTAAAACTTTACATTGCAATTCAAGACAAGATTGACCCATCCGTCAGAGTTGCTTTCACCACAAAAGCTAAAAAAACACTTAGTAGCGATCCGGATTCGGATGTGGAATATTATCTCTCCCTAATATGATCATTTATACTTTATTAATTCCTGAATTTCTGCAATGTTTTTCTGAGATTTTTTTCTTTCTTTTTTTTAATACTTAATACTCGAATAATTAAAAGAGATATCATTGTATTTTAAACTGCAAAACAAGGCTAAACATAAAGAAAAATACAATAAAAAGTTCGTATTGTTGTTAGAAAGAAAAAAGAAATGATCAATTTGCTTTTTCTTTGGCTGAAAAGTGACTTTGAAGTTCTTGGAAAAAATACGATTTGTCGTCTGTATCGTCAGGATCGTCGCATGGGAGTTATGAGAAATCACTGAAGTTAAATAGCCCCTAGGCAATGAGTGGACTTGTGATGACTGCGAAACTCTCATAGATATGAGGGAAATCACATGCCTGGGAAAACATAGAATTGAAAATAGTATTTAGTGCTGATATGAGAATTCTAGTGTCTTTGCGGGAGTAGTTAATAAGAAAATCTTTAACTAAGGAGCATCTTCGTGAGAGATTGTCCAGTCTTGTATTGAAGAATTAAGTTAGTAAGTGCTTGTAAGTATCGGCGGGATTTTGTTATCTGAGTTTCTCGATTTAGTGAATGCAATCAATGGGGTCAGATTAATTGGAATCAAGATCAGAAAGAATTTATTTAATTTTCTGCTAGAAATTATTAGTATTATTATTATTGTTGTTTTCTTTAGGTTTTAGTTGAATTTGGCTGGGAACATACTATTGACTCATGCCATTTCTGTGAGTTCTAAGATCTTCCTCAACTTCGACTTATCTTTTATTGAGTTCTTCGTAGTGCTATTAATGCAATTCCTTCAAAGTTCTAGGGTTTTCTTTTTGATGCAGTGCTTTTTCCCAGCCGTTTTCCCAACGATGCATGAGGTTTACTATTAAACTACTAAGCATCACCGACACTCTATGTGCTGTGTTGAGTGCTGCTAGGAAGTTCATGACTCCACGGAAAGAAATGAATTCTTTCTCAAAAAACCCAGAGTCAAAAGCTGTTTTCTTTGTTCCAGAGTACTAACTGCGAACTTAATTCAAAAACTCCAAATCAAGTCTAGCTTGTTTGGAAGAAGGGTTTTTCCATGCAGCTTCGAAATCGGGACCAATAGAGTCAATAAGAGATACGATTCCTTCGATATTTCTGTCTTCTTCTTGTAGTCCATTTTGAACAAACTGCTGCATCATTGTCTGTATGCAATATGAGATAATTTTCTTTGGGAGAAACTTTGCTGTGAAAAGTTCGCCAAGGAACTTCAGGAACGTCTAAAATCTCTTATTATCTTGGGATTCTGAAGTTGATTTTTCAAGGGAAGCGTCATTTGATGAGGACGATTGTTCCTGAGCAGAATTGCACCCTTTGAGCAGTTTTTATAGCTTATTTTAATCGTAGAACAGATCTGAAAGCACATAGAGCATTTAGCTTCTGAAACTGCTTAATTATTCACCATTTTCATTTCCTTTTTATGAAAGTTGTTTATCCGCAGTTTGTTTTTCTTCTCTTTCTCGAACATAAATAGCAAGTTGCGAGTAAAGCTTCGTGTATTTCGATTCCTTACAGACTTTATTGATCAGTTAATGAATGCATTTGCTGACATCAACTTAGCAATGACTAAAGAATTGCTCTTTTAAATTATCAAAATTATCAGGTGTCAACACGTTCAAGAAGAATTTCAATTCATCTTTTTGTAATGAGTAGCGCTGAGCTTGCTAGCTTCTCCAAAGTTGGATTTGAGCTTCATCTTCTTCCTCCTTTGTCAATTTGTCTATTTTAGGGATTCCATTGTCTTTTTTTGTATAAATTACTGATTATTATTCTCTGTGAGATTTAGATTAATTATTGTGTCTCTATGAATCTTTATTTTAAAAGGAAGTTTGTTTTTTCCTATAATTCGAAGATTAGGAAGTGGAAAAAGCTTATGATATGACATAATTGCGAGAAGTGAAGGCAAGTAGTCCAGGTGGTAAGTCTACGCTGATTTAACCAGAAAAATCTGCGAAATCACTCTCAAGTAAAAATATTAGTCCTTCACGACTTTTCAGATATTTTAAATCAGCCTTCCGTTTTTCTGCGATGGCTTCTATTTTTCCAATCATCTAATCCAAGGTTTCTCCAACTTCTCTTTCAGCTCGAGCCCTCTCAAGCTTATTGGCCTTTTCATTTTCAAATCTCTTTCTTTCTTCTTCCTCTTTTTGATACCTAATAATTTCCATTTTTTTTAGTCTCTCATCAGCTTCTTCTCTTTCTTTCTTCATTTCTAGTTCTTCTCTTCTTAAATTCTTCTCATCCAATCCATTTTACTCCTTTTCTCTCTGCATCAACTCACTTCTGATAGAATCTTCAATCTCCTTAACTCTTCTCTCTTGTTCTGACTCATTATCCAGTAGGTTTTTTAGAATAGTTGATTTTGGCACATAAATAAATTCTTAAAAGTTGTTGTTTCTATGGTTAGGTTTATTTGATTTTCGCGCATTTGCCCCAGCTACTGGCTTCTGAACTTGCTGCACTTATTCATGCTGGCGCTCTTGCTGTTGCTGGTTTTGCTGCCTGTTTTGATGTTGTTTTTGTTTTGGCATGATTTTTTTCTTTTTCTTCTTTTAGTTTTTTTGAAATTATTTTTGTTAGCTTATTTTCTTGCAATCAATATTTCTAAAATTCTTACTTAGCCGCTTCTCTCTTTAAACCACCTTCGGTTTTACAAGTAAAATAAATGAAATGTATTCAATGTTCGCTCAACATGAATATTTCGCATATTCAGTTACCATTTTCATTGAATCGATAGATTATTCATGTATTTCTCATGAGAAAATAAACAAAACAGATGAAAATGAGCTTTTTTTTCTTTTAATTCTTGATTTTGTCATAGCGAAAAAAAAAGGGAAAGTCGATTTTTAGAAACTTTTTCAATAATTTGAACAATCGACACATTGTTGAAACAAAGACAAAGCAAATCCATTTTATTGCTGTTAATTCAAAAAATTATTCCACCATTCTACCCCACATATTCAAGTTCTCAACTCTTTCGAAACCATTTTAGCTGACACAAGTATATTTTTCTACATTCTTATTGTATTTTTTTTCTCTTTCTACTTCTGGAAATTTTAATTTAAACAGAGTTCTTCTGAAAAGTGTCTCGCAAAATCAAATCAATAACTTTCCCTTGGGAAACCGCTCCAATATTTTGAATCTAATTGAACCTCCCCATATGTTAGCGCTTTAAAATAGCTGATTATTTTCTTGTAATATATTCTTGTTGGCTTTGATTTATTAGACACCCACTATGTTTATTAAATATGAAGGTATTCGTAGCTTAAGCTGGAAATTTATTTGACAAAATGAGAAAAAAAATGATGCAGATAGAAAAAAAATTCCAAATAATTTTTCTTTCTAAATAATAAATAAACATGTAAAGAATTTATGTTGTAAGCGAAATAATTTCTTTTATTTAAAATTTGTATTATTCTCATTTATTCTAAAATAAGTTCTTAGTTCAATTTTTAGCTCAATTATTAATTTCTTTGAGCTAAACGCAATCTTTTTCGTGGTCCAAAAAAAACAAATACCTACCCTTATTTGATGCTTTAGCAACTAATTTCTTTACTAATTTCTCTTCAAATTAGAATTGAAAATGATTAAATTTGTTTAGCTCAAAAAAGAGGAGATAAGCGAATCTTTCTTTAGCTATCAGTAAACGCACAAAAAAAACAAATTACAAATTTTTGAAAAAGCGAAAAATTAATTAAAGTTCCTTATTTTGTGGATAATACACTCACACCATTTCATTAGTATTTGCTTCCCCTTGAAAGTAGCACAGTTCTCAAGATTCTCCTTGGAGATCTTGGAGATGAGGGGGAATACTTTCCTCCTGTCTATTGAACTTTTCTGCGGACACTGACTTCCACTTATTCTTTAAAGTTAACTGGCTATCTTGAATTTGATAGAAAAAGATCCAGATCTGCCCCTAAATTATCTTCTCACTATCGATCCTTAGTCTTCTGGTCTCCAATAGTCTCTCGAGTAATAGAAGCCTCTCCTCTAAGAAGCTATCTTCAAAATGTTACTTTTTTCGTTTCCCTCCCTGATAGTCAAGGAACTGATAGAGAAAAGGCGGCTTACACAAAATGCCCCTTTTTGTAAGAGAACTCTGTCTTGATGCATGCGATGAAGAAATAAAAAAGCATCATTAAAATAAGAAGACTCTAACCTTCCTCCTGATTAATTTAAAGCTGTAGTTGAGAATCTATTTGATGCAAAGTGCTTGAGCTTTATGACTTATGTGGAAAAGAGGCGGGTACACTTTCTGAGGCTACCGAAGGAGTAAGCGGGTTGTAAGTTTAAAGTGATAAAACGGTTTTTTCTCTCGAGTCTGATTCATTGTCTGCGTGGAGGTTATGAAGATCTCGAATGGAAGAACTACGAAAAAGTTAGGGCAGTTTACGAACTTTTGGTAAGGTGGTGTTGTCTGTTGAGCTAAGGTGACAAAACTTCTCGGTCTCTAAATAAAGAGTATCTAGAATTAACAAAAGAATAAAGAGCCACCCTTAGATCAATCTCGAAAGTAGGAAAGGACTGCTGCAATAAATGAACTAGCGAATGACCATCCCTTAAAAACTAGGTTCTAATCTTGCGTGAACTCTACAAAGTGAAATGAAGAGTGTCTTTAGGTAAATATAATAGTATTCTAGTGCCCCCGCGGAGATTACTGGAGGCCTTTTGAAAGAATAATAGTTGTGTTATTCAGCCTGTGTTGACTTCTGTGCTAAATAATAATCTGGATGTAGGTGCTTTATTACAGGGATAACTCGAGAAGACAAGGCAAACATTTTTTCTGGAGCTGCTCATATTCGAAGGGATGCACACTTTTGGATATTGAGGAAGATGAATTCTCGGGGTTCTCTTAAGTGTTGTTAAAAAAGATGCTTGGAAAGAAGTGAAATCTCAAAATGTCAGTTGACAAATAAATGAAGAAGACCAGCATACAACTACGTACAATTAGTATAGAATCGGAGAACGGCGCTTTTTTAATATTTTCTCAATTATTAAATGTGTTTCATCATCTGTAACCTGAAATGCAAACTAAAAAGTATCTTTGGAAGAACTCCGGTAATATTGAAAGCTAAAAACTTCTAGAAAAATGAGCTAATATTCATTCCTAATAAACACATAGATTTTAGCTGTCTTCGATTAGGATCAGATTAAAAGAGTCCTGGAAAGCTTGCTGGTGCCTACTCTTTGAACTCGACCTTGTTTCTGAATCTTAGGGATAGATAAAATAAAAGGATTTGAAGATTGAGAGAAATCTTTTTTCAGCAAGAATCTCTCTTTAGGAGAATTCATGTCAGAGAGGGATTTTCAAGGGATTTTTAATGGATAGTTTTTTTATTAAAATAGCAAACAAAAAAATAAATTATTTTGTAAAAATACTCTTGAAGGTGCTTTCTGACAGATGTTTTCTAAAGGAGATTATCAGAAAACTGCTTTCGTTCTTCATCTCATTTAAATAGTTTACTTATTTATATTCTGTAGTATTTTTTGATAAAACAAACATTCTTACTATATGAGTTTATTATTTTTATTATTGTTTTTTTTAATTAATCTTTGCATCATTTT